>Ga0210241_100128_pt1 | contig 59442 bp, 34 predicted proteins | sample ChrtobMetP5a_8mM_FD_155488 | JGI IMG/M metagenome (GOLD analysis project Ga0210241, IMG submission 155488) | Chrysochromulina tobin associated microbial communities from unialgal haptophyte culture, Seattle, Washington, United States - P5a_8mM | ecosystem: Host-associated > Algae > Haptophytes >...
GGCGCGGACCGATCTACTCGCAAAGGAGGCGGAGACGACGAAGAAGAAGGAGCTTAGGAAGCAGAAGAGCAGCACCGCGGAGTTTCGCGAGGGCATGGAGAGAGCCGCCGAGGACCACGATGCGGCCGACAAGGACATTGACAACAAGCTCGACTTTGGCGAGTTCTGCGAGCTCGTGCGCGGGCGCGAGGAGGGCGACATCCCTGACGAGGAGCTCAAGGTGCGCTTCGAGCTGCTCGACGTCGACAAGACGGGTAAGATCGAGATGCACGAGTACCTGATCTGGTCGCTCAAGGACTGCCTCGCGCGCGCGTCTACGCGGCTTGTGGTCATCTTCCAGAAGTGGGACGAGGATGGAAACGGTGCCATTGACGAGGCCGAGTTCTATCGCGCCGTCCGCGCCCTTGGCATGCCCGTCGATCGTGAGGACACCGATGCCGTCTTCAAGCTGCTCGACGCGGATGGGTCGGGCACCATCCAGTACAAGGAGCTCAACGAAAAGCTCCGCCAGGGCATCGGCTCGGAGCTAGCAAAGCGCAACCTGAGCCGCGCACCACCCAAGCCCGATCGCAGCCGCACTGCGAAGCTGAACGCCAAGAACGTCAACATGAACTACACGACGGCGCGTGTGGCTGCGCTGCCCGAGACGGTCAAGCTTGATGCTTCGAGCGGCGTCAGCGTGCAGGAGCAGCTGCGCGAAATCCTCAAAGCGAACAGCGTCAAGCTCGTCGACCTGTTCGCCGATTGGGACGAGGACGGCAACGGCGGACTCGACAAGAAGGAGTTCCGCAAGGGCATCATAGCCATGGGGTACGACGCGCCGAACAAAGACATCGACGCGATCTTTAACTCGATGAACGAGGATGGCAACAAGTACCTCGAGATTTCCGAACTCAATAAGGCGCTGTCGAAGGCGCGGACCGATCTACTCGCAAAGGAGGCGGAGACGACGAAGAAGAAGGAGCTTAGGAAGCAGAAGAGCAGCACCGCGGAGTTTCGCGAGGGCATGGAGAGAGCCGCCGAGGACCACGATGCGGCCGACAAGGACATTGACAACAAGCTCGACTTTGGCGAGTTCTGCGAGCTCGTGCGCGGGCGCGAGGAGGGCGACATCCCTGACGAGGAGCTCAAGGTGCGCTTCGAGCTGCTCGACGTCGACAAGACGGGTAAGATCGAGATGCACGAGTACCTGATCTGGTCGCTCAAGGACTGCCTCGCGCGCGCGTCTACGCGGCTTGTGGTCATCTTCCAGAAGTGGGACGAGGATGGAAACGGTGCCATTGACGAGGCCGAGTTCTATCGCGCCGTCCGCGCCCTTGGCATGCCCGTCGATCGTGAGGACACCGATGCCGTCTTCAAGCTGCTCGACGCGGATGGGTCGGGCACCATCCAGTACAAGGAGCTCAACGAAAAGCTCCGCCAGGGCATCGGCTCGGAGCTAGCAAAGCGCAACCTGAGCCGCGCACCACCCAAGCCCGATCGCAGCCGCACTGCGAAGCTGAACGCCAAGAACGTCAACATGAACTACACGACGGCGCGTGTGGCTGCGCTGCCCGAGACGGTCAAGCTTGATGCTTCGAGCGGCGTCAGCGTGCAGGAGCAGCTGCGCGAAATCCTCAAAGCGAACAGCGTCAAGCTCGTCGACCTGTTCGCCGATTGGGACGAGGACGGCAACGGCGGACTCGACAAGAAGGAGTTCCGCAAGAGTATCATAGCCATGGGGTACGACGCGCCGAACAAAGACATCGACGCGATCTTCGACTCGATGAATGGGGATGGTAATGGCTTCATTGAGTTTGAGGAGCTCAAGGTGGCGCTCTCGGATGCGCGCATCAAGATCGCAGCGGCAGAGAAGGCCGAACAGAAGCGCAAGCAGGATGGCACCGGTGACAAGGAAGGCGAGAGCAAGCTCGACGTTGCCCAATTTAGCATCCTCGTCAAGGCTCGCGAGGAGGGCAAGCACACCGAGGAAGAGCTCAAGGCGCGCTTTGATGAGCTCGACGTCGACAAGACGGGTTGGATCGAGATGGCCGTGTACCTGTCCTGGTCGCTCAAGGACTGCATCGCGCGCGCATCCACGCGGCTCGTCGACATCTTTCTCAAGTGGGACGAGGACAAGTCGGGCTCGATCGACAAAGTCGAGTTCTATCGCGCCGTGAAGTCCCTCGGCTTCCCAGTGTCGCAGGCGGACACGGACATCGTCTTCAAGACTCTCGACGAGGACGGCAGCGGCAACCTCGAGTACAAGGAGCTCAGCGAGAAGCTCCGACAGGGGCTTGCCAAGCAGATCACGCAGCGTAAGCTCAAGCGCGGCGAGTCGCTCAAGGCCGACCGCAGCCGCACTAGCAAGCTCACCGCCAAGAATGTCAATACGAACTACATCGCGGCCTCATTGGCTTGTTTGCCCGAGACGGTCAAGCTCGATGCCAAGAGCGGCAAGCCCATCACTGAGCAGTTGCGCGAGATCCTCAAAAGGAACTCGGTCATGCTGATCGACCTGTTCCGCGAGTGGGACGATGATGGCAACGGTGCGCTCGACAGAAAGGAATGGCGCAAGGGCTTCGCCACGCTCGGCTACGACGCTCCGCAGAAGGACGTTGACGCGATCTTCGACTCGATGAACGAGAACGGCGATGGCTTCGTCGAATTCGGTGAGCTCAAGAAGGCTCTGTCTGACGTGAGTGTCAACCGGGCCGCGAAGCAGGACCAGGCGGCTGCCGAGCTCAAAAAGCGCAAGAGCCTCAAGCAGGCTAGCAAGAAGGACGTGGGCGAGGGCAAGCAGCTCTCGGCCGACGTCACCGACGACAAGAGCAACGTCGACTTCGAAGATTTCTGCATCCTCATCAAGGCTCGCGAAGAGGGGAACTTCAAAGAGGAGGAGCTCAAGGCGCGCTTCGAGTGGCTCGACGTCGACAAGTCCGGTCAGATCTCCATGCACACGTACCTCATGTGGTCGCTCAAGGACTGCCTCACACGGGCGTCCACACGGCTCGTCGACCTCTTCAGAAAGTGGGACGAGGACAAGTCGGGCACGGTCGACAAGAATGAGTTCTTCAAGGCGGTCCGTGCCCTCGGCTTCCCTGTCGAGCAGGTCGACACCGATGAGGTGTTCAAGTCGCTCGACATCGATGGTTCCGGCAGCCTCGAGTACAGCGAGCTCGTCGAGCGACTGCGTGCGGGCATCGCCAAGCAGCTCACGCTGCGTAACCTGAAGCGCGCGCCTGGGAAGGTCGACCGCAGCCGCACTGGCAAGCTCACGGCTAGGGCCGTCAACATGAACTACGTGGTCGCGCACACGGCGGCGTTGGGTGAGACGGTGAAGCTCGACGCATCGGGCGGCAAGCCAGTCGTGGAGCAGCTGAGCGAGATCCTCAAGAAGAATTCGGTGGCCCTCATCGACCTGTTCCGCGAGTGGGACGATGATGGCAACGGCGCGCTCGACAGAAAGGAATGGCGCAAGGGCATCGCGGCCCTCGGGTATGACGCGCCTAAGAAGGACATCGACGCGATCTTCGACTCGATGAACGAGGATGGCAACGGCTTCGTCGAGTTCGAGGAGCTGAAGACGGCGCTCTCGGGCAAGCGGATCCGAGCCAAGGCGGCTGAGGCGAAGGTCAAGGAGAAGCGCGCCTCACTCGGCGGCAACAAGGGCCAGGGCAGCCTCGATTTCGAGGAGTTCTGCATCCTGGTGCGCGGGCGCGAGGAGGGCGAAATCCCAGCGGAGGAGCTCAAGGCACGCTTTGAGGCGCTCGCGCCGACGGCCAACGGCATGGTCACAATGGCGCAGTACCTCACGTGGTCGCTCAAGGACGGCCTCATGCGCTCGTCACAGCGGCTCGTCGATCTCTTCCGTGCTTGGGACGAGGATGGCAACGGCAAAGTCGATGCGTACGAGTTCTACAAGGCCATCAGGGCGCTCGGCTTCCCGGTCGAGGAGAGCGACACCAACCTCGTCTTCAAGTCCCTTGACGCGGATGGATCGGGCCAGCTCGAGTACGCCGAGCTCAACGAGAAGCTTCGTGCGGGCGTAGGCAAGGAACTCACCTTGCGCAACCTCAGGCGCGCGCCAAAAAAAGCCGACCGCAGCATCACGGCCAAGGTGACGAATAAGAACCTGAGCTTCTCGTACCAGACCGCCGCCATCGCTGCCCTCAAGCCGACGGTGCAGCTCGATCCGGAGAGTGGCGTGCCGCTGCAGGAGCAGCTGCGTGACGTGCTCCGGCGGGAGAGCGTCAAGTTGATCGACCTGTTCCGCGAGTGGGATGAGGACGGCAACGGCGGCCTCGACAAGAAGGAGTTCCGGCGCGGCGTCGCGGCTCTCGGGTACAAACTGCCCGCTGCGGAGATCGATGCCGTCTTCGACACCATCGACTCCGGCGCCAAAGTAAAATCGGCGAATAATAGCCTCTCTGCCGGGGGGGGAGAGAACAACTTCATTGAGTTCTCGGAGCTCAGGCTCGCATTGAGCGACCACCGCATCAAGTTGGCGAACGACGCGGCGGACGCGCGCGCTCTGGCAGAGGGCAAGCGGCTTCCGTCAGAGCTGCGCAAGGAGCGGGAAGCGTCGCGCGTCGCCTTCGATGCCGAGCAAGGCGCTTCGCGCTTCCAACTGCCGCCGCTGGTTGGTGCGAAGCAGCAGCAGCTCTCGGCCTTCCTCGCGATGAACAACATCAAGGTGCTCGAGCTCTTTCGCGAGTGGGACAAGGACGGCAACGGCATGCTCGACAAGCATGAGCTGCGCCGCGCCGTGAAGACGCTCGGCTTCGTTGCGGATGTCGCTGACTGCGACGCGATCTTTGAGGCCATCGACGAGTCGGGTGACGGGCAGGTCGACTTTGATGAGATGAAGCGAGCTCTCAACTCGTTCCTTAAGGGGCGCATGCCCACGCCACGCTCGCCCTCGCGCTCCGGCTCGGGGGGCGGCATGAGTGGCATCAGCACACCCTCGTCGCCCACTCGGCGGCAGGCCATTGCCTTTCAGGTCGAGGCGGCCGCCAAGATCCTCGCCAACCTGCGCAAGGGCGAGGATGCTGGGGAACTCATCTTCGAGCCGCACGGCGAGCACACACACACGGTGGTGATGCTGCATCCAGAAGTGTCCACCGCCGAAGGGGTGTACGGCCGACTCGGTAAGCGGTTCCTCTCGATGAGCGAACACATCAAGTTTGTCTTCCCGCGTGTGCCGCTGCGCGACGGCTCGCCCTTTTGGTTCCTGCCGCCCCGCACGCGCGAGGGCAACCTGCCCGCGATGCACTTTTACATCCAGCCGGATGACGAGGAGGCTGACGCATTCGCCGAGGAGCAGCTTCAGTTACAGACCGAGCGGTTGCATGCTATCCTCGAGCGCGAAGCGGCTATCCTCCGTGGCGACACACAGCGACTCGTCGTTGGAGGCACTGCGCAGGGCGGCTCCGTCGCACTGCACGCGGCGATGAAGTTCCGCGCGCCGCTCGGGGCGCTGCTCTGCCTGCGCACCGCCCCGCTGCTCAAGTTTACGGTCGCCAACTCGCGCCTCAACCAGACGCCCATCTTCATCTTCGCGGGCGGGCGCGACTCGGTGTGCCCGCTCACGCACATGCAGGAGGCGTTCGCTGGGCTCTCGAAGGGTGGTTACAAACTCGAGTGGCACGTCGAGCCTGGGCTCGGGCACACGGCTGAGTCCCTCAACGAGCAGCGTTACGTGGCGTACTGGGTCGCGCGTGCCTCGCTCAGCAACGGCAGCAAGGCCGCCGACGCCAACGCCATCAGCGCGCTGCGTGCCGCTCTCGTGGTGCCAAGTAAGGTGAAGAGTGAGGACCTAATGTGGTCACTCTCGCCACGCCCGTACGTCGGACGGCCCGGCACCATGATGGCCGGGCTACCAACGCCTGGGAGCGTGCCACAAAGCTCGGCGCGCAAGGGCTTTGGCAGTGAGATCGGGCAGCCACTCTCCGCCATCGAGCGCGTGCCGCACCCGCCCGCTTCGCCCGCGCCCGAGCAGCCCAACACGTCGCGCGGCCGCAACGTTGGCGAGCTGCCACACACGCACTCGCGTAACGCGCGCCGCTGGGGAGGTCGCAGCACGCTGACGCAGGACTCGGCGCAGCGCTCCAAGGTCAGCTATACGACGGACGCTGAGATGCTCTATCCGCTGCCCGGCACCAAGTCCTTCATCCGTGGGCTGCGCCGCGCCACCGACCAGGGCGCGTACATCCCGTACATGTACCTCGAACCCGCTCAGGCGGCCACGCCGCATCGAGCTGGGCGCGTCGGCGTGTCACCGCTTGAGCGGCAGCCCGAGTGGCGGAACTGGGAGCTCTTCTTCTGAGACTGAGTGGCCAGGTGGGGCTGACGAGCAGCAGGGTGTTGGGAAGGGCTGGCGGATGTGTTCAGTGTTGTCCTGTGCCTGTGGAGATGGGATTCAGGCTGCGATGGAAGGCGAGCGCACAGACCATCCGGGCGAAAAGAGTCATCTTGACCCAAGGGGGAGTGGTCTACTATTTTTCATGTTTATAAGGCCCCACCCCTACACCTGTTTGGGAAATGAATGGTTGACCCAAGGGGGAGTGGTCTACTATTTTTCATGTTTATAAGGCCCCACCCCTACACCTGTTTGGGAAATGAATGGTTGACCTAAGGGGGAGTGGTCTACTATTTTTCATGTTTATAAGGCCCCACCCCTACACCTGTTTGGGAAATGAATGCATGTGTATGGTGTTAACGTGTTTTAGAAATTGGGCTATGGCGGGTAAGTAGCTCATTTCTGATTTTTCTGAGTTGTAACTTGTAAAACTGGAAATTTGTAGTTCGGTTGTGGGTTGCGTACTTCTTATCATGGTACTTACCGGGTATTTATCTCGGGCGAGCCGTCCTCGACTGACCGAGTCGTGAAGCTCGACTGCCCCCCGGCCTTTAGTTCATGCAAGTGTTATGTGCAGTGCAAGTTGGTTTGGAGGGGATCAGAATGCAAAGCTCACCGACTCGGCCACATCGTCCTCTATCCGTCATGCTATCCGTTCAGCTTCTTTTCGTGAGATGTTGTCTCGGTCTTTCAAGGGCTTCAGGATCTTGAAGATGGCATCCCGGACAAGATCATCCATGATCGCGCGCGTGTTCCAGAACAGGCGCGACGAGAGGTTTTGCGGTCGCCGGCTTCCTTTTGCGCACGGGGCTGCCGAACCTAATTAGGGTTTCCTGAGGGGTTTTCTGGGCAAACGGAGATTGTCAGTCAAAAAGCGCGTGCCTGTGGACATCACACAACCTCGTGAGAGAGTGAGTGAGTGAGTGAGTGAGTGATGGACGCGGCCTTAACGGGCGGTCAAGTATACGTGAGGGGGTCGCCGCAAGGCACCTATACTCGTTCGCGAAGGCACTGTTGCCACATGCGGCAGTCGCGGGGCCGGGGTCGCGAGTTTTAGCAGTTACCTTTTAACACGCCTTTTCTACTGGCCTTTTACTTTAGAATCTTTTTTTTCTATGGAACCTCCTCGAGCTGCACCCTGCACGCATCTGTTAGACTCCGCGGCTATGTACGCCTATACCTGTGTTAATACGGGTGTGTTAGCACGGGTTGTGTCGGTCACACCTCCGTCCATAGCGATAGAGGCCCTCGTGCTTGGGGTCCGGAGGTTGTGCGCGTGTGTGTTTCACAGCAGCAGCAGCACGCTCTGTAACCACGCAAAATCCGTGTCGAGTGCAACAACGATTCGACCAAGGGCGCCGTGGTGAGCACATGCATGCAACTTCCTTTTTTTGGTATGACGCGAAAGACATTTTTAGTATGACGACGATTGAGACTCATGAGGCCAACGAGCCGATGACCTTCCCCGCCGAGAGCCTGATGATGACGACGCACGATAAGGACAAGTATGTAGTGGTTCTGCCTTGCTGGGGTTCGCCATACATTCACGGCATCGTGCGCAAGAAGGGCATGACTGGCGACGAACTCAACCTGCTACGACCGCAAGGAGTTCGTAATCCACCCCGACTTCTGCTCCGAGAACCGCCGTTGGGACTTGGCTCAGCAACTCCTTACCAGGCAATACACGGAGGTATATGTGAATGACGATTTTCCACATAAATGCGGAGTGAATACTGGGACGATTATCACGAACCCCGCACGGCGGCCTGGAGGTTGCCCCCACCTTAAGGGCAATGTTGCGTTGGTAGTTCCCAAGCGAGTATTTGAGATGCTCTGCCCCAACCCACGCACGATGATGCTCTACAAGAACCCCAAGACCAGCGATGAGGGTGAGAACGGGTTAGAGAACGGGTGCTGGGAGTTCGGGGACGAGGAAGAGACGGATAAGGCGACCAAGTACTTTGAGGAGAAGGGCTATGACTTCGAGGAGGACATTGGCTTCTGCTGGTTGGCGAAGTTCTATTCTTCTGATGAAGAGGAGGACGAGAGCGATGCAAGCGATATGTTCTGATAGGACGAGAGCGATGCAAGCGATATGTTCTGATCACGTGCAAACTTCCTGAAGATGCGCGCGACGTTCATGGCGGCCGTGCAGCTCGCGTCGCACCTCGGTCCCGTGGACGCGCAAGGAGAAGAGTTTCGAGCGGGGCAACTTGACGCAGACGGAGCCAGGCCAGCAGGGCGGGCGTAGGGTATGTGGGTAGCAGCGCTTTGCGTCGCCGCCCACTCCCGGGACCTGTTTTGTTGTGTCAACTTAGTGAGGTCATCCCCTCTTAGTGAGGAAGAGCTCTGTGAGCTACCCGAGTGTGTGTTGTGTGAACTCCTGGTACGGCGCGCGGAGCGCGGCGTGAGGAGCGGCGCGCGTGTCCCTTCCCTTCGCGGGTTGCAGGACAGATAGATACACGCTCAGTGGAGCGGCCAGTACGGCGCGAGTCGAGAGGGGTCTCATTGTTGTAGAGAGATGAGATAGGCGAGAGGCATGGCGAGAGGACGAGAGCAGGTGCACACGGTGCACTGGTGCAGGTGGCTGCGCCGACCGCTGTGTGTGCTCATTGTGGTATGGCGTCCAATTGATGGCGTCTTCGTGTGCCAGAGCCGAACTTCGGGATCATGACCATAGGATCCTCTGATATGTCTGAAAAGCGTGCGTGGTGCACTATGATCTATGTAGAAACACCATTTAGGGTAATTAGAAATACCTGAGTGTTGAAACCCAGCGCGACGCGGCCGACGCGAACCGCGCTAGAAACGCATATATCAACTAGCAATTGTCAACAAGCAGTTCACTGGTACTGACGTAGTAGACCGGGAGTCCGGTGGAACCCAATAGAGTACCGGTACGACCGTTATACTTGTGTGAGTGCTCGGCGCCCCGGCGGACGGAGGGTTACCCCTTCCCCGCCCCCGCCGATTAACGGCCTGTGTAATAGCAGGCTGTGTCGGCCACGCCTCCGTCCATTGCGATAGCGGCCCTCGTGCTTGGGGGACCGGAGAGCGTGTGTGCGCGTTGTGTGTTTCACAGCCAATGTTTCACAGCCGCAGCAGCAGCAAGGAGAGTACGGAGATAACTCTCGGCGACCCATGATGCGTTTCGCCATGCGCGGGGCGATCCTGGGAGGCTCCGCCGTGCTCTGCATGAGTCCGAAGTCGTACGCACGATCATCACCTGCCACCGCGAAGCAGCCACCACTCTTCACATTCGGCGTCATCGCAGACGTGCAATGGGCTGACAGCGAAGATGGCTTCAACTATGACCGGTCTGTTGCGCGTCGCTACCGCGGTGCGTTCCGAACACTCGTGCGTGCGGTTGACTGGTGGCGAGAGCTGCCCACACCGCCCTCATTTATCGCTCAGCTTGGCGACATCATCGATGGGATCAACGCTAAGCTCGGCCAGAGCAAGACAGCGCTCGAAGCAGCGCTGGCCGAGCTGGAGCGCGCGCCGTGCCCGTCGGTAAATATCGTCGGGAATCACGAGCTGTACAACTTCGACAGGGCAGCACTCGCCCAGGCACCATGGCTGCGTCATGGCGATCGCGAGTACTACAGCTTCGCGCCCGCGCCGGGCTGGCGGATGGTCATCCTTGATCCTTATCAGCTTGCGCTGATAGGTCATGCCCAGGAGGACCCGCGGCGGCAAGAGTCCGTGGCTCTCATCGGCGCCAAGAACCCCGGCGTTGATCCGAGCGGCGAGGGCGGACAATGGTTTGCGCAGGTGTCAGGCGAGGACCGTCGCTTCGTGCCGTACAACGGCGGTCTCGGCCGTGAACAGCTCGCGTGGCTGCGCGCGGAGCTGGGCGCGGCCTCGGCGGCGGGCGAGCGTGTGCTCATCCTGAGCCATGTGATCCTGCACCCACGAGCATGCGGTGGGGACACCATGGTGTGGGACTACCCCGAGGCCCTCGCGGCGATCTCCTCCGAAGAGGCCGGCGGCTGCGTGGTGGCGGTACTCTGCGGGCACGACCATTTTGGACAGTACCACCATGACGTGGACACGGGCGTGCACCACTGCACCTTCTGCTCGCCGCTCAACAAGGGCGACGAGGGCTACGCCTTTGGGCTCGTGCAGGTCTGGGACGACGCCATTCAGATCCGCGGCCCACGAATCGACGACTTGCTACCGGCCTGGCGCGGAGGCAAGCCCACGGGCCGACCGGCGGCCACTCCGTGCGAGGGCGAGGGCGGCGCTTGTTGGAGTCCGCATGAGATCGTCACTTTGCCTTTGCGTAAGACGAAGAGGAGTTAGCGGCACTGAGAGATAAAATCAGCGGGGATGGGTTACTTTGTGCCTTGTGTACACGCCGCGGCCGGCTACGGCTCGGCTTTCGTGTTACAATCATGGTTGGACAGACGGGGCCAATATGCATGCCAATATGAAACTCGACGTCTCGTCTAAATGAACTAATAGGGCGCGCGAGGGTACCACTGAGTTCAAAATCATGTTCAAAATCAATAATTAATCATGTCGGGTGGGGATAGTGTGTGAATCCAGAAAGAATAGTGAATACCTATCCCTACCCCAACCCTACCCCTTTGGGTCAATCACTGAGTTCAAAATCAGGTGGTGGGGATAGCAGCGTTGTGTGTGAATCCAGAAAGAATACCTCCCCCCCCTAACCCCTTTGGGTCATCACTGAGTTCAAAATCAGTGGTGGGGATAGTGTGTGAATCCAGAAAGAATACCTCCCCCTACCCCTTTGGGTCAATCACTGAGTTCAAAATCAGGTGGTGTGGGGATAGTGTGTGAATCCAGAAAAGAATACCTCCCCCTACCCCTTGGGTCAAACTACCGTACATGTACGTCATCGGCCTCACGTGTTCGTTGTGGTTCTTGCCATTCCGTGACGCCGTGAGGCGGCGCGGAGCCACCTCGCCTGCGCATAGCGCAGGGCCAGGGGCACAGCGAAACAGCCTGTCGAGATAACCACACCGCGCACACGCGCCGAACCCCGGTGGCGCCGGCGCGGCCGGGGTCGGCGCGACACCGCACCGCATAAACATCGGGACCGCAGGCGCCGCGGCAAAGCGTTCGTGTTACTTTCAGTCCGCTTCACGCTTGAATCCACCGTGCATACTCCATACACAGCGCATCTGTCGAATCATCAAGCAGCCCCAGACAGCCCGGCCCGGCCAGCACCACACCGCACGAGCTTTCTCGACCAGTGGCGTCGCGTCTGGCGACGCGACCCCCGACCGAGGGCGCACAGGCCGGATTCTGAGGGTCGAGTCCTTATTGCACTTACTCAATCGAATTGTTGGGTGCGGAGCCGTTTTTCTGAGACGGTGTGGTGAGCGCGGGGGAACCGCGACGAAACTGACTGACTGACTGACTCAATTTTGGACTCTGCTCAGCTCGGAGTCTCGCCGCGCTTTCAAGTAACTTCCACTTGAGCCGCCTCCTTGAGAAAGGGCACATTACCCGAAGATTTGGCAACAATCCACCAGCTTCCGCTACCGCCCGTGGCCTCCAGCAGTAGCAGGACGTCTGTGTACAAAAAGGGAGGGTAGCCGATGCGCAGGATCGCGCGGCAGACGCCAGGACCCGCGAAGTCGATGGAGAGGAGAGTATCAGCCGCTGAGGCACGCGGGTCGTCCTTCAGGTGCGCATATGGCCGATGCTCGGGCAATTCCCATCGGTTGCCCACGCGCTCGCAGAAGGCGTCGCAGTCGACCAGCACGACACTGTCGGGTGTGGCGAACGTCAGGTTACAAAGGGGGTGGAAGACGCGCCGCATGGCCGCCTCATCGCAGCGGCGGCCGGCACCGCAATAGCCGTCCCAAACGGCGGCGCTCGCGTCGATAAAGTCTTGCGGCAGCAACCCGTTGGGGGCGGTCTCTCCAAAGAGTGGCACGGACGAGTAGACCTTCGAGATGATGCGCCACGAGCCACCGTCGATGCTCGGATCGTGAAGCAGCGTCAGCCAGTCTGTGTACAGAGTCTCGCTTAACGTTGGCGTCGGCGAGTCAGGCGATGGCGGCAGGGCGACCTGAACTTTGGCGCTCGCACACGTGCCGTCGATCATTTCTAATGAGAGGATGCGGTCGTGTGCTGCCAGCTCGGTTGAGGGAGCACGCTTCGTTACGCCCGCCAGAAACTCCTCTGAACCGCGTGCGACCACCGTACCCGACGGGCCGATGCCGAGCAAAATGCCACGCGGGTGCCACATCTGGTGAAACTTGGCCTCAGAGCTCTCGTGCAGGGCTGCAAAATACGTCTTCAGCACATCGACCACAGCGGAATCGTAGCCGCACGACATTTCCCCTTGTGCGCCAAAGTGTGAACGTGAACAAGACAGCGACGCGACAACCGTTACTACCCCCTCAGGACACCTTACATGACCCCGTTAGAAGTCACACACACAGACACACCTTCGGATACACACACCTTACATGACCCCGTTAGAAGTCACACACACAGACACACCTTCACATTCTCACATACAATTGTACACCCATTCATTTCCCAAACAGGTGTAGGGGTGGGGCCTTATAAACATGAAAAATAGTAGACCACTCCCCCTTGGGTCAAGCCGCACGGGCGGGCGGTTTAGAAGGGCGACATGCCCATGGTGAGCTTGAAGCTCATGGCGGGTGCAAATGTGTGTCAAGTGTGCGACTTCTAAAACTGCGACCACACATCCAAAAACGTGTGCACCTGCAGTGTGAGGCTCAAAAATAGCATTGCAAGTTTGGCGGCGCGCGCGTCTTGGTCCCGGCACGTGCTTCGCTGAAGCTGTCGTCTCAACGGACAACGCGGCGCTGGGCTCGCCTCAGATCTGCACCTCAGATCGGACGAGGCTGCTGTGTTGTTCCGGTTATGCTCACACTCAGCGTCACTCCACAACCACGGTATCCTCCAGCAGGATCTTCTCGCGCCCAGCCCAGCCAATCATCATCGCGTTCACGATGCGATTCTTGCGCGGATCGAGGCAGACATTGCACACATCGTAATTGCACCCGCGGCTGCAACGATGGAGGGCACTAACCGGCATGATGACACCGCACACGTCGCACCAAAAGACGCCGCAGTAGTCACCGGGGGGAACCAGCTTCATCGCCTCGGTCAAAGCGCCGGTAGGCAGCAGCGCGTGAATCGAGCCGCCACCAACCGTGCTACTGGCGACCAGCTGTGCTGCTGCTGCTGGACCGCCGCCACCCGCGGCTTGCTCATCGGGGTGCAGCATGGTTCCGCAGCGCTGCGAGCCAGGGTTGACACGGATTTGAAGACTCAGCCGCAGCTGCCGACCGACGATGAAGCCGTCGCGCATGAGCTTCTGCGTAGCCCCCAAGCTGAACAGAGCGCCGTTCACATTGTCGCAGGACTGGCACAGCCGACCCTCGGGTCTCGCCTTGCCTTCCCAGCTTGGCGTCTGCACCGACGGCTCCACTTTGGGAAAGGCAGAAATCCTCCCGGAAGCGAAGTGAATACGGTAATACTTGATGAAATCGAGGCTGCTGTCAGAGGGGTGGTGAATCGTCAGGGACCATTCGGCTCTCCTGGACCAGCTCTCGGGAAGCGTCTCGAGGCTCGGAACACGTAGTTGTGCAGCCACCACCTGCACGGCTTGATTTGGCACAATAGGATGCGGCTGCACCACTTCCAAAGCTGGCCACACGCGCACAGTCCAGTCGTAAGCACCAGCGCGAAACTGCAGATCCATGACTTTGTAGCCATAACCATCGTCAAGGTGTGCATGCGACAAGTCTGCATGCCATCTGTACTGAAACCATCTGGCAATGTGCTCGTCCGCCAGCCGTGCTGCGCGGCGCCACAGGGAAGACACAGCGCCGGCATTGATGAATGGTCGAACCCCACGGTGAAGATGTGCAAGCTGCAGCAATACGGCGTGGACGAGGTCCTCATCCGTGAGGACGGCGATGTGCAGAGCGTGTGTGGTGCACGCCATCCTTATTCTCACTCCGTCGTGTGTGAACGCGATAGTGGCCCGCCCGGCGGCTGATCGAGTATGGATGTGATAAAAGGGAGTCCAGGGGTCCCCGAGCTAGTGGCAGCCACATCCGTATGTACCGGTACACCGGTCTGGTGACTTGGTTTTCGAATCATAACCCTTGGCTGTGAACAGGCTGCGCATACGTGAATCTATGGTAGGTGTTGAGAGGGGCGTGGGCCTCCAGAGGTATAGACTTCGCGAGGCGTATACCGGGTATGTTTTCGGACGCTTAATAAAACACGAGCCCACCGCTTACGAGCGCGGTCCGTAACCGTTTTGGAGCGGTATTTCCAAGCGCGCAACGCCAACGGTGTGGAAGTGATATAATTATAAGTGATAAATGAAAGGATTTCTGGTGTCGTCCTGGTCATGATCTTGGCGTTGTTTTGCCAATCTGTCAGGTAGGTGAATCCGGAATGGAAGTGAAAGATCTTGAAGCACATATCTTTCCCTCACAGTCACTCTCTCGGTTCACCCATCCTCATCTGGCCCGTCGCGAAGCAATGGGTCGGTCGGGTCTGCCTTCAGCTTCCGGATGCGGCTGACAATCTTGCCCACGTCGGCGCCCTGGTAACGCCACTTGCGCAGCTCGAGGCACTCGTGCAGGAACGCAAAGGTCGGGACGGGCTGATGTACGATCCCAATCTCATCAAAGACTTGCAACGCGAGCCCATCGTCCTGCCGTCCGTCCACCTCCACCCGCACGAAGGCGATGCCGTCGGCAAATTCTCCTCCGTTCGCCTCGGGTAGCCGCAGGAACATAGGGTTGAGGATGCGGCAGCCCACGTCCGTACTTGTGCTGAACATGACCACGACAAGCTTGGAGCCCGCGGCGATCAACGCGTCCTTCCACTCTGTGACAGAGTGCACCCGGTCGACGCGCGTGCCGTTGGGCGGTCCCACACCCGTGTAGAACTCGAGGAGCGCTTGCAGCCCGGGCTTTGAGCGCAGCAGCTGCGCGATCGAGGGCAGCGCCAGCTCCATTGGCGTCTCTGCGGTACCGACGGTGGTACGGAATTCTGCATTCGAGAGTAGAAGCTCGGTGACGCTGCGGCCAAGGCCAGGTTCTCCTTGGCACGCGCGCCTGATATTCGGCATCTCGAGCGCGAGCTTATAAGGCAGGCTGTGTGCGGAGGCGAGCTCGGACGCACGCAGCGCGTCCGCGAGCGCCTCGTCGAGCAATGCGATCGCGCGCTTCAGTTGAGTCTCATCGAGCCAGACTGTGTCGCCCACGAGGAGGAAGCCTTCGTCACTCGTGTCATCGGTGAAGCCGAGTGCGCGGAGGCAACGTCGGCTCGCCTCGTGCCGAAGAAGATCCTCCTGCAGACGCACGTTATCCAGGCGGAGCCGCGGCCCCGCTGCGCCGATAGCCTTCGGATCCTTGGCCCGACGCGACGCAACGCTTCGGAGCGCTCCGATCGCCGTCTCAAACTCATCGCAGCTCGTCTGGTATTTGAGAGCGTCGAGGCTCGCGCCGAGCGATGGGCCGAGCGTAGCCACGTTGACCGAGCTCGAATCAACGGCATTCTTCAGCTCCTGCATGGTGTCGCTGCCGCCCATGGCGAGCGCCGCCTCGACCTCGGCTCGAAACGCCGGGTCGTCCATGAGCTCACGTATATCCGCCATAGCTTGCGGATCGCTCATCATCGCCTGCAGCTCTGCCATTGCTTGCGGATCTTTCGCAGCTGCCAGCATGTCCTTGAGGTCGAGAGCGCCGCCGCGTAGTGCCAGCATGCCGTTGAGGTCGAGAGCGCCGCCGCGTAGTGCACGGGCAGCCACTGGTGCCCGACGATGGTCTGCGAATGGTTGCTCATACAAGACAGCCGAGATCCTCGCCATCGCGCTCGCCGCCACGATCAGGCCCGCAGCCGTCATCGCGCGAAAGAGAAAGCCTACTCTTCATTATAAAATCCTCGCCGCGCGGGGTGAGAAGGAATCTGTGAAGCCCCGAGTTCTGTGGAAAGGGGGTCCAGGATTGGGTCCCCGAGCTAGATCCGGGTGTCGAATTATAACCATGGGCTTTGTCGAATGATACATGTAACCTTTGGCTGTGAACCCCACGATCCCGAGCGGGCCGCCACCGAGCGTTCATAACAAATTGGCCAGTTGCGGGGCGCCGCTACGGAGATGAGGTTTGTGTGAATAGTTTTGTGAATATCGCTCCTTCTGTGAATGCTGTTTACGCGAGGTGTGAATCAACCGATGTCAGCCTCTTCCTCTTCATGTTTCGCGATCCGGGCGCTGCTCGAAGGTGAGATCCGCGCCGTGGAAGGATGGGTCTTCGATGGAGGCGATGTTAACCAGCGATGCAAGCGGCCAGCCAACGAATACGGCGTATCCGGCGGCGAGGGTGGCACACTGCTGATCATTGCTGCAATGACGGGCAACGACGAGCTGGTCCGATGGCTGCTTGAGCGTGGCGCAAGCGTGGATTTAGCTGGCAGCAGACGTTTCGAAACGCCCCTCATGGCGACCGTCGACATGCACGTCTGCAACAAGGATGTGCTTCTGACGTTGCTGAAGGCCGGGGCGAACGTGAACGCGCGGAGCCGAGCCGGGGCGAGTGCGCTGCACTTTGCAGCACAAAACGGCGACGATCTCCGGGAGTGTGCTTTCGAGCTCCTCAAGGCGGGCGCCGACGCACGCGCCGTGGACGACACCGGCAGGACAGCGTATGAAGTCGCCATGAGCGGCCACCACTACCTGCTCGCCAGCACAATCCAGAGCTTCACAGATCGAATGGCCTGGGGCGTGCCTCCGAAAGAGTTTGGTACGAGCAACTGTGCCGCCAAGTGCATCGTGACCTACATTGACGATGGCGAGTGCGACCCGCCGTGCAACGTGCCGGAGTGCCAGTATGATGGCGATGACTGCCGGCATGCGCCCAGCTGGATTGGGAGAATCCCTCAGCCTGGGCCCGCGATTGTAGCAAGCTTGCTCGTCCTTGGTGCCGCGTGGCTATGGCGCTTCCAATGGCACCAGCCCGGCCGTGCCCGTGCCAAGCGCCGCTACCGGAAACGCGAGCCCGGGAGCAAACAGAGCGAGCCTGGCACCGAGCCGTCGCCCACCGAGTGCGTCGTGTGTATGGATCAGCCTGTGACACGCACGCTAGTTCATGCGGCCTCTGGCATTGGCCACGATTGCTGCTGTGAGACTTGCGCGGAATTGCTGCACAGGACGCAAGGCTTATGCCCGATCTGCCGGGAGCCGATCGATAGCATCGTAAGGGTCGTCAGGACTTAGCCCGTAACTTGGCCCGGGCGCGTCAGCAACGCCCCGCCCCGCGGCGCCGCGGCGCCGCCCCACGCGCTTGCGCGACGAAAAGAACCCATTGAAACCCATCTCTCGCATGTGGCTGAGTCTCAAACTGTAACGGCCAAATAATGGCCACGCTACCGTATATACCACGTTCACTCCATCCAGACCACTGGCACTGCTACAGAAGATCCACCCCAGACCAGGGCTCGAGGCACGGCCACGGGCTTCTGCTCGACGTGATTCGGCGGCGCCCCCGGCGGGAGCTCGCGCCGGTGCGAAAGCATCGATCGCAGTGTCAAAAGCTCCGCCGCCTCGTCGACGGTGTCTGCTGGATAGTGCATCTGGCCGCCATCGAGCGGCCGCCGAGTAGCCGCGTTCATCAGGGACGCACAATTACCCTCTCCATATTGCACACTCGAAGGTGCATGTGGCCGGCCCTTAGCAACGCAAAGCTGTTCGAGTTCAGCGATTCTCGCCCGCATTGTCGCTTTCTCGGTCTGATGAGAACGCTCCACGATACGGAGAGTGGCGTCTGCTGCCCTGCCGTACGCTTGGGACTTTCGCAGCTCAGCCACCAGCGCCTTGTGGTCGGCCGACAGCATTTCGCACTCTCGGTCGTGATCTGGGTCGGTCTGCGATGCGTGCAGCTCGCCCGGAAAATCAGCCTGCGTCTCCACCTCGTGCGACTCGCTACACTCGGTCTGCGTCTCTACCGGATGCTGCACAGCCGAGTCGGTCTGGGTGTTGACCGAAACTCTTGCTGCCACCTCGACGCTTTCGATTATGGCGTAGCCTCGCTCATCCATCCGAAAGCATCCATAGCCTCGGAGATGATGCTGAGCAATGGCGCAGTTGCAAACCTGTCCCGAAGCTGTACCCTCGAAGGTCTCAAAGTTGGTGACCGACCGAAAGACCACATGCACAGCCTCGCGGCAAGCGATGCCACGGCCATTCTTATCGCCGGTGCAGTGCACGATCCACGGTACTTTCTCCTTGCCTTTTTGCCTCAAGGATGGCGGAATGAAGTGCACGAACAGGAGCTGCTCTCCACCATATGGCTCCTCGGGCAGCTTCTCTTCTGGAGTCCAGTCCAGCGTGCTAGGCGGCAGTTGCTTTCCTGTTGAGCTGTCTTCAAACCTCTTTCTCGCCTCGAGATTGCGCTGGATGTGTCGTTGTAAAGCTGCCCAATTTTTGTTCTCATGACGTGACTTGACGACATTGACCTTCGTCTTGCTGTCGACCTTCGCCTTGCTCTCGCAGCTGCAAGCTTTCGGGTCATTGCAGACCGAGCAGAGGATCTCTGGGGCTGGCTTAAGCTTCATGGACGTAGGGCGGCGCGCGGACGGACGGCATAGAAGTGCTCCCCATGTGGACGCGGCGTTTCCTGTGGAAGGCGGTTTCACCGCGCGCGCCTGGATCGTTGATGCATGATGGGCGGATTCACCGTACAATAGTGCAGCGTACAGTTTGCAAAACATCAAAGCAGCACTCTGCACACACACACACCCACTGTGTGGTTCGTGATCTATTTCGCGCATCGGTCCTCTGTGATCCTCAAGTGTGCGTTAGAGCCCACCTTCTTCGCGCTGGAGGGTGGGTAGCAGCATCGAGGGAGACCTCTTCGGGAGCATCCCGGGCATATTGACCTCCCGCGCCAGCATGTGTAGGGCCTCCGCGCGTATCGACGAGGCCGTGACGCGTTCCTTGCGCTTGCCATTTGTTGAGCCCAGGGTTGAAGTCATGGTACTCTGACCTCCCGGACTGGGCACACTCGCGTCGTCGCCCGCGTCGGCAGGTGGCTCCTCTTCCTGCGGCACTGCTCCAACTTCCGGGAGATGACCTGGAGTCTGAAAGCGTGACTGTTTGCCACTGGAGACCTTGGCGTGCAGTTTGTCGCTCTTCTTACGCAGCGCCTCAAAGTCGGCCATAAGGCGCTCGATGCGTTCGATCTCGGCCTCCATAGCCTTCGCCTTCTGGACGGCTTGGGTGGCGCGAACTCGTGCCCACGTCTCCTCCTTACCAATCTGTGCCAACGTCGCCTGCTCGGCTAGGCGTTGGGTGCTCTCGGCAGCGACATTCCTGTCGAGTCGCTCACTTTCATCGATTTGCGCAGAAGCACTGCGCATGAAGTGAACAAACTCGCCCGAGGAAATGAAGCCGTTCTGATTCTCGTCGATGGCGGCCCACAGGGAGAAGAGGTTGGCATTGCTCACTTCGGAATGGGCGACCTTGAGCGCTTTGCGCACCATGGAATCAAACTCGTCGAATTTCACCTTACCAGAGGCGTCCATGTCCATCCACTTGAAGAGAGCGAAGAAGTTGGTGATATCGGAGCCCTTCAACTTCTCGTTGAAAATCTTGGCGAATCGCGCCATCTCCTCCTCGGTTGCCTTCTCGACAGTCTGCGACTTATCAGCCACGTTCCTCTCGAGGCGCTTGCGCGACTCCTCGCGGAGTCGCTCTTTCTCTGCGAGTCGCGCCTGCTGTAGCTTCTTACGAGCGCGCTGGGCAGGCGTTAGCTCGTTAGACTGGCCGATTCTCAGGAATCGGCTGAGCTCTCCAGCGTCGATGAAGCCCGACGCATTCTCGTCGAGCTTCTTCCAGAGCGCGAGAAGCTGCGTTTGGCTCAGGTGCTTCTCCTTCAGGCCGAGTTGGTGGCGCACCAAGACATCGAGCTCGTTGAACGAGATGCGCCGGCTGCCGTCCATGTCCATACTCTTGAAGAGCGTAAAGAAGTTGCGCAAGTCGGGGTCCCTGCCTTTGAGCGCATCGTTGAACTTCTTGGACAGCGACACCACGTCCTCCTCGCTCAGCTCCTCGGCAAAGGCAACGCGCGCGATCATCTCACGCCCACTTAGCTTGTCGTACTCCGCCTTGGCCTCCTCCGCCAGCAACCGCTTGCGCTCTCTGTGCTCTTCTATCCTTGCGAGTGACGCGGCACGCGTAAACTCTCGGTTCGCCCTTGCCTTGAGCTGAGCCAGGCGCTCGGCAGCCGCCTGCTCTTTAGCCGATGCTGCCGCGATAATATTGGCCGACGCCGTTGAGGCCGCCTGGCGCTGGTCGGCGAGCTTTCGCTTCCACGCCGGCATCGGGGGCGGGTCCACGGCGGCTTTGGTTGGCGACTTTGTTGGCGCCCCTTTGGGCTGCTTATGTCCAGCTCCGGCCTCTGCGGACTTGAAGCCAATCTTCTCTTCGGGGTCGTAGTCATCGTCGTCGTCCACGTCGAGATTCTGCTCGATCGCCCAGTGGCAGAACTCGTCGAACAGCACGAAGTCTCCATCGTTGCTATCGATGGACGCGAAGACGGTGTCGACCTCCTCCTCTTTCACGTTGATGCCGAACTTTGAGAGCGTACCATTCGTGACTGCCAGCCGGAATTCCTCGAGCGTGAGCCTGTGGTCGGGGTTGACATCCATCCGGTTGAACGCGACGAAGTACTCGAAGTATTGGCGCAAGTAAACGAGCAGCAGCCGAAATTCGTCTCGCTCGACGTAATCATCCCTCGAGAGCCCCGCTCTTGTTGGCCGCTTCTTCGCCTTCTCCTTGTTCGCGTCCTTGGCCGCCTGGAAGGCACGCATCAGAGCCGGCTTTGCGGAGTAGAGCGAATCGAGGCCAAGCACGTCGCGCACGGCTTTGTCAACCTCTGCGAGAGACAGCACGCCGTTCGAGTTGACATCGAAACGTTTGAAGCTGCACAACGAACGAAGTGCACGACGTCAGCAGCACAAATACTGTGGTGGTTTGGGAGGGCGCTTGAGGATGGCGCGCATTGCAGCGTGCCATGCAGTGCACTGCAACACTCACAGGTCTCCACGACGCAATGCGGATGCCGTATCCTTGCCGACAGGGAGACGAGCAGTGAGCTTCGACCAGTCAATGTCGTATGCGCCCGAAGCCAGGTCGGCCCCTGAGTCGCCCGCGGACATGGCTGCCGATTGCTCGCGCCGTAGCTCGGCTACAACACGCCTGAGCAACCCTCGTTGCAGTTTCACTTTCTTCGGGCTGTGGAGCCGTCACCGCGCCCGAAACGCGCGCCGCGTGTGATCAAAAACTGCTTCGCCTGTGGGGAATTGTGCTCCTCTCCGGAGTAACCGAGGCAAAGCTGCACCGCCGGACGGGGGGACTCGTCCTGATGATGCCAGGGGAAAGTGTGGCCACGGACGAATTTGAGAATAGTTTTCTCGCCTCGGTGTGACGTGACAGTCCATTGAGCATAAAAATGGGGTGGTTGCCGTCTCTGGCGGCCCTTGTGGCCACGCTGGCGAGTGCATTCGCCAGCTCGATGCTCGAAGCGGCCACCGCGCAGCCGGCCGCGCTCGAGCTTCTGGCAGCTCCTGGCATCGAGCCTGGCGAGGAGGACGTGCTGCTTTCACTCGAGAGGGGCTGGTTTGAGAGCGCGAAGAGGGTGCTCGCCCTCATGCGCGAGCGCGATGCGCCGGTCGCTGCCATGGCCTCTGTGCGCGCGTCGGCAACCAACATCCGCGATCAGGCGACCGAGATTATCAACCTTATGCGAACGGGCGCCAATGCGGAGGAGACGGTGGTGACAACCGCCTTCCAGTGGGCTCAACGTCCAGAGTTTGTCTACCTGAACGTCAAGTTCTCTTCGCGCATCGACGGTCCGGTGACATGCCTCAACGTGGATAACGAGCGCATCGAGTTTGGCAACGAGCCGGCGGGCAACGGCACAGCCGGCACGCTCTTCTTCGAAGGCACGGGCCGGCAGAAGCCAAAGCTCTTCAGACTAAACCTGACGCTGCATGGGGCCATCCTACCTGAGAACTCGTCGTGGTCCTTCGCGTCGGTGGGCCGCATGTCGATCACGATCGCCAAGGCGACCCACGAGACGTGGCCGCGGCTGCTGCTCACCAAGGTGAAGCCCAAGAACATGCATGTATGGCACGATCGGCAGCACGTCGCCGACGCCGAGGTGAAAAAGGAGAAGGAGGATCGCAAAAAGGAGAGGGAGGCGGGGGCCAAGGAGGCTCCTAAGCCGCCGCCGCCGCTAGCCTCGCCGACGCCCCCGTCGAATGCGCCGCCACCCTCGCCCGAGGCACCCTCCGAGCCTGCGGACGGCGCCAAGGCCGCAGCAGCTGCTTCCGACGCGCCACCAGTGCCCTTCGAGGATGGGTTGGCCCAACCCGCGAAGAAGAAAGGCAAGAAGAAGAAGGAGAAGAAGGGCGACAAGAAGGAGGAGCTCTGAGCGCGGGCTCTTGGCGAGGACGCGCCGCGAGTCAGTGCACAGCCAGGTAGCAAGGGGAGGTGTAGCCTCCTCTTGGAGCAGAGGGACGTCAAGAGGTGCAAAGGGGAAGGCGCGAGGGCGCACAGCATACAGTGTGTGATGTATGTGCGCCCGCCTCGAGCTTTGAGATGTCCGCCATCTAGAACGTATACGTAGTAGAAAGGGGCCGCGCGATGGCGCCATGATTGTTGATTGATGATACGATATCTGGACTTGCTGCGGGGCATTACGGGCTATCCCAATTCCCATCAAAACCCCCGTTGCGCTCGCCTCGGGAGGACGGGACTGGACCATCGCGCCCGGAGCTCCGCGTCGCCCGTCACGAGCGTCCGCGCGCTGAAGGAGGCGACGAGGATGCACCGACGTCCCTCGAGAACCGGTAGGCCCGCGTGGGTGAGCTGCCCTCCGAAGACGATCGCTCTTCCGGGCGGCGGGCGCAGCACCAGTGTCGGCTCGTCACGCTTTATGGTCGTCGCAGCTGCCTCAGCGGTCTCGTCGTCGGTGGCGTGCGGAGCGCGTGCGTGGACGCTCCAAAAGGCGGTGCCGCCACCCGAGTAGGCGCCCGCCATGGCACCCGCCGCTGCCGCGCCCGCGTCGGCATCAGTGCTGGCATACGAGAGGGGCACGAGGATCGTGAGACTCTGCTTGTCGGTGTGCGCATCGAAGTGGCCGCCTGGCCCGTACACGTTGAGGGCGGGCTCGCCGGGAGAGAAGACGAGGCCCTGGTTGTGCAGCAGGGTGCGAGTGAGCACGCCTGGCCCGAAAAGGCGATCGAGCAGTCCGGGCAGCAGTTCGTTCAGCCGCGCCACGGCACGCATTAGGATGGCATCACAGAGCGCCTGACCCTCTGTGCCGAGTAACCGCGTGACCGGCGCGCGAATGCGGCCCGTTTGGCCGTCGCAGCGCATGCCGTCCTCACCATACGCCCTGCAGCCCGCCCCGGCATCCGAATCCGTTTGGCTCAACCGCAAGAGACGCTCCTCATCTGCGGCCGCACCAGCCTGCTCGCGCAACCACGCGCATTCCTCAAGGGTGGCAACGCCGTCGAGGAGGGCGAGCGAGTGGCTCCCAGCGAGCGCGGCGTCAAAGGGCAGCGCGGCGGCCTCCGCGCCATTCACGTAGTGCTCTCTGCAGCGGACCAAGCACACTGGTGCGCGGCGGGGCGCAGTCGCGCTGTTCAATGAGCTATCCGCTGCATCTTTCTCCATCCATCGAAAAGACCGGCTCGGGCTCATCTGTCTGTGAAGAACTGCGTGAATTGCGTGACCGACACGTGCTCGGATTTCGACTGTCAAGTCAAGTCATGTCCGCTTCGACGAGGATTCCATCAGGTTTGTTCCTGGGTGGGGTTTGTGATTGCCTACAGTACCTTTACCGACCGGGTAGCTCCCGGCTCCCCCGGAGTTACCGGGGTTCGGTTTGTGTGGTTCGAGTGTCTGTCTCGTGTGTCCGGCTCCCCCCCGTGTTTTTGAACCGGGAAGCTCCATGTTCGTGTTCTGTGGAACGCGGGGAGAGTTTCCCATGTTTGCGGCGACGCCGCGCCCAGGCAGGGCTCCGCGGAGTCGCTACATAGTACCATGTTCGGTCCTTCGACCACGCTCTGCAAAGCGGAGGCCAAGGACGTCTTCCCGGATAAGTACGAGAATGGCCGTTTCAAGCACATGGGCACGGTCGGCCGTGGAGCCTTCTCTGTGGTCTTCAAAGCTAAAGACTCAAAAGTTGGGGGCGAGGTGGCGGTGAAGGCAGTGCAGATGCCAAAAGACGAGCAGACTCGGAAGGCTCTGAAAAAGGAGATCGAGATTCTTAAGCAGCTGGACCACCCTGGTATCGTGAAGCTGCATGAGAATGTCGAGTGCATGGACGGTGTCCTGCACTTGGTCATGGAACTACTTCCCGGCACCACCTTGCGAACCCTACTCGATCAGCGAGGTGCTTTGTCCGAGGTCGACGTAGTGCCCATTGCTCGTCAGCTCGTTGCCGCACTCGACTATCTGCACACGCAAGCACGTTTCGTCCACCGGGATCTCAAACCTGAGAACATCATGCCCAATGCATGTCTGGACCAACTTACAGCCAACGCTGGACCATATGCAAATCTCGAGTGGAAGATCTGCGATTTTGGCGTGAGCTGCCGTGTGGTGGGCGGACAAGGGGCTGATGCTGCAGGATCGGTCGAGATCCTCTTCTTCAAGGTCACGTGTCCGCGCTGCTCGGCCCAGGCTGCTGTGCCCCCTCGCCTCAAGGGCAATAAAATGTCGAAAGGGTATGCAGACCAAGAGAAGATCCTATGCCCAAAGTGTGGCCACGTCTTTTGGGGCGTCTTCGGGCGCGAGGCCGCATGGAGTCGGACGCCTGGTAGAGCGAGCCAGCCGGGAAGCCCACCCGGCGATGCTCGAGAGGGAGGGAATCAGGTGCCCGAGACGGCGCCCGATGGGGAGCAGGTGCCCGAGACGGCGCCCGAAGGGGAGCAGGTGCCCGAGACGGCGCCCGAAGGGGAGCAGGTGCCCGAGACGGCGCCCGAAGGGGAGCAGGAGTCCACTCTCGGTGGGACGGCGGGCTACATGGCGCCCGAGATGCTCGCGGTCGACCTGGCCCTGCGCAGGGGAACAGCCATCTCGCCCGAGATGATCGCTGGCCTCTCCGCGCCCGCGCTCGACATCTTCTCACTGGGCAGGATCCTCTACTTCCTTCTCACCGGCGTGCACCCAAGCTCGGGCTTTCAATTTGAGAAGCTCGAGTCGTTCTCAAGGTCCCTCGCGCGCCCCTTCTCGGCGAAGAAGGGCACCGGGACCAAGCGGTTCCAGATGCGCAAGAACCTCTCTACTGGTGCCCAGGCGCTCATTGTAGCGCTGACAGCCGAGGTGGCGTCAGAGAGGCCTGCCGCAGCCTCACCCGCCATTCGAAAGTGGCTCCTGATGATGGAGCTCCGGAGGGAGCTCGTGTCCGCCCAAGTGCTCAAGTCGAAGAAGTTCCACCCGGATGTCGATTCCGGGGTACTCGCCATCCCAGTCTCTGAATTTGAGGAGCGTGGCTCTGTGGCGATGCCTCCGCCGGACGCGCCTGAGCCCGAGCCGGCGACCGAGCCGGTGCCCGAGCTGGCGCCCGAGACGGCGCTCGAGCCGGCGACCGAGCCGGTGCCCGAGCCGGCGCCTGCGCCCGATCCGATGCCCGAGACGGTGCCCGAGACGGCGCCCGAGACGGCTGTCCCAGCGGGGCCTGCCGCCGAGGACCATGGAGGCGGCGACGGAGGCGGCGGCGGCGGAGGAGGAGGCGACGGAGGCGGAGGAGGAGGTGACGGAGGCGGCGGCGGCGGCGGCGGCGGCGACGGAGGCGGTGGCGGCGGCGGTGGCGACTAGGCGGCGACGGAGGTGGTGGCGGCTGATGAGGAGAACGTCCACGACAATCCCGCAGCCGAGCCCCTTCATGAGCCTGCCGCGGTGGCAGAGGAGACGCCGATGGAGACTCCCCCCTGATCCCGTTGGGGATTCCCCCCCGATGGAGACTTCCTCCCGAGTTTCACGATCGGATTGCGAGGCGCGCTCCCCGTGCCGTTGTCACAGAGGGCCCTTTGAACGCGAACCGTGTGCTGGCCTGCTCGTGCTCGCGCTTGGCGTGGCTCTCGCCCATGACTGTTGACTCCGGAGCGATGCGCGCTTTTTGAAAGCCAATCGGATGAAGTGGTCCAGCACGATCGTTTCGCCTCTCTCGGGTGTTGCATCTGTCTCGGTTTGCGATGGTTGTGCTGGTTGTATGTGGTTGTGCCACAGTCGTCTGTGTGTCGTGTGGGCCCGTGAATCGAACACCGTCGCGCTGACCGCCTTGAGCTCCGGCGCTCCCCCCTACCGGTACCGCCGATTTTAAGCATTATTTTTAAAACACGGCATGCGAAACACAAGGCGTCGTACACTGTAGCGCAGGGGGCGCCAGGGCCTCCTCCTGTCAGTAATCGGCCACGCCTCCGTCCTGCCTCCCAGCAGCAGCTCTTCGATACTAGTAGCGGCTCCCGTGCTTGGTGGTCCGGATGCTGTGCATGCGCGTTGTGAGTGAGTGAGTGAGTTATTGACTCACTCACTCACTCACTCACTCACTCACTCACTCGCGTTGTGTTGAACGACAACGCTACCGGTAATAATGTTGGCACGAAGCAGTTCACTCTATGCTGACCGCTCGCACATGTCGCCGCGCAAGGATCTGCAGCTCTATCGTAGCCAACTGCCTTCAGCTGCCGCCACGGCTGGCGCCGACCTCTTTCATGGCATGTTCAGCGCCTTAGAAGATCCATCCAAGCCGAGAAAGAATTCGTGGAAGATGCCACGATGTCCAAAGTTCTCGCCCGAGACTGTCATGGAGGAAGTGCATGAAGAGGCAGAGTTGGCAGCAGCTGACGCCGCCGCAGCAGCCGCGTCAGCCGCGCCGCATCAGCCGCGGCAACACCCACCACTCGACAGCCGCGATAAGGATGTCATTGCAGGCTTCGTGCGCAGGCAGAAAAAGATGGACGCGATCGGCGCCCTCAGCAAGTCGGCAAATTTAGCGCGCGCAAGCGCGCTGCTTCGTGTCGAGGCGTGGCGCAACCACCAGGCAGTCGAGGACTGGCGGCTAGGGGCTCCAGGGTCCAAAGATCCCGGGGACTGGCGGGCTGCTTACACACGTGAGCCAAAGGTTCGCGACGACCCGTCGTTCATGGACCTCGCCCACCTGGGCTGTCGACTCGATGCCATGCTGGGCGATCCGCAGGACAAGGAGGCGGTGCTCAGCGCGGCTCGCCTTGAGAACGCCGCGCACGCGGCCTCGCGACGACAAATTGCGCTGCAGCCGCAGCCGCCGCAGCCGCAGCCGCAGCAGCAGCAGCAGAAGCAGCCGCAGGAATCGTTCGTGGCACGTCCCGCCACGGCGCCATCGTCGGCTGCAGGTCGCTGGGAGCGAGCAGAAGCTACCGCGCACGGCATCGCTGGCTCAAGGAGCGCTGCCTCCACCGCAGCCGCTGCTGCTGCCTCGACCGCCGCCGCCGCCGCCGCCGCCGCCGCCGCCGCATCGACCTCGGCGCAAGCAACCCAACCGGCGAGCCGCCCGTGCTCGCCATCCGCCGCCCGGGTTCGGGAGCGCTCTGGTGAGCGCCGGCCGTACCTGAAGGTCCAGCCGCCAGACGCGCGCGCGCCGCGCCCTCCGCTCCGCGAGCCCGAGCCGGTGCCCGACCCTCATGCGGACGAGGTCGAGCGAGATGAGCGGCTTCGGCTTGAGCGCGCGCGCGCACGCGCCACGTCAACCAGGCCCGGATCGCGCGCCGGCTCGTCCCCTACCCGGCGTGGCGTCGTCGAGAGCAGCGCCGACGGCGGCGGCGGCGGCGGCGGCGGCGGCGGCGGCGGCGGTGGCAGCGGCAGCGGCAGCGGCAGCGGCGGAGAGGTGAGCGCCATCTTGGGCGCCAATTCAGCCGTCGACGGGCACCAGCGCCCAATGTCAGCGCCACCCTTCGGCCTGACAGCGAGCAGCTCAGACTTCGACGCCCCCGAAGCCCCCGCTGCTGCTCGCGCCGCACGTCCAGCGTTCCTCCCTCGGCTCGGTGGGCTGCGGCTCGAGGAGTTGGTCAAGTTGCAGCTTGCGCCGTTGCCATTGGACCTCGAGCCTACGGACGGCTGGATGCCGCCGCTGCCGTGCATGCCGATGCCGACAGACCCAGGGCCCTTGCTCCTCGACCCTTGCTATGCGCCGCTGCGCCAAAAGGCACTGCGGAGCGAGATCGAGAAGCTCTGCGATACACTCGCGGCGCGCCTTCCAAAGAACGTGAAGATCCCGCCGAGCCTCTTCCCCCCAGCGCTGCCCACGCCCGCCCAGCTGCAGGCGAGTGACCTGCTCTCCTTGCCGCCCGATCCCAAGCCGCCGCCATCCTCGCCAGAGGGACCCAGTGCGGCCACGGAGAGCGCCCCTGTTGACGAGGAGCACAGCCCCGACGTTGCCGACGAGCCGAAGGCAGACGAGGCCCGCGAGGATGCCAAAGTCAAGGCGGGCGGTAGCGGCGAGCTCGTGGCGAGCCTGGCGGCGGCCAAAGTCAAGCGCAAGGCGGGGGGGAAGAAGAAGGCGCGTGAGGAAGCCGAGGCTGCCGCCGCCGCGGCGGCGGCAGTGGCGGCGGAGGTGGAGGCGAAGGCGAAGGCGAAGGCGGAGGCGGAGGCGGCGGAAGCAAAGGCGAAGGGGGATGCGGAGGCGGCGGCGGCAGCGACGGCAGCGGCCGAGGCGGCGGCGGCGGCGGCGGCAGCAGCGGCGGCGGCGGCGGCGGCGGCGGCAGCAGCGGCAGCCGGGGTCCGGCGACGCAAAAAGTGGCGCGCCGCGGGCGTGGCCGGCGCGGCGGCGGATTTGCTTGCGGCCGGCGCGGCTGGCGCAGCTGGGCGCGCGGCAGCCGATGATGGCGGCTCTGAGTATGACTTCGAGGACGAGGACGGGGAGCCTCTGTGTGGGCTGGCTGGCGGTGCTTCCGACATCGCTTTCCTCGCTCCCCAAAACAGCCATGTGGAGGTGGAGCATGTCGAAGTCGTGGAGCAAGCTCAGGCAGCGGCAGCGGCCAAGCGCCCACGGCCACGCGACGGGGCGATGAATGGCGCCATCGCGGCGGGCGTGGTGGCGCTGGATGCGGAGGGACGGTACACGCGCACACCGTACAGGATGGAAGCTACTTGGTCAGCGCTGCCATCCAAGATGCCGCGACCGGTAGGCGCCCCACGCAACGTCGCGTCTCTCGTGGCCGCCTCGGCAGCACTCACGCCTCGCAAGGGGCAGCAGTGGCCAGCGGCGTCATCGTGGGCAGCCGTTGGGGACGAAGAGGACAAGGAGGATAAGGAGGATACGGTGAGCATCGCATCGCGCATCGGACCGGGCACGCCCTCAGCGCTGCATGTCGTCGTTTCGCGCCCCTCCTCGGCCAGTAGCCGTAGGGCCCAATCGCCGCGAACAGCGCCTTGGGAGGCGCCGCAGCCGCCCGCACTCACCGAAGAGGACGTCGAGCTCTTGAGTGGCGGCGCCTCATCCCAGCCAGCCAAGCACTCAAACCCCTCAGCGGCGGTGGCGGGCACGGGCGCCGGTGGCGACGAGGCAGCGGGCGCGGCGCCTCTCGCTAGGTTGCGTGCGGACGTGTTCGTAACCACCGTGGCTGCGGACGCGACGAATGCGCCGCTCGCTACCTCGAGCAGAGGTACGCAGAGTGGGACGGAGCTGCGCGCCGCCGACTTGCCGCACCTCGCAGGATCTCGACCCAATCTCGCAGGATCTCGACCTCGGCCGCCGCCCAACACCCCGAGCAGAGGCACGCAGACGATGGCTGATGAGGCCGAGCCGAGTGGCCCGAAGCCACCGACGACAAACTCGGGCAGCAAGTTTGGGGGGGCATGGGAGCTGAAAGAGGGGTCTAGCGGCGGCGCTCAGCACGGCGCCGAGAAGTCGCTCCAGTCGCAACCCGCCACGGTGGACAGCTCGACCGACTCCAAGGCCAAAAAGGGGCTCGATGTGAGCAGTTCCCCAGCGCCGGCGCACTCAGACTTTGCGCCGGCACCGCCTCCGACCCCGGGCGCAGACGCGTCGCCTGACGAAACTCCCCTCGACGCGACATCCGAGGCGGCGGTTGCGGCGGTCGCGCGGCTTCGTCAGATTTGGTCCGCTCTCGGGGTGCCCGAGGACGAGCAGAGCCGCTCGCTCGAGCGCCACGTGCTCCCGCAGGAGCCTCTCGCTTACCGGAGCCAAAAGTCCCTCGAGCGGTCGGTAGCCCTGTGGGTTGCAGCGGCGGATGCGGTGCTCAAGCGCGAAGATGCGCTGCTGCAGCTGGCCCTATTCGCTGAGAAGGCGTCCGTACCCGAGCGCTTACTGGACCGACGCCCCCCGGGCCGCTCCGTCTGGCATGATCACGTGCTTGCTGACCTCGAAGATCCGGAGGGCGGTGCCGCTTTGACCCTCGAGGGCGTCGGCACCGAGGGCGCCGAGGGCGCCGCCAGCACCGCCAGCACCGCCAGTGCGGCCGGTGCGGCCGGTGCGGCCGGTGCGGCCGGTGCGGGTGGTGCTGGCCCGCAGGCGGCCTGGCTGCTGCGCGAGGCGAAGCTGCGCGAGAGCTTGCAGTTCGGTGTCGACAAGGCAGAGGCACGCCTGCTGACGGCGCTACCCCGCCTGGAAGCCACGGGCGACACCATGTGGCTGCAGGGCGAGCGCTATCGCGACAAGATGCGCCATGATGAGCAACGGCTCCTCGAGCATGCCATTGATCAGAGCATACGAAACCGTCCCGAGTCCGCGCGAAGCCGCCGGCAAGGTGCCGAGACAGCGCGCCCGCACTCGGCGGAGCCATTTGCGCCGCCTGGCCGGCCTGTCGTCCTCTCACCGAGGCTCGCCAACGAGCTCGATGCCTCCTTTGTGCTCAGGACGGCGCCACTGCCGAGAGCCACGCCCGCCCCGCCGAGTCTGCAGCGGCCAAGCAGCAGCCAACGGCCCAGTACCTCGGCCCGTTCCACGCGCGCGGCAGCGCACCCGCAGGCCGGTCGGCCAATGTCGGCCATTCCCGCCTTGCTAGCGCAGTCGCAAACCAGCCGGCCGCCGACGGCGCCACTTCCACGCGAAGGGCCGCCGATGACGCTTGCTTACGAGCGCGGTGGCATGATCAGCACGCACCGTTTCGAGAGCGGAAGGCGCTGACCACGCCGTGTGCTTTCCCCAGGCCTTTTATAAAATGGTGTGAAAATCTTCTTACCAACTGTGAAAAGCAAGGCGGCGCGCGCGCGACGGGGACGTGCGATGGAGGCGGACCTGCTCGCGCCGCTGAGCTTCCCTCCAGGACCTAAACCGCGCGAAGCGGCAGAGTGGCTGGGGCGTTTAGAAACTGACCTCGCTCAACACATGAACGGGATGCTGAAGGATCAGTCACCAGCAGCTCAATTGGCAAAAGAAAAAGTGGCAAAGTATGTTGCGGCAGAGATCCTGCCCGCGCTGCAGTCAGGCAGCGCGCTGGTGAAGAAGCGGTCGGACATCGAAGACGTCTTTTCGCCAAAGTGCGACCTGTGTGAGCAATTCCTCGCAGCGCTCGGCGGTGAAGTGCCCAGTGAGAAGCTCGACACGACGTCTCCGGCTGCTGGGCTGAATTTTATGCTCAGCAAGGCCGCGCCGCACGAACCGAGCGCGGCCAAGAGTGACCAGGAACGGTTGAAGTCACTCCTCGAGGCCGGCGGGTGCCAAAGCGAGGCCATGGCCGAGCTTGTCCTCGAGCGGCTGCAAGCGCATATGCAGGCGCTGCGTGTGGGCATCGACGACTGCAGGGCACTCGGCGACCCGGAGAAGCCATACGAGGACGCATCGGCAGACGCGGCGAACTTACACGCCCTTCTTCGCAAGCAGCTGGCCGATAAGTCTTGGCGGCCGCTCAAGCTCTCGGATAGCATCGAGACGGAGCATGGCTCGCTGATCCGCTCAGTGGATAAGTTGTATGACGAGTTCCGCGACGAGTTCCAGCAGCTCAAGCTTAAGTTTCCGGAGGTGATCGTCGTGGGCTCCGAGTCTGTGGGCAAGTCGTCGCTGCTCGAGAAGATCGCCGGCATGGCCTTCTTCCCGCGTGGCGAGAATGTGACGACGCGCCTCGGCTTCCGACTGCGGCTGCACCACTGCACGCCAAAAGAGATGGACGAGCGCAAAAAGGGGCGTGAGGCGGTGAGTGTGAGCGGCAAGGAGGTGCTCATGCGCTTCGATGATGAACCCGAGTACATGGCCTCCGTGGAGCAAGCGCGCGCGCGCGTGGAAGCCGAGAACGCCAAGGTACAGGCCCTTCGTGTGGGCGTCGTCGACCGCGAGATTATCCTCAACCTTTACTCGAATGACTTTCCAGAGCTGACGCTGCTGGACCTCCCGGGCATCATCCGCGCACGTGGGCCGAACGACCCCGAGGACATCCACAAGACGTGCGAAAAGATCGTGCGCAGCAAGATCCGCAACCCCGATGCCATTATCCTCGCAGTGCTCAACGCGCGAGAAGGCATCCGCGGTGCGGCGGAAGGCATACGGCTCGTACAGGAGGAGAAGGCTGAGCGGCGCACGCTCGCCGTGCTCACGTGTATCGATCGCTGCGACCACGCCGACGACATCGCTGCCGTGATGCGCCAAGAGAAGGACCGTGAGCTGCCTCGGCTCGGCCACCACTACCACGCGTGCATCGGTCGTGACACGAAGCGCAACGCTGCTGGCGAGCGCGCTGCACCCGATGACAATGCAGCCTTTCTCGCGGCGATCAGCGCGACGCCAATCGACATGCCCGCGGCGGAGCTGTTGCTTCGCGGCGATCGCGTGAGCGAGGCCGTACTGGCCGCTGCACTCACCGATGTGGACAAGCGGGCGACCACCGCGGCACATCCAGCGGCGGAGCTCGAAGGGTTGCGCGCCACCATACGCGCCAAACTGGAGGAGACTCGGGCCAACCAGGACCTCTTCGAGACACGCTACTTCGCGCCGCCACCGCCGGGCGCGCCTCCCGGCACTCTCTCGCGCTTCCAAGTGGAGCGGCAGGTTGATCCGCGTCTGCTGGACCCTGCACTTAGGCCCTACCTTGGATCTCGCGCCCTCTCAGAGAGGTTGAGTCAGCTGCTCACCGAGCACATCTCCAATGTTTGGTCCCCCAAGATGCGCAAGATGATCGCCAAGAAGCAGGAAGACGTCCAACGGCGCATCAGCGCGTGTGGCGTGGAGCCGCCCACCGAGGACGCGACCGCGCGGGCGGCCTTCGCCACACAGCTCGTGCAGGCGACGCTCGGGCTGCTCAACCAGAAGCAGATCCTCAAAGACTCGGTCGGAGCCCTCGTAGCCCGAGTCTCGGGAACTATGAAGTGGGATCAGTGCGCCTCAGACGCAAGAACCGCACTCGGCACCAGGGCACTTGATTTCGGCAAAGTCGGCGCTACAGTCACGACGGCACCTTTCCTGACCGCCGTCGAGGTCGCCCTCCATACGACTAACAAGGAGCACCCTCTCCATCTGCGCCGGTTCACGTTCTTTGCGATATGGCTTAAGCACGCCTTTGGCGCTGAGGTGTCCCGCCGACAGGAACTCATTCGCGTCGACCTTGAGAACTTGTTGACCGCGCTGGCGCCCGAGGTGAAAGTCGTCGACGACGAGTTCCAAGAGCCTAAGCTGTGCAGAGCGCTCATCGACACGCTGCCGCGCCTCATCCATCGCCACCTCGGCTCAAGCTTCTTCGCCGCGCTTCCAGGTATGCTCAAGCCACCGCCCGCCGAGCTCACGCTTCTCGTCGAGAATGGGAAGCATGTCGAATTGCGCGAGCACAATAAGCGGTTGCACAAGGCGCTCGAAGAAGTGTCGAAAGAGTTGGTGCGATATGGAGACGGGCCGCCCCGGCCGGAGCCGAACGCGGACCATCTTTGCCCCATCTCTCGCGAGCTGATGCGTGAGCCAGTCACCGCCTCCGATGGCCACGTGTATGAGCGCGCCTCAATCGAGCGATGGATCAAGGAGATGACGAAAGGTAACAAGACGGTACCAGTGCGAAGCCCAAAGACTGGGGAACCTCTGGAAAGCATCAAGCTGATTCCAGCGCATATGGTTCGCAGCCAGATCATCGAGTGGCTCGAGAAGTATGGCATCAAGGACGAGCCGGAGGACTAGATGGCACACTGGATCCAAAACTGTCGTGTAGTAGCGAGGTGTCGAGACATTGGCGATTGGGTGCTCGCAGGATCGACGTGCACCAGACGGTTGCACAGTCGCTTCTTGCTCCTTATCTAAACAAACTTGTAGTATTACTACCTCAGAATCATGCCCAATACAATTACAAATCAATGGAAACGGGGCCACACACGCAACCCAACGCGCACACGACCGGACGCGCCTACGCGGCCGTGACAGCTGTACAGTGTACACGACGCCACGCGACAGACCGGACCAAACGACGCGAGTGTTAGCTGAGATATGGGGTCCTGGTCCCGACCAGCTGACGACCTGGCGTCCCTGTGCACCGGAACGGGCAGCATACACACACTGCACTCTTTGAGCGGCACCCATCACGACGCTTCTTGCAAGCCGCCAAGACCATCATCGTCGTCGTCTAGTGACGCCGTTGCCCTCCGCCGCTCGAGCGCAAGCGCACGGCTCACCGGACGACCTTCCCACTCGCGCACGCCCTCTGTGACTCACTGGCCCAGCGGCCCACTGTTGATTGCTCAGTTGGGCCCTGAGCCAGCGCATGCTGCGTAGACTTTCACGAACCCCCCGAAGTGCCCGCACTGGCCGCCATAAGTAGCCGCGCAGGGCGCACGCCCCCCCCTCGCGCCCTCAGTGCGCCGTCGTGGCGACTGGCGTCGCGCGCTGCGGGCGCGGCTCCTCCTCGGCATCGCTCGAAAAGACGAGCTGCGTCGGCACGATGGCATGGCGCAACGGGCGCGCCGCCGCCGGCGCCGCGCGTCGCCCCATGCCAGCAGGCCCCGTCATGGCCGCTACTGCAGTCGGCTTGGGCGCAGGCATGCCGAGCGCCGAGTTGGGCGCAGGCTTGGTCGGCGGCTTGCCGTGGCTGCGCCCGGCAATCTCGTCATAGTACGCTTGGAGGAGGGCGGCAGAGCGTGCCTCATTGGATCGCGCCGCGCACTCCGCGTCTGCCACCCGATCGAGCACTGGCGCCAGCGCCGTCGCGAGCGCCCGATCGTTCACGGAGGCAGTGGTATGAATGCCCTCCGCCGCGAACAAGGGACGCGGCGGCGGCGTGACGCTCGCGCCAGACTCCGCGCCTGTGGCCAGATCGTCGGCGCGGGCGGCGGCGGCGGCACCCCTCACGGTGCCCATCGCGGCGCCCATCACGACGCAGCGGGTGACGGGGGGCATTGCGGCGGAGGGCAGCCCCCCCGGCGCGCCGAGCGGCACGCGCGATGGCAAGGGCATACGCTTGTAGCGCGACACGAGAGGCTTGGCGTTCGCCGCCGCCTCCTCCTCCGCCGCCGCCGCCTCGCGCGACGCCACCTCGGACACGTAGGGATCCTTCGCCCAGTGTGGCGCCTCCCCGGGCGATGCATCGAGCGCTGTGGTGGGCGGTGCATCGAGCGCCGTGGTGGGCGATGCATCGAGCGCTGTGGTGGGCGATGCATCGTTCCTGCCGCGCGCCCAGGGCGCAGGCGGCGGCGGCGTCGAGGGCGTTGGCACAAGCGTCGCGTTGACCGCCGGCGAGGGCGAGGTAGGCGTCGTGCGCAGGCGCGCTTCCCGCCATCCCGCTGGTGGGGCGGGCTCCGCCGCGCTTGGCGCCCACGACGGCGCCACGCGAAGCGGCGAGAAGAGTGAAGGCGCCGTCATGGGCGCCGTCATGGGCGCCGTCGTGGGCGCCGGCCGAGGGGCGGCGGCGTTGGTCTCGGCAGCACCGCCGGCGACGGCCTCCTCCGCCACAGCAACCGCGTGGGAGGCGGCCGCAGCCGTTGCTGCGAGCTCCGTAACGGCTCTCGTCTCGCTCGCGGCACGCAGCGAGTTCAACTGCGCCGACAGGGTAGCGAGCTGCGCCTCATGGCTCTCCTTGGCGAGGCGGAACTCGCGCCTCACCGCCGCGAGCTCGGCGACCGTCTCATCCTTCGAGCGGTCGAGAGCGTCCTGCGCGTGCTCACGCTGCTCCTCCGCGACCGCACGCAGCCGGGCTTGCTCGCGCATCTCCGCATCGGCACGCTGCAGATGGGTCACCAGGCGCGTCGTGAGCTCGACGAGCTGCGCGTTGCACCCGGAGAAGCTAGTGGCGGGCGCGAAGGCTGCGATCGGTCCGTTGGGGCCGCGCACAGCGCCGGCCGCCCGACGGGCCGCCCGACCGGCCGCCTCCCCCCCGCCCTCTGGCGCCACCTCGGCCGACCCCTCCCCTCGGGCGGCTTCATATTCGGCCAGCTGCGTGTGGAGCTCGGTGCATGCATGCTGCAGGCGCGAGAGACCGAGAGCATCGGGCGAGCGAGGGCCGGCTTGCATGCATGCAGCGGAGCTCGAAGCGTCCTCCGCAGTGGGCGGCGCGTCCAGCGACTGGCGCGCCAGCGGAGCGTCCGGCCTGAACCGACCGTTGGCGGGGCGCCAGGGCGGCAGCGAGTGCGAGCCACGGGCCGTCACGGCCGCGGCATGTGGCGCTGTCGGCGACCGTCGCTTGGGGGCCACTTCAAGCCGCACTTCGCGAATCGCAGTTGCAAGTGGCGGCGCCGCCGCCGTGGGCTCTGCCCCAAAAGTGGCCCTTGGCACGGTGGTCTCGAGGTACGAACGCTCCTCGGGCGCGAATTCGGCAAGCCGCTCCTCCGTACGACGCCGGAACTGGGCAATCTCCTCATCGAGGTCGACGACAGGCCGCGGCGCGGGCAGAGCGCCCACATCACCGTCGTCGTCGGACATGCAGGCATCCGGCAGCGCGCGCGGTGCCCAAGAAGCGCTGCGCCACTGCTGGTGCAGGGGCGGTGCGTCGAGCGCCGGCGTTGGTGGCGTCTCGCAACGAGAGGCTGCCGTGTCGGCGGGTGGTGCATCAAGTGTGATGGGTGCCACCGAGAGCCGCATCGGGGCCACAGTTGGCGCGGGCCCACGACGCGCGTCGTGGGCCAGGCGCTGAAGCTCCGCTTCGACCGCGTCGAGCTCGCGCAGCGCTTCCTTGGTCTCGTCTGGCCCCAGAGCATCGAGGCCCGATGTGGCGAGGCTTTGCCGGCGCTGTGTGCGCTCAAGGTCGCGCCTCGCGGCTGCCGCGTTTGGCGAGATCATGCGCTGGTGCCGCGCCTCCTGCTCCGTGCGCGAGATGCGGTACTTGGAAAGGTCATTGATAGTGGCGTCCCATGCTTTCTTCGGCATGTTGAGCGCGCGTCGCGCGAGTTCCAGTGCGCTCCTGGGTCTCCTGGGCGCCAAAGCGGCCAACTCGATGACGAGAGCAATTAAAGGGCTGTTAACCCGATTGTGTGCGAGTATTGGAGTTTTGGTGATTCTTGGACGAAAGGCAGGGTGTCACACCTTACCTTACAGTTGAACAGGAGCGAGGAGCAAGACCTCGCAAGCGCCCGTCATCGTCAGCACCTTCTTCGGTAGTCTTCGCGGCCATTGTTGCCCTCGGTGGCCTTCGGCCGCAATTCCCAATTGGTCGGCCGCCCTGGGCCGCTGGGAATTCCCCTGGGCCGGTCCGTCCGCGCTCTATGTTATTAGACAAATTCTCCAAGGAAATTCTTCTCCCCCGCACATGCCTCGGACCCGCTCTTTCCCACATGCGCTTGGTCCGCAGACGCGCAGAGCCGACCGACCAACTAGAGCTCAGAACAATGTACATTTACAGGCCTTACAGCACCCTGATCAACACTACCGTAACATCGTCTTGCAGCTCCCGGCTGCGTCCTACGTACCCTTCCCGCTCAAAGGCCTGCATCACCGGCGAGGATCGTCTGCTGTCCTTGCTCAGAGCTATCGCAGTCTCGACGAGCGATCTCGCCATCTCCGAAGCCGCGTGGTTGGCGCCGAGGTCGCGGTGCACGAGCTCGAGGATCTCGAGAGTGTGCATCGCATCGAAGCAGCCGTCGGTGGCGACTAGCACGACATCGCCGGGCAGGAGCTGGACCTCGCTGGTGATCGCGTCCGCCGGCGTGTTCAGAACTACGCCGTCAAGCATTCCCAATTGGTACGGGCAGTTGAACTCCCATAGCTGTGGCTTCGTCTTGAAGACGACGCCGATCCGCGCCGAGGGCCGCCGTCGGAGCACGCGGCACCCGCTGTCTCCGAGGTTGACCACCTTGAGCCGCGCGCCCTCGTCGACGCTCGCGATACATGCGGTCGATCTTCCACTCACGCTGCTCACTTCTGCCCACGCTGACTGCAAGAGCTCTTGCGGATCCGCCGCGGTCGAGTCGCGGCAGCGCTCGGTGGCAGCAGCGAGAAGCCGACGCGCAAATTCTCCACCGTCTGCTGCTGCTGAGACCCCGTCGGCAACTCCAAAGGTAGCTGTAGGCGCTGCTACTCCGTGGCACATGGCCTGCGACATGAAGAACGCGTCCTCACCGCTTGATTTGCGCGGGTGTGGAAGGCTCCATGCACCCATGTCGAGCTGGCTGACCCGTGGAGCAGCCGACTGACTCAAGGCAGCGGTTGAAGCAGCCGATGTACTGAAAGCAGCTGGCGCACTCCGACGTCGCATTCGCAAGCGTAAAGCTTCGCACGAAAGTCTCTTCAGATCCTGAAGCCTCTTCATGTCAGCTCCTCGCATCATGTTGGACGGAGGCCGACGTGCAAAGCGTGGCTCGAGCGCGAAATTCCGTGCGGGCGCTCGGGTTGTTGAAACGATAAATTCGTTTTCACGGAGACAAGAAAGCCATAACTTCGTTTTTAATATCGTCGCCACGATCTCCTTCCAGTCAATCAGTGTCGTTTACTCATACGTGTTGCACGTTATTTAATCAGGCAGTCAATTTACAGCAATTGATTTACAGGCCACTCTGTACCGTGCTTCGATCGGCCGGAGCTGACAGCTTGCCACAGTCCAAGGTGCAAGTGATGGAATTGGACGGTCTGATTCTAGCTCACATCAGAGACTGGTCGCGCGCCTCGAGTTGAGCGGTGGGTCGTCTACCAGGTGCTCATTTACCAGCCGTAGTTGATGGCAGGCGCTCAGGGATAGCAGAGTCCGGGACTGGCCTGCCCATTTTCCAACACTGGACCAAGAGTTGGCGCTGCTGCTCCCTGCTGGGGGTGGTTGCGGCCTGAACAGCCGCCATCGCGCTGTTCTGGCTCCGTGCTTGCTCCGCAGACGTGCCGTGAAAACGCAAATAAAGTAGGTGTCGTGGGTTATCGATGTAGCCGTGGCTGCGAAGGAACTGGTTGCGTTTCCAAACGGCTGCATCCACCTTCTTGGCGGGGCCGGTCAATTCGTCTCGTGAGTACCCTGCGCGTGGCTGCGCGAGTCGCCGCCAGTCCTCTTCCACGTAACGTGCTGAGGATGATCGCTGTGGTATGAGCAAGTCAAAAGCACGGGGCGCTTCGTGATGCGGCCAGGTCTGCGTTCTTACATAGTGTGCTCGCAATAGGAAAGCTTTTGTGGGACTCGCACTCGGTGCACCCGGAGGGAGTGGAGATTGCGATCGGATGATCTTTGCAGATTGTGATCGGATCCGCCTGGTGCTCGGAGATGGATGCTCAAGCGCCTCAAACGTGGGCTCCGTTTGCCATGCCTCCACAGCGCTGTCGGTCATGGCGCTAATTCGCAACTCAGCCCCAGCTAGCCGGGCACCCAAGAAAAACTTTGTACTTATTCGATTGGCTCACCATGGCGCTTTTTCGCGCGTTGCGGGGCTCGCGTTGCAGCGATGTTGCAGTGCAGTACAAGGATAAGCTCGCCCGGGGCAAACCTGAAACTCCCCCCGTTTGTATCCGTTCTCTGACAAGTGTCCGTTTACGGATTTCTGACAAGTGTCACAAGCGGGGAGTTTGGACTTCTGTGGTGTCTGAGTTTCAGGTTTGAGGTTACAAACGCGTCACGGGCCCCGCACGAGCGACCGGACGACGTCAGGACGACGTTCGCCTGATCCGCCGAGATGTGGCGCGCACGGTCGATGGTGGCGCGTTGCCTTTCCTCGCCAGCATTGATTCGCGCCCGAAAAAAAAGGTCGTATGAACAAAAAACACCGCTTCGGTCCTGTACGGCCACGCGCGCGCGTGCACGTCGCGCGCTCACTTGGCCTTCTTATTCGCCATGGTGAGCCACGAGCACGGTCGCAGCTTCTTGGTGCCGAGGCTCATCATCTTGAACTCGTCGGAGACGCGCAGCTGCAGCTTGGCCTTCTTGCCCGTGATCTCGATGACGCGCGCCTCCCACCAGCAATCGTCCTCGTTCACCTCGATGATCTCGCCCACTACTGGCTCCCATCCCTTGACCGCCGCCTCGGGCACGAGTCGAAGCCGCTTGCGCTCGACGGTCTCCGACACGGCCCCCCCGTCCTCGCTGACGAAGCCAGAGTACTCGACGGCGACCTTGCCGTCGGGCTCTGTCTTGGTCACCGTTGCCTCTGCCCATGAGTTTTCAAAGCCCTCCTCCACGTTCTTCACCTCCACCTCGCTACCCACCTTGATGTCGTCCTCGGCGTACGCCTTCGCTTGCTCTGCGGCCTCGAATGCGTCAACCAGGTCGTCGTCCATCACGTTGTCCTCGGGCTCCCACGTCTTGGTGCCATCCACCCACAGGATCTGGTACAAGAGCCCGCCCTTGGAGTTCGACTTAACCGCTAAGATCTTGTCCACCTCCACAACCGCCGATACAAGGTTCTCGAACTCGTCGCCCTCGCCTGTGAGGAATGCGCGCAGGGCTGCCGCGATCTTGCCCACATTGACTTTCAACGGCTTCTTCTTCTTGGGAGGCGGGGAGGGCCGGGCCCTCTTAGCTGACTGATCCGGCTCGAAGAGCTCAACCTTCTGCCTCTGACGGGTCGGTTTCATGTTCATCGTGCGAGTCACCGTTGCAGCTCGTCCCTTTTGCTTCTGCAGGCGCTCCCCTTCCTCAATTTGCTCCTTGGTGCGCTTCATCGCTCAAAGTCCACAGTCTGCGGAAAGATTCCGTACGATTGCGACACCGCGTGCGTGCAAGCGGGCGGAGCACACGCACGAGTCACTTGCCGTCCCGCGTTCACATTCACGAAGACCGCCAAGGCAGGACAAGTTTGGTCTCGATGGTTGATTGGCGGATCATCAAATCTGGACTTTTTATTCCTTTTTTGTGTCGAACCCGCTTGCTCGACGGCCTTCGACGCGATTGCATTTTCCGACGGCCGCATGGCCCATGCCTGGACGCAAGGCGCCAGTGCCACACGCGCCGCCATCCTACGGCCGTCCGACACCGACTTCCCGTTCGATGCGCACGTGACGCATGTATCTGGGGAGGACGCCTTCTGCGGAAGGATCCGAATCGGCCTGCATCACTACTTCGAGTGGGGACAGCTTCAAAGAGGCGACCGTGTGCAAGGCCTGGCGGCTGTCGACGCCGTCAGCGGCGCTGTCGATGCGATCGGCGTCTTTGAGATCTCGCGGCAGCCAGTGGCGCACCACGTGCCGCACCACGCTGTCAACCAAGCCGCCCACCAGGCCGGCCAAGTGCAGTACATGTCGCCGGCCGCGCGGCAGCAGCAGGAGTTGCTCGACCAGCTGCATGGTCGACGCACCGCGCGTCCGCCATCGCCGCCACCTGCGGGATTCGAGCACCACCACCACCCATCGGCTCGCTTTCAACCACCTCTCCTGCCGCCGCCAGCGCCTGAGCCATCGCCGCACGATGAATGGCCACCTCGCGACTCTCCACGTGGCCGCCAGGTGGCGCGTGCGCTCAGCTGCGCGCCGGGGCTCGTTCGGCGCGACCGGCTCATCCGCATGCATCAGCTAGGCATACTGATCGGGAGGAGCGGTGAGCGCTTCCGCACGCTCAGTGAGGTGAGCGGCTGCGAGCTGATCGTGATCAACGAGATGGCCCCTCCGAGCGCCGAGCCGAGCTCTCGGCTCGTGGTCATCATCGGCGAGGCGCCCAATGTGACCATTGCGGAGGATGCCATCACGCAGATGCTCGAGGAAACCGCCACGGCCTCCCCCCATCCATCCGCCATCCCCCATCCACCCCCAACCCCCCATCCATCCACCACCGTGACCGTCCAGAGGTCGAATGGTGTCGAGGCGCGTCCACAGCCCGCGCCCCCTCGGGCACCACCACCTCCACAGCCCGCGCCGCCTCGGGCACCACCACCTCCACAGCCCGCGCCGCCTCGGGCACCACCACCTCCACAGCCCGCGCCGCCTCCGCATGCTCAGTATGCCACCGAGCTCACGGCGCCCGCGGCGCCTGTAACTTTCCCTCTGAGCACAACCACTCTCGACGTGTCTCGCACGGCTGTCGTCCCTGGACTCACGGGTCGCGGTGGCCGCGGCGGCCGCGGCGGCCGCGGTGGGCGTGGGATTCCCACAGCGTCTGAAGAAGCTGCTGCCGCCCAAATTGCTGCCGCCCACATCTCCGGCCCGAATGTTCACACCTCCGGCCCGAATGTTCACACCTCCGGCCCGAATGTTCACACGGTACCCGGATCCATCGCCACCACGCCACCAACCACCGCCTACCCACCGCCTATCCAGGTATCCGGCCCGACGCCCACCACGGCGCCCAGCCTTCTTGACGAAGCGGAGCGTCTCGGCGAGCTGCCCGCGCTCGCGTGGCTTGTGACCAAGTTGCGCTCGCACCCTGAGCGGCGCAAGCATGCGCTCGAGGCATTGCGCTCGGGTGAGATCTTTGGACGGCATCCAGGCCTCGCCTGCCTGCTCCGCACCTACCCGTCGGAATTTACCAGCCTAGTTGTACGCACGGCCACCGATGCGCAACTCTTTTCCCAGGGCATGCTGCCAGACCTCGCAGTCACTGACGGCTCCGCCTCAGGGTCAGAGGCCGTCCCCCTCGAAAGGGAAGCCCTCCAAACGACCCTGGCTGTGCCCGCACCGTCAGGGCCATCAGTGCCATCAGTGCCATCAGTGCCATCAGTGCTGTCGCCGCTCGCGCCGCCATCAGTGCCATCAGTGCTGTCGCCGCTCGCGCCGCCACTTGCGACGCCACTAGCGTCGCCACCAGCGCCGCCACTCGCGCCGCCACTCGCGCCGCCACTCGCGCCGCCACTCGCGCCGCCACTAGAGTCGCCAACGAACGGACCACCGACCGCCCCACCATCCGACAGCATGTCCACCTCGGCGCCCACCTCGGCGCCACGAGTCCGCCCGCCCGCAGAGACGGCCACCCCGGCGCCCACCTCGGCGCCACGAGTGAGCCCGCCCGCAGAGACGGCCACCCCGGCGCCCACCTCGGCGCCACGAGCGAGCCCGCCCGCAGAGACGCCCACCCCGGCGACTCGGGGCTTCACGTGTGCAGCCCCGAGCGGTCTGAGCTACCGACGCTTCGAACAGATCGATTACGAGAAACTCCTGAACTCAGATGCGTCGGACGAGTCGGACGCGGCGTTAGACGCGGCGGATGTGGAGGCACTCGTGCCCTCATCGCGCTTGGGAGGCCACCGGCAGCCGGACGGCGCGCTGCCTCCCGAGCGAAAGAAGAAGAAGAAGAAGAAGGCCAAGCCCAAGGAGATGGCGGCGTCAGCGTCGGCATCGGCGTCGGCGTCCACGAACGCAGTGCCACGTACGCCAATGCAGATCCTCGCTCGATTCATCGAACGAGAGGCCAAGGACGCAGGCAAGGGGCCGGGACGTGTCAACAAGGAATTTGACGCGGATGAGGCGAGTGCGAGGATCGCACAGTACGGCGCGAGTCGTGAGGTGAAGCCCACAGAGTTCCAAGCGTTGCTGGCGCAGGCGATCTCGTCAGGGTGCCAGACGATGCTCGACGAGCTGTGGGAATGGTGTGATACCGGCGAAAATGATGGCTTCGAGCGCTATGAGGTATTCGGGCGGCTCATCATCGATGATTGCCTCTGATTGCCTTTGCTTGCATCTGATGGCATCTGATGGCATGTGATGGTTTTCCTAATCAGGTCTTCGGGCGGTACCTCGTCGATCGCGCCGTGAGTGCGGATCACATGGAGCTGGTTCCAGGGCTGCTCGCCAATGGCGCCTATCCTAGCGAGAAGGCGCTGGTCGCGCTCGCGCACCGACCTGAGGTGATTGCCACTGATGGCCACTGCTGGCCTTTGAGTGCCACTAGTTTCCACGGATTGCCAGGGATTGCCACTGATGATCACTCACGCCACTGATTGCCACCGATTGCCGATGATTGCCACTGATTGTCACTTGCCACTGATGGTCATTGATTGTCACTGATCACCTCCAAGTACATGTACCTCTGAGTACCACTGATTGCAACTGAATATCACTGAGTACCGCTGAGTGTCACTGAGTGTCACTGAGTGTCACTGATGACCCCCTGTGTACCACTGATGACCCCCTGCGTACCACTGATGACCCCCTGCGTACCACTGAGTGCCACCGGATGTGCCTGTGTGCAGGTGCTCTCTCGATGGCTCTCAGAGGCCGAAGACCCGACAGTCATCTTCGAAGGGGCAGTGTGCTGCACGTGGGGCAACACGTGGCACGACCTCTTCCGGTGCGAGTGCACGGCCGTCGAAGAGATCAACGACTTCACCGACGACGCGGGCAAGGCGCACATGTGCGACGCGTCGTACCGGTCCGCCATCAGGAAGATGTTCACAGCCTCGCTCGTGCGCTGGCGGCACGCGCCGTTCAACGGGCTTGCCGAGACGGGCAAGAGCATGGGCCGAGGCGGGGCAAGCCCGATCAAGGCCGCTCGCGAGCTGATGCGGCTGATCGGCGTCTTCGCCAAGTACATGAACACGCAAGTGCAACGGGAGATTGCGACGCTTTTCGTGCGCGCCAATTGCGAGCCTGGGCTGCGGGCCTTTGCGAATCGAATCGCCATCCAGCACGAGCCTACGAATAGCGAGCACCATTGCATGCCAAATCCCGAGCAGCCGCTCAGTGACAATGGACGGAAGGTTCTACACGCGCTCGCGACGGCGCAGGGCGCGCTGCACTGCGCGTGCTTGCAACGTCACGTCGAGGTCTCTCGCCTCTTGCTCTCTGTGCTCGAAGGGGCTGAAGTGTGCTTTCTTCGACGGGCCGTCATTGTCGACGGCTGCAGCAGCGGCGACTGGGCGGCGGGCGGCGGTACTGACCGTGCCTCCCCTTTGTCCGCGGCTGATGGCGCCGTGACGGGGGCGCCCGAGTCCTTCAAGGGCAAGTGGATGCTCACGCCCTTGCTCTCGGTCCTTGCGGGCCCATCGTCCGTGCTCAAGGGGGTGGCGTTTGCGGAGGACGCCCTCGCCGACCTGCCTCCGTCGAGCGCGCGCAACGTGTGCCCGCTGATTGAGCTGCTCATTGAGCGCAAAGCCAACGTGGATGCGGTGGCGTTGCATGAGGGGGTGGAGGGTGCGAGCCAGCCCTTCCCACCTCTCGCTCTGTCAGCGCGCGAGCCTCGCCTTGATTGGGAGGCGCTCGTGCTGCGCCCGCAGCAGGACGAGTATGCGTGCGAGGCGTTTGACTTACTCATGCGTCACGCCACTATCAGTGGGGACCGTCGAGAGGTCCTTCAAGGCCGTATGCGCTGCCGCGATGCGGAATCGAGGCTCGCGAGCGCCCTCACGCACCCTGCGAAGCAGGGCGACGCGTACGGCGCCGTGCACGAGTGGTGCGCGCAGGTGGAGCCGCCCGAGGGCACCGAGCCGTGGTTTGACTGGCCCAAGATGAGCGCGGGAACGAGCCGCCTCCTCGATGAGTTTGTGAGCGCGTTGAAGGACGAGGAGAGATCGGTGGGCGTACTCACTGCCCTGTGCGAGCGCGCACGCTGCCCACCGAATCTTCGATTAGCCAGCGGCTCGACTATGTTGCTTCGTGCAGCCGCCGCCAATCGCATCGCGACTGCCAGGGTGCTCCTCGATGCGAAGGCTGACTGCCTACAGCAGCGCACCCTCAAGACCAAGGACACGGCGCTTCATGTTGCCGTCTCGGAGTCCAACTTGGAGCTCGTCGAGCTGCTGCTCATGTATGAGAGTGGCCTGCGCTGCCTCGACGAGCGGAACGCGGACGGCAAAGCGCCCCTGGACTGCGTGGACAAGAGCAAGAAGTCGGCGAGCGCAGCCTCAGCCAAAAAGATTCGAGCGCTGCTCGTCGATGCGCTTGCCAGGGAGGTCGCCAAGCGCGTCAAGATGGCGAAGGAGGGGGCAGATGCCCAACTCGGCGCCAAGCTACTAGCGGAGCGGAGGGCCGCGCCAGCCGCGATGGACGCGGCCTTCGCCTCCAATGCTGCCGGCGTGGGTGCCGTGTTGGGCTCCTCAACGGGCAAGGCGGAGCTCAAATGCCCTGCGAGCGCGCCAAATGTGGAGACCGACACCCAAAAGGAGAATCAGCCCTCGCAGTCACCGCCGTCGGCCGGTGCGACCCCTGCCGTCTCGGCTGCCTCAGCGCTGCAGCAGCGCATTCTGACCGACCCTACAGCAGCGACGCGTCGAGAGGTCGAGACACTGCTCGCGCAGGCGCTTGCGCACCAGGCCTCACCCGACTTTCTCAGAGCGGAGGTGGGTGGTGACGCCGTAGTGAGCACTCCCCAGCTGGCGCCGATGCTGCAGGCCGTCGTCAACCTGTCATCGGCCAGTGCACCAACCGCCGCGCCGACTGTCGCCGAGGCTGCGGAAACCGTGACCAATGATGCTACCGAGGCTGCGGAAACCGTGACCAATGATGCGACCGAGGCTGCAGAAGCCGGAACCAATGAGGCTACAGAGGCTGTGAGCGCGCCCGGCATCACGCCTCCGTCCCTGAGGCCCATTTCCCACGTCTCAGCAGCACATCCAACATCGTCAACACCAGCAGCCCAGCCAGCACCAGCAGCACCAGCAGCACCAGCAGCACCGCCAGCACCGCCAGCACCGCCAGCAGCAGCAGCAGCAGCAGCAGGTTCAGCACCGCCAGCACTGCCAGCACCGCCAGCAGCAGCAGCTCCACTACCAACACGTCCGCCCCAATTGTCTTCCGGCTCTCCCACGCACGCCGGCGCGCCGTCGCCCACGACGGCACCGCAATGGCCGGCCTCATTCGATGGTCTCTTCGAGCACCACCCGTGGCGCGTGCTCATCGTGCGTGCTGCTGCCAAGGACCTCTGATTGCCTCGGAGTGCCGCTGAGTGCCGCTGAGTGCCTCTGATTGCCGCTGATTGGGCGTTTGAGTGCCGCTGAGTGACGCTGAATGCCGCTGAGTGCCGCTGAGTGCCGCTGAGTGCCGCTGATTGGGCGCAGGTTCGCCCTGCAGCCAGGGACCTGGCAGGCTTGCAGGTAATCGACAAGGAGGCGGCTCTCCGCAGCCTGGCAACCCTTGCGACGGGTGTGTGGAGCGGGCACGACGTGAAGCATCTGAGCGGGCAGAGTATCCCGTCGGAGCTCTCTCTGTACGAGTCCAAATTTGGCAAGGGCGCTCGCATTATTTGGACTGTCGGGATCGACTTTGTGCCCATGGTGGGGCTTTACCAGCAGACGATTCGTGTGTGGGCCGTCGACCGCAGCCACGACGACGCGCAACGCTCGATACAGCGCGTGTGCGCCATCCATCGGCGCGGCCTCACCAGCGTGTTACACCGACGGCTCAAGACGCGTGTGCAGGTAACGTGCACGCCAAGGCGTCCGACTTGCCTAGGTTGCGGAGCGCTCACCACGGCGCCCCCACTCCCTCGTTCACAGCGAGTCAAGGGGACGGACGTCGTGCTCCCAAAATCATACCAAGTGGCGCCCGAGGGGTCTGTCTCGCTGGAGACGCTCGAGACGACGCTCGAGCGCAGCTTCCAGCGCTCTGGCCTTGAGGGGGCGGCTGCGGCGGCTGCAAGCGTCGTCTCGAGCGTCGAGGGCGGCGTTGAGTCTGCTGACGTGGCTGCTAACGCGGAGGAGCACACGGTACATGAAGACCTTGGAAGACCTCTGATTACCCAGTGGGCTACCCTGGAAGACCGCTGCGGAGAGCATAATTGGCGACCCTTGATGACCTCCAGAGTACCCTTGAGTACCCCTGATTACCATTGATGACCTCTGATTGCCTGTTCAGGTGCGCTACCCGCCCGCGGTGGAGCAAGAGGACGCGTACAATTTGGTCAAGTTCTACACGCTCGAGCGTTCGCTCGTCTGGTCGATCTTAGCGGCGACGTTCACAGAGAAGCTCGAATTCCCCTTCTTACCTGACGAAGCCGAGCATCTGATCATCTCGCTCGCCGAGCACCGCTCGATCCTGCTCATCGGGCGCTCGGGTACCGGTAAGACGACGATCGTCGTGCAGCGCATGTGGCTCCAATTCCGCACGCGTATGGAGGCGCTGAGATCGCTCCACCTCGAGGCGGGTGCGCTCAGTACGACGCGCTGGCTCGGTACGGCGCTGCCTCTGGATGGTGAGATGGGCACGCCAATGCCCCGCGACGCCCCTCCCGAGCTGGTTGACGGAGCCGAAGCCGTGGTTGACGAAACAACCGAGGACGGCACGAGGGGCGACGCTCTCAGCGCGGCGGGCGCCTCGTCGGGCGCTCAGTACGGCGGCGCGAGGACGCTCCACCAGCTGTTCGTCACTGCCAACCCGATCCTTCGGACCGCCGTGGCCAGGTCCATTAGCCATCGGAGTGCCATCGGAGTGCCATCGGATTGCCATCGGATTGCCATCTGATTGCCATCTGATTGCCCTCCAATGGCCTCTGATTGCCATATGAATGAATGCCCTTTGAATGCCTTCTGATTGCCCTCTGATGGCGCCCTCGGATTGCTCCCTGATTGCACGATCGTTTGGACCGCGGTGGCTTCCAAATTAGGTCGTTCAAGTCGCTCCAATCCGGATTCGTCGAGTCGCTGAACGCCGAGTTGGACGTCGCCGGGATCGTCGAGGAGGGAGACGGCGCTCAAGACGGCGCTCGTACCGTGCGTGCGGCCGTTGGAGCACGAGATGATGCTGCAACGGCTGCGGAAGCTGACGCGGAGCTCGCATCGCTCCTGCACGTACGCTCTTGCTTCTTGCCATTGATGGCCACTGATTGATGGCCAGGGGCGGCGGCGGATGGGCACCAATTGCAACGAATGACCTCCCTCAATAGGTGCCTGAGGCGCGCTGGCCCCTCTTTCTTCGTTCACACCACTGGCTACGGCTGCTCGACGGCACAGTGAGCGAGCGGCGGCGCTTTTTTCGCGACGAGGAGCGAGCCGCAGCGGCCGCCTCTTCGTCTGGCTGGCATGCCGAGCAGGGTGGCCTCTCCGCGCTGCCCTTGTTTGACGAAGCTGACGACGAGGACGAAGGCGACGTGGGCGGGCATGAGGACGAGGACGAGGCGGGCGAGTGGGGGACGGCGGGTGAGGCGGACGAGGGGGAGGCGGGAGGGCGTCCAGCGGTACGACGCCCGGGGAGAACCCTCTGCCCCTTGAGTGCCCCCGAGTGCCTCTGAGTGCCGCTGAGTGCCTCGGAGTGCCGCTGAGTGCTGCCGCTGAGTGCCGCTGAGTGCCTCTGTGTGCCTCTGAGTGTCCCTGAGTGCCGCAGGTGCGCCCCGAGATGACCTTCGAGCTCTTCGAGCGTGTGCTCTGGCCGCTGATGATCGGAAAAGGCATGCCGGATGCTGATGACGGTCGGAGCTCGCTCGCCGAGATGCATGCAAGCAAGGACCTACAAGAAAAGGTGCGCCGGGCACCTGTCAAGGCGTCCCTTGTCTTCCGCGAGATTGTCTCGTACATCAAGGGCTCGAGCCAGGCGCTCGACTGCGCGGGCGGGCGCCTCTCGCGCGCTCAGTACGGCGCGATCGGTAAGAAGATGGCCCCTGCCTTCGAGAAGATGGACGAAGGGACGAGCGGCGGCGGAGGTGGCGGGGGAGGCGGCAGCTCGTCGTCGGGTTCGTCAGCCGGCGTGGGGCGCGATCTCGTGTACGACCTGTACCTCAAGTACGAGGCCTGGAAGGAATCGATTGGAGCGTACGACGTGATGGATGCATGCTTCGCCATCTACACGGCGCTCCGGGCCGAGGGCTATCGCGGACCGCGGCTGGACGAGATCTATGTGGACGAGGTGCAGGACTTCACACAGGCGGAGATCCGTCTCTTCCTCGAGGTAGGACTGCCGCGGAGTGCCGCGGAGTGCCTCCGAGTACTCCTGTGTGCCTCGGAGTGACCTCGGAGTGCCTCGGAGTGCCCCTGAGTGCCCCTGAGTGACCCTGAGTGCCTCGGATTCCCTCGGATCGCAATAGGTGTGCGTGGACAAGAACGCGCTCTTCTTCACGGGGGACACCTGCCAGACCATCGCTCGAGGCGTGGGCTTCCGATTCGAAGATCTGACCACGATGTTCTTCCAGCTCGGCGAGCAGCAGAGGAAAGAGCTGAGCGCGCGCGGGTTGCGGCCCGACGACATGCCCAAGCGCGCCCTGGTGCAGGTGCCACGTGTCAACCAGCTGAGCGTCAACTACCGCACGCACAACGGGATCCTTGGGGCCGCCTCACAGATTGTCTCGCTGCTGCTCGAGCTCTTTCCCCACAGCGTCGACGCGCTCGAGAAGGACGTGGGCCACTTCAACGGGCCATTGCCCACGCTCCTCACTGACACATCGAAGGATGATCTGTCGATCTTACTGTGTGGCTCCGATCCGCAGCACTCTCAGATTGAATTTGGCGCCCACCAGGTCGTGCTCGTGCGTGACCAGGTGCGAGGACGATTGAGGAGTGCCCAATGGAGGACATTGAGTGCCCAATGGACATTGAGTGCCCAATGGAGGACACTGAGTGCCCAATCGAGGACATTGAGTGCCCAATGGAGGACACTGAGTGCCCAATCGAGGACTGCCGAAGATTGCGAAGGATTGGCACATGCCGACTCGCGGCTAAGGAGCAGCTGTCCTCTCTGAGTGCATCTCTGAGTGCTAGCTGATTGCCTCCCTCATCAGGCGGCCAAGGAGCGGCTGCCCGCCGAGCTGCAATCGGCACTCACGCTCACCATCTTTGAAGCCAAAGGGCTCGAGTTTGATGACGTGTTCCTCTTCAACTTCTTCGCCGACTCGCCTGCCGACGATCGCACGTGGCGTGTGATCACATCTAGCTGGGCAAGGAGTCGTGACGAATCTCCCACCGACACGGCGGCGGCACGCGAGCGCGAGCGCGCTTCTGGGCGCGAGCGCTGCAGTGAGCGCGCTTCGGCGGCGGATGTGGCGGACGAGGCTGAGGGCGCCGAGTTGAGCATTCAGGCGCCTCGGCCGGAGTCATTTGATCGTCAGCGACACTCGCTCTTGAACGAAGAGTTGAAGATGCTGTACACCGCAATGACACGAGCGCGCGTCAAGGTCGTCATCTACGATCAGCACGAGGAGAAGCGCCGCCCTCTCTTCCACTACCTTCTCGTGAAGGCGAGTGCCGCTGATGGCCACTGATGGCCGCTCATGACCGCTGGTGATGGCCGCTGATGGCCGCTGATGGCCACTGATGGCCGCTGATGGCCTCTAATCAGTGATCGGCCGCCGATAGCCTCTGATGGATTGCCACTGAGTTCCTCTGACGATCTTTTGCTCCACTGCTCCGCAGCGTCTCGCCAAGGTCTTCGACTCCCGCGACGCAAAGAGGGGTCTGGCCGCTTCATCAAGCCCTGAGGAGTGGATTCGTCAGGCCAAGAATCTGATGCGCCAGCAGCTCTTCCAGGTCGCCACTGATGGCCACTCGAATGGCCACTCGGATGGCCACATGGATTGCGTTCGAATGGCGTCTGAATTCGCCACTCGAAGTGCTGCTGATCGCCAGGCTGAGGGCCCCACTTCCCCTCCTCATTGGTCTTCTTGAGTGCCTCTTTCAGGTGGCCGCGCTCTGCTTCGAGAAGGGGGGCGACGAGCGCGGGATGCTTGAGGCGTTGGGGATGTACTTTTATCAGCCGGCGTCCAACGCGACCGACACGCGTCCACCGGACCGGCTCCTGCGTGCCGCGCGCTGTTTTGAGCTCGCCGGCCATACGTTTCATGCTGCCTCGTGCCTCAAGCGTGCGGGTGAGTACACCCTGGCTGCGAGAGCCTTCCGGAAGCTAGGCAAGCCGGTCGCGATCGCCAAGATGCTCGCGCATGCGGCTGAGAAGGCAAGCTCGCGCGGCGAGACCCTCGAATTGAGCTGCGCTCGCCTTGCATGCAAGGGCTCACCACGGCGCCCTCGCCCCACAGGCAAGCTCGCGCCGCGAGGCCCTCGAGCTACTGAGCGGCGCGGCGGGTGCGTGGGAGGAGGCGGGCAAGCTCTCTCAGGCGATGCTCGTGCGACTGAGCCATAAGGAGCTTCGGAGCGCCGGGCTCGAGATGCTCCATCGAACGCACCCTGAGCGCGACCGGCTGCGACAGGTACAGTTGCCTCGGGATGCCCCATGAGTGACATGCAAGTGCTCACCACGGCGCCCTGTCCCCTTTCCCCACAGGTAGAGTTGCCTCGGGATGCCCCATGAGTGACTCTGATGGGCTCGGAATGACCTTGGATGACCTCGGATGACCCCTGAGTACCTTGGATGCTGCCAGCTGGGGCCGCTTGCCCTGCCCCACTCCGACGCGTACCGCTGAGTGCCACTGAGTGCCACTGAGTGCCACTGAGTGCGAGTGCCTCGGAGTGCCACTGAGTGCCTCTGGTGGTTTTGTACTCGCGTGGTCGTCTCAGGTGGCTCTGCCGCACCTCGAGGCTCGAAAACTGTATGAGGCGGCCATCATCGTAAGCAAAGAGCTCGGGCTCGACGCCAAGGTGCACCTGCATGCACCTGCTTGCTCCTGAGTGCACCTGAGTGCGACTGAGTACACATGAGTGCGACTGAGTGCACCTGAGTGCGACAGATTGCGACGGATTACCACCGATTGCCACCGATTGCCACCGATTGCCACCGATGGCCTCTGAGTCAAGCTGCCCGCTTGCCCTAAGGCTGAGGAGCTCGCCCGCACAAGTGCCTTCCACCACCTTCGACGTGGCGATAAGGTGGCCATGTTCTCGGCAGTCAAGCAGTTCGCCTCGCCGGAGATGCAGATCGCCTTCTTGCGTCAGCACGGCGAGCGCGTGCAAGTGGTGACGCTCCTCAAGCAGCAGGGTCGGCTCGACGAGGCATATGATGAGATGCTCATCAGCGGAGAAGCCCCCGCCGCCTTTACCGCAGAGGCCTCTAGTTCGGAGCCCATGACGGCGCTCCACTCTAATTCGGCGCCTACCCTTCAGACGGTTCCCCCCACCGCCTCCTCCGCCGCCCCGTCCACCTCACTCGCGCCCCTGCCCCACACGTCAGCCGCCGGCGCCGCCCCCGGCGCGCCGGTGGCGTTGATGGAGCAGGCCCGGGAGCAAGCCCGGGGGCTCGCACGCGCCTTTACGCTTGCGAGCATTCTCAAGTCTGACCTGGCCCGCGGCCTCGCCGCGCTCCCCACCTTTTTGAACGGAGCCGAGGAGCCGACCACGCGTTCTACTGAGCGCCAGGCCGAGGCGGTGGCAGAGGCGCTCAATGGGAGCGCCGTCGTGGGCGCCGTCGCCGAGGCCGACGGGGGGGGTGGGGGAGCGCTGCTGTGGAAGGATCTGGCCTTGTTCCTCGTGCTGGATGCGCTGAACGACGCATTCGCCCACAGCCGCCACGGGGGCAGCGCCGACGCCGACGCGGACGAGTCTGTCCTTGAATGGACGCTGCTCCTCGTTCTCGCCTTACGCCGCGTCCTCTCTGCGGAGGCTGATGAACTCCGGCGGCACACGGACATCTTTTTGCGGCTGCGCGGCTCGACGCACCCACTGCTGCGTATGCCCTCATGGCGCTGGCTGTGCGCGCGCACTGCACACGACGTCAAGCAGACGCTCATCGCAGGCTCCGAGCGTCTTCGGGCGCTTGTTGAGCAAGCAGCCGTCGCCACTGCCGCAGCGTGGCTCGAGCGCTTCCCGCCGATGGCCATTGCGACTCGGCTGCGGACTCGGCTGCTCTCGGAGGAGCATGGCCAGGTGCTGCGTGGCGCCCAGGTGTGCTGAGTGCATCGGCTTGCGTCTTGATTGCGTCTGCTTGCGTCTGCTTTCGTCCGAATGCAAATGAGTACGAGTGATCGATACTGACTCGGCGCCCAGCACGATCACTCGGTGTGAATGCACGGTGCCCAGGTGTGCCCACCCGAGCTGAGCCATCGGTACGTCCAGAGGCTCTGGCTTGAGGTTCGCGTCCTTGTGAGCACCAAGGCCGCCCTCAGCCTCACCTTCTCTCTCTCGGAGCGTCATCGACGCGCGATGCAGCCTTCAAAGCAGCAGGCAGGACAGCAGGCCGGCGGAGCTCGTCCAGCAGAGAGACTTGCTAACCTGATCAAGAGCGACACCGTCCTCCAGAGCGTCGGGCGCGTCCTCCAGGTTTGCAGATGGCCTCCGATGGCGCCTGATGGCGTCTGATTGCACTGAATACCCCGACCTAATGCGTCCCTAATGCGTCCCTAATGCATTAGGCACTCTACCCCGACGCAAGCCGTGAGCGCGACGGCCCGGACTACGCCGCGATACTCCCGTATTCAGTGCACCCGCTCGCACGCGCCACCCTCGTGAAGAAGGTCGTCTCGGGCAGCGTGCCTGAGTTCATGTCGCTCGTCGTGGAATGGCTGCAGAGCCGTTACAAGCCGTTGAGCCTCGGCGCCATGCTGTGCGATCTTGAGCCGACAGCCGTGCAATGGAAAATGCTCTCCGAGCTCGGAGGGCCACGTGGCACTGCCATCTTCAAGGTGTGAATACCCCTCCTGGCTGTGAATATCCCTCCCGACTCGGAGGGCCACGTGGCTCTGCCATCTTCAAAGTGGTGTGGCCACTGATGGTCCTGGGTTGCCCAGTGAGTGCCCTTTGATTGCCCTGTGAGTGCCACTGAGCGCGTGTAGTGCGACAGGCGCGCGCATCTGCCCTCGAGCGGGAGGGTGCTCGCAAATCGATCACCTTGCATGCGCGCGCTCACCACGGCGCCATCTCACCTCTTCCCCACAGGCGCGCCTCACTACCCTCGAGCGGGAGGGTGCTCGCAAATCGATCGTGTACCCCAAGTTCGACCTTGGCGCGAGTGCGGGTGGGAAGCTCCATCTATCGACGCTGCTGCGAACCCTCTCTTTGTTTGAGTCTGCGGGCGAGCTGCGCGGGGCATGCAACTCGGCCGTCGACTACCTCGAGGGCTGCGTGTCTCTTGTGAATGCGGGCCAGTTGCACTTGGTCTCGCTACCGGTCTGCGCCGAGCTCGTAGAGCGAACATGCTGCTACAGCCTACGTATGGCGGCCGAATGGCTCGGTGTCGAGGTGTGGCTTCCAATCTCCCTCGTCGAGGCACATCTCGGGCGCACCACGGCGCACCTCGCCGGTACATCCATGAGCGGTGGCGTCGGCAACGACGTCGGCGGCGCAGGCGGCGGCGCAGGCGGCCCAGGCGGCGGCGTAGGCGGCGGTGCAGGCGGCGGCGCAGGCGGGAGCGTCAGTGCCATCTCATCGTCACCGCTGAGCCCAAGCGGCGCGATCCTGAGTGGGAGACACATCAAGAGTAAGGGCATGTTCCGATCGGTCATCAAGCTACTCTCGAAATCTCTGGAGGTCGCGCTACGGATCCAGTGGGCGGTGCTCCACGTGGCCAATGGGCGGCATTACGGGTGGGAGATCGAGGCCCAGATGCAGACGCAGGCCGGACTGGGGACTGAGTCGCGGGTGTACGACCAATGGGCTAAGGGCGACGTGCACTTCCCAAACGGCGCGCCCGGGACGGCGCCCCGGCACGACGCCGCCCCCCAAGCCCTGCCGCGGTTCGGGCTTGCATCGGTCGAGCGAGTTGGTGAACTTGCCACTGATGCAGCTGATTGCCGCCGATTGCCGGCCGATTGCCGGTTATTGCCACTGATGGCCACATTGTCACTGCCATCCGATAGCCTCTGATTGCCGCTGATGGTCGCTGATGATCTCTTTCAGGTGTGGTACTCCTATGCATGTGGCTCAACCGGACGCGGCTGCTCAGCCGTGAGCATCATCAGAACCTGCTCGACGACTCTGAGGCTGACGGTCTGCTAATCGCGCCGCTACGGCGCCTCGCCGAGCTCCTGGGCGAAGTCGCCAAGGTCGACCGGCGTCAGCGCGTCCGCGAGCGGCTTTCCGGCTTCGTGAACGCCCTCTCGAGCTGCGTCCACTCGGCCTCGCCGTCGTCGTCGTCGTCGTCGTCGTCGTCATCGCGGCACGCGCAACACGCGCAACATGCGCAACACGCGCAACACGCGCAACACGCGCGGCACGCGCAGCACGCACACCAGCAGCTGCCGGGCTTTTGTGACAAGCTGCATGCCCTCCTCGCGCTTCGTCACGATGAGCTCGTGGCAATCTCGTGGCCCTCGCGCTGGCTCGGCGCGCACGCACACGGTACCCTCTACTACCAGTCGCTGCTGAGCGCGCCCGACACGGCGCCTGCGGTGCTCGCGCGTGCTGTGAGTGCGGCAAGGCGAGCGCTTGGTGGCAGCGCTACGCCTGAGGAGGTGCGCCGCGCGCTCAAAGATCAGCCTGGCTGGGCCGGGCTGGCCATCGGGTCGGTCAAGGGCGTGTGGGCGTTGGACGAGGACGAGCAGCTCGAGCTCGTGAAGAAACAGGCGGTGACGAAGCTGACGAACTCAACGGATCCGGCGAGCGAGCCGGTGGTGAAGAAGCTAACGAATCCGACGGATACGGCAAGCGAGCCGGTGGTGCGTCGGCTGGGTTTGGTGCGCGAGGCGCTTCAGGTGGAGGGGCGCAGGCGCGAGGCCGTCGACCTCGAGGACGCGTTGAGTACCCTCGATGGGCTGCTGAGCGGCTCGGCACCACGCCGGCCAGAGGCGCTGCGTGCACAGATGAGGCGGCTCAAGCGAGTTGCGACCAAGGCGGACGGTCGTACGTTGTGCATCGGCTTGCTGTCCGAGCAAGTGATGCTCAAGAGCGCCATGGGGCAGCCGCTGCCTGCGGCGCTCGCCCAACCCCAGAGAAATGCAAGCTGCCTCAAGAGCCTGCAGAGTCACGTGAGCGACCTGCTGCGTGGTGCAAGCGACGCGCAGCGGGTCGAGCTCGGCGCCGTGTTGAGCGCCGCCCCGTGCCTCCACATGGCCTCAGCGGCCGCCGGCGCTCAACACGGCGCGATGGCAGCCACCACGGGCAAGCCCGTCGAGGCAGCACCAGCGGCGGCGGCTAAAGCAGGCAAAGGGACGATGGAGGCTGGAGAGGCTGCGACAGCGGCGCCCCAAGGGCTGCTCAACACGGCGCCACATAAGCTGCTCCGGCCGTTGGCACCACCGCCGATGCCGCCGCCGATGCCGCCGCCGATGCCGGTGGTGCCCGCAACCTCGGCCGCGCCGCACGCCGAGTGGAGCGCTGCTCCCCCCGGTGGGGACAGGGGGGAAGGAGGGGAAGGAGACGAGGACGAGGACGAGGACGAGGACGAGGAGGCGTACGTGAGCGCTGACGAGGGGGTGGACGAGGGGATGGACGAGGGGGTGAGCTATGACGTCCTTGGGGTCCTCGAAGCCCGAGAGGTGAGCCAGCAGCAGCATATGCTCGACTTGGCGCGTCTTCACGCACGCAGGGCGATTGAGACGTCCAAGGCAAGGCTGATTCAGCGCCGCTGGCGGCGCTGGCGCAGCGCGCAAGAGGGGGCGCAGAGCGGCGCTGTCGATGAGATCGTCCTCATGTATCGCGAGCGCCTCGCGCGCTTCCGCTCGACGCAGGCGATGAAGCGCACCCAGCTCTGCTTGTTCTGTGGAACCGAGTGGGAGGCGGGGCATGCGCGCACTGGCAACGGGCAGCACTGGGCGCAGCGCGAGCGCTTCCGTGCGTATGAGACGTTTGTGCACGAGACGGCCGCGGTGCTGCTTGCATGCTTGGATAAGGAGCGTGCGCAGCTGCAATGGGAGGAGCCGGCGCGTACCCAGCCTGCCGAAGATGAGAAGGCCGAGACGAGCCGGTTTGAGCTCCTTCACGAGCTTGAGCGCACTTACCATGATCTCAATCGCACGATGGATGAAGTCGAGGCGACGCACGCGTGGGGGGCGCTCGAGCGCGTGCGTGCCGCCGCCGAGTTTGCGCAGCTCGCCCTCCTGAGGGCAGAAGGGTGGAGGAGCACGGGGCAGGTCCACGTTGCCGAGTCCACGAGCGACGACGCGGGCGCGGCGCACGAGGGGAGCAATCTGTTGGGCGGCGGTACGCCGGAGCGCGCCGTAGTGGCGGAGGTGGACGACGAGGAGGAGGCTGATGAGGACGATGAGCTGCTGGCGCGGATGGTGTCGGCGCAGGCCAAGAAGGTTTGGAGCAGGGCGCCGAGGCAGCGCGGCGGCGGCGGCGGCGGAGGCAAAGGAGGCGGAGGCAAGGCTCGTGCCGGAGGGGGGGGCTCCAAGCGGTAGGATAATTGGGTATCGTACGGTCGCGCTCACGTCTGGGATCGGCAGGTCGTGCCTTAGATCGGGAGGCGGGGCGACTTGAATCGCGCCAGTACTAACTCTAACACTAACTCTTAATTCGGGAAACCACGAGGACTTAAATCAAGAGTTGAGCTTTAAAAACCTTGCGTCAAGTCGCGCGCCGAGTGAGGAGTGTGGTCTAACAAGTGGGCCAGACCGCCGGTTTGCGGTTAAAAATTACGAACCGCGACCATGCGATGGTGACGAATAGAGACGAGACCTCCAGCACCACCCGCGCCGCGCCCGGGCCCCGGCCATGGAGAGGTCTGACTTATAATGTCGCAATCTCGGCGATTTAGAATTTTTAGATCGCGCGCCGGCTTAAGTCGATGAGACCCCCTTTGAAGTCACCGGGGGGGGTGCATGGGCGGGGCGGCGCGCGGGCGGGCGGGCGCCGGGCGGCGCCCGGCGCTCGCGTGGGTACGTACATGTAGGGAGGGTGACGGGGGGTTTCCTATACAAATTGGGGGGGGTTTCCTATACAATACGTATCCTGATGTATCCTGCATGTATCCTGCATGTATCTTGCATGTATTCTGATGTGTCCCGTTCAAATACATCAAGATACATCAAGATACATCGAGATACAACAAGATACATTTGTATCTGTCACTTTGGCCATCAAAGAAAATGTATCTTACCTAGGGATATGTATCCTTCTTTACGATACATTCAGGATACATTTA
>Ga0210241_100131_pt1 | contig 59157 bp, 46 predicted proteins | sample ChrtobMetP5a_8mM_FD_155488 | JGI IMG/M metagenome (GOLD analysis project Ga0210241, IMG submission 155488) | Chrysochromulina tobin associated microbial communities from unialgal haptophyte culture, Seattle, Washington, United States - P5a_8mM | ecosystem: Host-associated > Algae > Haptophytes >...
CTTGATGTATCTTGATAGGACACATCGAAATACATGCAAGATACATGCAGGATACATGCAGGATACATCAGGATACGTATTGTATAGGAAACCACCCCCAATTTGTATAGGAAACCCCCCGTCACCCGGGGTATGGCGACTCTGAACCGTGTCTGTGAGCGCGGCACACGTTGCATGTCGCGAGCATGAGAATGAAGCGGCTGTGACGTGTGCGAGGTGTTGCCCTTCACGCTTTGAGTTTGGTCTGTGCGTGTTGGTGTGTTGTGAATGAAAACCGGTGTGAAAATCTTGCAGTTCGAGATCAACATCATGCGACCCATTTTGTTTGCATTCGTGGTCGCCGCCACGGCGAGCTACCAACCGCCTACCTCTCCGCCTACCTCTCGTCGCGCCGTGCTCGCCGCCGCTGTGCCTGCATTCTTCGCGGCACGCCGGCCATCGCATGCGCTGGAGCTGCAGCTTCCTGATGGCGGCACGATTGCTCTGCCGTCGCTACGGCTACCGGCGCTGCCTAGTCTTGGTCTTGCGGGCAATCCGGCAATCGAATTGCTCAGCGCGGCCCCGGTCTGCCAAGGTCGGTGCCGAGATCAAGATTTCATCGTCGTGCGCTACATCGGTCGGCGCTCCGACAGTGGTGCTGTCTTTGATGAACGCTACGCAAAGCAGCCACTGGTCTACGAGCTGGGGAGCTTCTACATGCCGGGCGTGGATGATGCGCTCATCGGCGCTTGCGTGGGAGAAAAATACCGTCTCACGTGGATGAGCAGCCCATCGCTCGGCGCGGACGCGAACTCGCTGTTGCCCCCGGGCACGCCGATTGAGATGGAGCTCGAGCTCCTGACCATCAAGTACAGCCTGTTTGGCGAGAAGATGCGCAACGCGACCAACACGTACTGGTTCAACTCGGAGCCGCTCACGCTCACGAGCGCCGTTGACGCACGTGGCCACATCTCTTCGCGCACGCCCGTGGTCGTCAAGGACAACCCGTTCAGCATCGCGCCAGGAGAGAAGAACATCATCTCCAACCCCTCCAGTGTGCTCGGTCCGCTCTTTCGGGGCTTCTTTTGAATGGCGACCGTGAGTCAGCATCATTTACGGCGGTTGTACTACATGTATGAAATTGGGCATGAAACACCTCCAGCCTTTTTTGTCAGACATGCATTCATAACGTCGGCCAGAAAAGGTTCGTGTTTTCCTCCCGCAGACGCCAGACCCGCGATAGCCGAAAAAGGAAATCCTTCTTGGCTGGACCTTGGCTGCCATTGTCGCTCTGGCCATCATGAAGGAGGATTCGGCGGAAAGCAGCGTAAAGCTTGGGCAAGTCACCATCAGCGACCTCCTCCTTTGGCTCCTCATTTTCGCCTACGTCATCCTCAACCTCGCCCTCAACTCCTTCAATGCCTACCTGCTCGGCCCAAAGCAAGCTGGGCACCTTGCATTGGAGATCCCCGTCTTCTACACACTGTGCCATCAGGTGACCATCGTCCTGTTCACATCAGTGTGGCTCTATTTCGTTCCTGAAATGCGCTTCAATGGCCTCGAACTCTTCAAGAGCAATTGGTTTCAACTGATCTGTGTCTCCACCATCTATGCTGCCAGCATTGCGACAAACAACGCAAGCTTTGCGACCGTCTCGCTCACCGTGAATACCATCTTCAAAGCCGCGATTCCCTTCCCGACGATCATCTTCTCTTACTTTATCGAGGGAAAGACGTACTCGATCCGCGTGCTGGCCTGCGTGGGCGTCCTCGTCTTCGGCACGCTGCTATCCATGCCGTACGGCGGCAGCGGGAGCCCGGGGGTCGTAGGGTACTGCCTCGTCATCTTCTCGATGCTCGCGACTTCAATCCGCCCCGTAATCTCGTCGGTGCTCATGCACACGAGCAAAAACCCGCTCAGCGGCGTGGCGATGACCTTCTTTGACGCGTTCATCGCTATCTGGGTGCTGACTCCCTTTAGCCTCATCTTCGATGTTTGGATGCATCAGGGCATCGTGAACACCTTCACGGGGGATTTGGCCGCGCGCAACTACGCGTTGGTCGGGTTCGGCTGCTTCATGGCGGGCTTCTACGGGCCGGCCACCTTCTACGTCATCAAGCTCACCTCGTCGCTCACGTACATCATCATAGGCAATACAAAGCAACTCGTCCTGCTCTTGGGTGCTGCCGCCTTGGTCGACAAGGAGACGCGGCCGCTGCTGTGGATTGGCGTCACGATCGGCGGCTGCGCGAGCATAACTTACGCGTATCAGACGGCTAAGGAGAGGGATGAAAAGGCCGCCGCCGCCGCGATAGCCGCGAAATCCGACGCTGTGGAATCGACCCCCTTAAAGGGGCCTTAGCCAGGACGCGGGATATCTATGGATGTCTCTATGGATGGGCTGGTCCATCCGGTGCGCGAAAACGATGTTCGTCTACTCGTCTACTCGTCTAGGGTGCTCGTCGGTCGCACAGCGTGTCAGTTCTCTCTACGCGCATGCGTGCTGCACGCTGAGTGTGCCTGGTGCATTGCATGAGGTGCAAATAAGTTGTATGTGGGAAGCGCGTCATTTCGTGAAGTTATGCGACGGCCAGTCTTCTCCCCGAACGCGTCGTTCCGAGCGGCAAAAGTATTTCCAAAGCCTCTGTGCTCGCTCGCATCCGCCGCGGCAGCGGAAGCGCACGAGGACTCGCCATGGACGAAACCAAAAAGGGTGATATCATAGAAGCCTTCGGCATCCACGGCAACAATGCGCCCACGGTGGATAAGCACATATTCGGGATCGTCCTGCGCTCGGTGGGCATGAATCCTACCAACGATGAGATCGCTGATATGTTTCAGAAGGGTAGCAAGGGTGGGATGATCGACGCGACCACGTGCGTCGCCATGGCCATTGGGTTCTTGGCCAAGTCAAAGGACAACGATAAAGAGTACGTTTGCCGTGTCTGCGCCTCTTCCAGCTGCTCGGCCTCTGCCGCTGCGCTCTATCCTGACGCACTCCGCCCTGCTGCACAGATTGCGGGAAGCCTTCGCCGTCTTCGACAAGGAGAAGGAGGGCAAGATCTCGGCGGCGGAGTTGCGGCAGGTGATTTCCAATTTGGGCGAGAAGGTGGACGAGGACGAGATTGAGGATATGATGAAGGAGGCTGACAGGGATGGATCTGGCACAATTGACTACGCAGAGTTTGTCAACGTCCTCATGCGGCCAGTCAAGATCCCGCCGAGGGTGGACATCCCCGAGCACCTGAAGCCCTTTATGACCGATGCAAAGAAGAAAAAGGAAGACAACTCCGTGAGCGCATAGAGGTGCACAGAGAGGTGCACACAGCTCTTCCGCGCCGCGGCGTCGGCTGTCGGGGGCTTTGTTGTTTAATTGATATGAGCTAACCCTAACCCTAGAACCTGAGTATGCCCTGTGTATACTCCGTGTGTCGAACTTGACGAGAAGCGAGCGCGCACACCCACAGTCACCGGTGGGTCGGTGACAGCCCGCGCCCGCCCGCCCGCCGCCGCGCAGTATATCCTCACCACGACAGTACCGAACTCTAAACTCAGTACGCGCGCTGCTTCTTGTGAATGGCGCTCTGCGGTACTCCACTAGTGCCTTTGCCCATGCCGCCGCCGCCCTTGCCACCGCCCTTACTGCCGCCCTTACCGCCGCCGCCCTTGCCACCGCCCTTACTGCCGCCCTTACCGCCGCCCTTACCGCCGCCTTTCCCGCCGCCCTTCCCGCCGCCCTTACCCTTGCGTCCTGCCTGAGGCACAGCCGCAGGCACTTCCGCCAATCGGCGGTTTGGCGCGACCAGGACAAGGTAGAGCTTCTTGGAACGCTCGGACCAGGGGTAGTCAATTATCAGCCCGCCACTGAAGCCCTGTGCGAGTGCCGCGTCACGTATCATCTGCAGGTGCTCAGGCTGCTCGGGATAGAGCTGCAGAACCGTGCGCGCGCCGGCCACGAGCACCGCCTTGAGCCCGACGAAGAAGCGACGCAGGCGACGCTGCGGATCGTCCCCCGCCTTGGACGCATGGCAAAGCCATTGCACCGCCGAGATGCTGATGCAGCCATCAAAGGTGCCAACGCGGAAGGCAAAGCCATGGCCGAGATCATCGCAGAGTACCTGTGGCCGCAATCCCGGCCGACGTGCACTCTGGCGCGCTGCCTGGAGCATGTTGATCGAAATATCGGTACCAATCCAATGGTGGCCTGCCTTCTCTAGCGGTCGTGCGCTGTAGCCCGTGCCGCACCCGGCATCGAGCAGCAGCGCCGGCACGCCAGTGGGTAAGTCGAGGAGCTGCAGCGCGCGCTCAGCAAGATGCCGCTGCGTAGTCGCCATGCGCGCGTTCTGATCATAGCGTGAGGCCTCCCCTTTAGAATAGAAGGCTTCCGCGGCCGCCGTGCGCTCCGGGCGCGCCATTCGTCGGAATGCGATTGCTCTAGCCGATAGACGGCGACGAGGAACAAGTTTTTACATGGGAAAAGGTCAGCTCTGAACGACGCATAGCAACGGCTTCATTCATTTCGAAGGTCAGCTCAGAACGACAAATTGGAAGCTTCGCCCACTACCACAACTTGGTCTTGGACACGAAACATGCGCAGCCTCCAAGCTAGGCTACTTGCTAGGCCATTTGCATTTCGTGATCCGTCGTCATTCATTGCGAAAAGGCGCAGTTGAAAATCGGGACTTTGCGGCCTCCATCATCCGGATAGTACTCACACGATCGAGTTCGTGTTGGTGTTCCATCGCGTCGGAGGAGCGCGCCTAGATGCAACTAAGATTAAAGATACCAGGTAGATTTTACCAACTTCCCCACCCCGCCGGCCCACGCTTCCGCCCGAGCCACGCCGGAAATCCACGCAGGACCGAATGGCCCTCGCTTGCCCTTGTCATGGCAGGAGCCCTCAAGAGTACGGTGTATCATTTCGGTATTTTGCCGGGAGAGAGCTACCGGGCGTGCGTGCTTGCCAAGTGGCCTACTTGTCGGCGGCTCGGCGGCTCGTCTCGCCCCTCGCGCCCCAGAAGCTGTGCGTGGGAGCCATGCACGCTTCTGCCGACATCGGGCCGGTCATCGCTGGGCCGGCGGAAGCGCTGGCCATGCCGCCCTCGTCGATGAAGAGCGGGCGCAGGTGGTCTCGCAGCGCCCGGTAGAAAGCATGAAATTGGAACGTGTCCCCTGTGAACCGGGTGACGTCAATGCGCCAGCCCGCGTGGTCCGCCCTGGAAGTCTCCTGCGACTGGGCGAGCGGCGACGACGTGCAGACGGAAGTGACGAGGATCGAGGCCTGCATGGTGCCCGGCCCCATTCCATCCGAGTAGTGTGCGCGGCCAGTCAGCACGCCGAAACTCCCGCTCACTGGGTCATTGTGCGGTTGATACGGGATGGCCATTGCACCGAGCGCGCTGACGATCGCGGCGTGAATGCCCTCCTCGCCCGTGGGACAGGCCACGTCCCACCCGAGACGCTTGATCTTCACACGACTACGCTTCTCCGGCGGCAGCGCACCGCCACTCGTGCTGCTCCCGCCTCCGCTCTCGCGCGCACCCTGAGGTCTGATACCGCCCGCCCAGCCGCCAGCGCCACCCGCGCTGGTAGCAAAGCTGGCGCTGACCTTGCGCGGCAGATCGCTGGATGGTGAGTACATCACCGCTACCGGCCGGTTCGGGCGCGCTAGCATGCCCGCCGAACTCCTAGGAGAGTTGGGGTGTGCGATCAACGAACGGCTGATCATCTCAGCCGACACGCCATGAGGGCCGTCGAGCACTGCTGGGGACGCATGTAAGCTCATGCCCGGTGGCGGTGGCGGTAGAAAAGCTGCCGCATCGGCGGCGGTCGAGGAGGAGGCGGCGGAGTCGGCGGAGTCGGCGGCAGTAGGGTGCGGGGATACATTCATCGGTGACGCCTCGACACTCGCACAGGCTGATGAAGAGTCTCCATCGGACGGGGATCCAGGGCATGCACTCGAGGTGACCGGGCCAGTGCCCGCGCACGCGCTGGCCAGCGCCCAGCCGCATGCAGGGGCCAGGCCCCTGCTCACATTGCCGCTCAGTGCGCTCGCCACCTGTGGGATTTCGACAGGGTGCGCCGCCGAGATTGTTACCGTCTGAGCAGCAGCCATGTCTCCAGCTGATGAGACTTCCGCGGCCGTTATGGCAGACGAAGACAGCCGGGCCGATGGAGGCGCCGATGATCGGAGGGCGAGCGCAGCGAGGATGGCAGAGACGTTGCTGTCGCTGCGGGCGCGAATCATCGTTTTCCTCTCGATGTCGGGCTCCGTCTGGACCATGGCGGAGCGTCGCCACTCATCGATGGACCTATCGAGTGCCTCGAACCGTATCCGGCCAGCCGGCTCCACGCATAGCATATCCAGCAGCAGCTCGATCGCAGCCGTGCTGAAGTGCGGTGGACATGCAAGCCGATGCGACGTCGCGAAGTCCGCGAAAAAGGGGCACTCTGTCACCGAGGTCGACGCGAACGGCGGGTAGCCAGCAAGCAGAGCATAGACCGTCACGCCGAGGTTCCAAACGTACGCCGCCTTGCGGCCCTCTGCGTCGATGGCGTCGAGGAGCGCTGCGCTGGCCATCTCCGGAGGCATGAATGCCGATGACGTCATACTTCCTTGATCAGCTTCACTGATTTCCTGCAGGCTCACATCGCCGTACTCATTGGCGACGACCATTTCGGGCCGAATGAGTGCGAATGAGTCTCGCCTACGCACTTGCTCAAACAGCTGGGAGAGAACCTGCAACGGGACGAATCAGATGGAATTAAACCGCGACGGAGGGATGAGGAGGTGTACGAATGTGGCAGGCCAGCCATACCGTGCTAACAGCACTCTCCTCCATGGGCTGATCGGCCACACAGTTGTACAGAGGTATCACGCATGGTTCGTCGGCCATGCGCTCAGTCGATGGCCCAGCTCGAGAGCCCTGCATTGCGCCGAAAACGTGGTAAGCTCCCTTCCCCTTGGGTGAAGCGACCTCGAAAGGTCCAGAAATCTGCATAGGACATCAAGAAATCCGCAGCGAGATATTCAAGATTTTTTGGATTAATGCTCGTTCGGAAGCATCCGAAATTGTAATCCCGGGGCCCGTTTTCAGGCGAGCCTCCAGCATCGCAAACACCGTTTTGTTGAAATCTGGGAGCGTGTCCATGGCGTGTGCTCGGTCAGCCTGTCGGTCAGCAGTTATGTCAAGAGTTATGTACCGTTACATGTGTCCCCGTGTCCCGTGCCTGGTCCCGTGTGTGTCCCGGCTCCCCCCGGTGTCTTTTTACCGTCACACGTGTACAAGTGATAGAGATGTCAGATGTGAGATGTGACATGAGGAGGGGACTTTTGTAGGAGGGTATGAGGACCGGAAAACTGGGCAGGGGGGAACCGAGTGCCCCACAACGGACTTGACTAGACTAGACTTGACTTGACTTGACTTGTCTTGATTCGACTTGACACGACGGAAGAGACGGCAAGCCGGAGATGAACCATGTTGCAGCGCGCTCGCTCCCATCGACAGCCTCCGCCTTTCGCCGCCTCTCTCATAGTCGCATCGGCGCCACGTGGGAATCCTTCTTTACACCAGTGCACCGGGTCATCATCGACGTGCCTGCGACCACCTCAAACCTTGGCCCTGGCTTTGATTGCTTGGGCCTCGCGCTTGATCTGCGGAACCGCATCATCATCGAGCGCGCGGATGCCTTCTCCTGCAGTGTCCACGGCGTGGAGGATGGAACGCTCCCTGAAGATGAAAGCAACCTCGTTGTTCAATCGTGCTACAAGGCACTCGAGATTATGGGCAAGAGGGCATCCACGCCACCTTTGCGCTTTGAATGCCACAACGTCGTGCCAGCGCGCCGAGGCCTGGGCTCAAGCTCGAGCGCGCTGGTAGCCGGGCTCGCCGGCGGCATGGCGCTCTGCGGCAAAGAGATCTACACGCCAAACGTCAAGAAGCAGCTGCTGCAGTTGGCCGCTGACGAGGAGAGCTCGGCCGACAACATCGCCGCCGCCATCTACGGCGGGCTGCAGGTGAGCTTCCGATCGGAGGACGGATCCAAGCAGTGGATTACGCAGCGCGTCAACCTGCCGCGTGGGCTCCACTGCGTCCTCTTCATCCCCGACGTCGACAGCTCTGTCAACAAAGAGGCGTCGCGCGCGGTGCTGCCCGCGTGGTACAAGCGCCAGGATGCGGTGCACAACATCGGGCGCGCGGCGATGCTAGTCAATAGCCTAGCGACCGGCCAGCTCGACGCGCTGCGCTTTGCGATGGAGGATCGACTGCATCAGCAGTACCGTGCAGGTCTATACCCGTTTGAACCGCTCCTCCATGCCGCAATCAAGGCGGGCGCGCATGGCGCATTCCTCAGCTCGCAGGGGCCGTCGGTGGTCGCCGTCTGTGGCGGCACCTCCGGCCTCGAAAGGCCGGTGGGCCTCGACACGATGTCGCAGTTTCTCGCTGAGGCCGTGCAGTCGAGTCTGCTCAAGACCGCGCGCGAGTTCGGCATTGATGGTGACGTGTTCGTAACCACGCCAACTGAGAGCGGTGTCATCACGTCGGGCTTCGACGAAAAGGGCACGCCGCTGTGGGGGCCCGAATGGGAGGCCGCGCAGAGCAACAACTCGTAGGTCGGCACTCCTGAGGCTGTGGCGTTGTGGCGCAACCATGGCAGACGGAGACCTGACGGGAGAGGGTCCGGGCACCGGGGGGGCGGGTGTCTAAAAATGGGGGGAGCATGGAACGGAACTCGGAAGACGAGTCGTCTTGCGGGCGGGGTCGGGGTGTCGCGTGTGCCTGTCACGTGGTCTCCAGGGAGCTGCTGCAGCTCAATATCATACTCGTAATTATGTTTTACTGGTAGACGGTTCTGAAGAGAACTTACATCTTTCTGAAGAGAACTGTTTTTCCTGGGCCGAATTCGGTTCGCACCCCGGGCGCCATCCTATCACGCGCAGCCGCCTCACATGAAGATCCCTATACCCGTACCATCGTGCGCCGTCTGTCGTGTGGTGGTCGGTCCTGCCTTGGCCGTGCCTGCTCGTGTCCCTCGTAAGTGACCCTCGTGCCCGCCATGCCCCCGCCGCACCAGCCACCACTCGCCCACTCGCGCCGTCGTCTCACTTGGGCGTACGCGAGTAGCTGCGCCGGTGCTCTGCGTCGACCGACACGAGGTAGTACGTACCGGGGAAGAGTTCGGCGATCGGGCCAGTGGGCGAGTAGCTCGCTTGGCCGTAGCGCGTCGCGCGCAGATCCATCGCGGCTGCGAAGTCGGCCGTAGTACGCTCCGTACGGCTCGCTAGGCGCGCGAACACGTCCGCCGTCTGCGCTATGCGCTCGATCGTGAAGGGCACGGGAGGCAGCCCGCTCGCGCCGCTCAGCGCGTTCGTGCCGCTCGGCTTGCGTGCCTTGATGACGAAGGCGGTGGCGACGGCGCCCGAGCCGTACGAGAAGCAGAGCACGTCCGGCTCCTTGTCGACCAGCTCCGCCGCCCGGCTACTCACGAGTGCGAGAAGGTTCATGTACACCGCCGCCGTGTAGCAGTTGCCCACGCGCGTCGAGATACCGCCGGCGGGCAGGCACATCGCGTCGTAGCGGGTGGCAGAAAGCTTGCGAAGCACCGTCTCGGTATCGCGATCGTTGACGCTATGCGCGGGCGGCACCGCCGCCACCTTTTGCGCGTCCGCGTCAGCCGCCCACTCATCACGCGTGGGTTGCGCAATCACATCGGCGAGCAGCATGCGCGCAAAGCCTTTCTGAACGAGCTTGGCGTAGGGCGAGTGCATGCACGCGAAGCCGAAGGCGTCGAGCGTGCAGGGGGCACCGCCTACCGCCGCCGCGCGCTTCGCCTGCAGCCCCGCATAGCAGCGGTCGACGGCTGTGAGGTAGGCCTCTTGCGAAAGCTTGCCGTCGACGGTCGCGTACTCCGTATCGCCCTTGGGCTTGTAAAAGTCATACACCTCGGCGGCGTGGGTGCACCGCGGACCGGAGAGGGCGAGCGGCGCGTCTGCGCCAATGAGCATCGCCACTGCGCCGCCACCACCCGTCGGCCGCGCCGGCCCAGGAGCGTACACGGCGATGTCGCCGCACACAACCACGGCGTACCGCCCATCCCACGCCGACGACTCGACCCACGCGACCGAGTTGAGGAGTGCCGCAGTGCCGCCGTAGCACGCGTTGGTGGACGTGACGCCCTCCACGTCCGCGTTGGGCCCGAACAGGTGCGCGAGCAAAGTCGTCTTCACGCTCTTCGACTTATCAATCAGCGTCTCGGTGCCCACCTCCAGCCGGCCGATCTGCTGGGGCTCGATGCCGTAGTTCTCCATAAGGCGCGCGAGCGCGGTGAGCAAGATGGACGCCACGTCCTCGCGGTCGTCAAAGTAGCCGAGCGACTCCTGGCCCAGGCCGATCGTATACTTGCCCTTGCACCCGTCGGCCTCCTCGAGCGCCGTCTGCTGTAGGCAGTTTTGGGGAAAGTACGCCTCCATAGCGAGGATGCCGACGTTCTGTGGCCTGAGCGAGGCCTTTCCGGAGGCAACCGCAGCCGCGGCCATCGTCACGGTTGCCGATGAAAAGCGCTCTTCCTCTTCGGACTCTTGATCACAGCGAAACACAAGGCTTCGGACCGGCGTACCGGAGTAGTTACCGCCTAGCTCGGGGACCCCTGGTTCACAGCCAACGGTTCACACAAATAAAAACAACGATGTCCCTTCTCTCCTCTCACTTGCGCCGAGCCGCCGCGTCCGTGTCGGCGGTGGCAGCAGCGGCAGCCGCGATCACGATGCAGCAATATGCTGAATTCGAGTCGATGGTTGCAGGTTCAGCGCTTGCAGAGCAGCACCTTCCGCTCTCGGCTGAGGCGCAGAAAACAAACGTGGTGCGGATTCCCGGCTTCCTCTCAGCTCGCGAAGTCCATGAAATTCATGAACTGTATGCGGAACTCAAGCCGCGTCTCGGCAGTGCAGGCCGCACAACCAGCAACCAGGCGGCTGCCTACCGCCAGGGCAAGTGGGAGACTGCGTATCTTTCGACGGATGGCCTCTTTGCCAAATGCATGCCCGAGCTGCGAGCGAGGTTGATTGAGACGGCCGCACGTGTCGATGCGGATCACTGGCAGCTGCTGCCTCGCGCTGTCGCGCCCGTCGTCCCACGCTGCGTCGAATACCACACCGTCGAGGCTGGTGGATCGCTCCCGTTCCTCACGCACTATGACGCAGGCTCGCTCGTGACCATAGACGTGATGCTCTCCGACAGTCGAGATTTCGAAGGCGGCGAGTTTCGCACTCTCGAATGCGACGGCACGATGCGTCGGTATCCATTTGAGAAGGGCGAGTACGATGCAAGCCCTGGAACTCACGCGCGCGCTCTCCTCATCTCGACTGGTCTCATCTGGTCAGGTCTCGGACGAATGCATCCGGCTCGCTCACTATCTGTTGCCACGTGACCTCGAATCTCACCTTCGCAGCGCGCTCGTCTTCGTCTCGCACAAGTTCCATTGCGTCACCCCGGTAACCGCCGGCCGGCGGCATGTGCTTGTCATGGAGCTCTGGGAGGGCGAGGAGCGCGAGTGCGCGCATCGTTGCGAGCGGCACACCGGACCCTGCTCGCACACGGTTCGCGCCTCATTTTGGCGGCGGGCCTTGAGTGATTTAGCGAGTGACTTGTGAGAGCGCGGAGAGATACTAGAGGTGTGTTGCGGGCAAAAGTTTTGGAGGAGGCTGGAGGGGCCTGCAATTGTGGTGATCTGGACAAGTGCTGTTTATATTTTATCACCCAAGTGGGTAGGGGAGGGATTAAGGATTTGCCACAATCCTCATCATACCCTGATTTCAAACAGAGTGGACACACCGGACTCGCATGACGCATTATGTGAGCGGCGCTGGCAGCGTGGGCGGTGCAGGCGGCAAAGAATCTGGCGCTGCATCACCACGCGGTCGCTTGTGAGGCCGCGATCGCTTCTTCCGATCGGTGGCCCTTGCGACAGCATTCTTTGGCGTGTCGTCGTCAAAGATCCATCCGGAAAGCAACTCATCCTCCGTGAGCGGCGGCTGATACCCCGGTTGCGAGACATCGAGTGAGCAACACGAGAGCGTGATGGAAATCGTCGGCACAGGCTCAGATTTGGAGGCATCAGTCGAGGCCTTGGCAGCGGAGCTCGATTCGGTTCCAGCATTTCGTACGAGTCCAACCTGTGTGTTCTGGTGGAGCCTTCGCAGCCGTCTCCTGCTGATCTCGGCGATAGTAACTGCCTTTGCGACCGCATTACCTTGCGCAACGAGGCGCACAACTGCTTGGGCAGGAAGGGCCTCCAGCGTTTGTAGTACACGCGCGACGCAGGTCTGAATATTGCTGCCGCTTGCGACACGCACCTGTGTTACGTGCTCGTCCATCATGATTTTTTAGTGTGAACCGCCGCGCGCTCGAAGCAGCGCTCCTGCTCTTCACACCACATTCACAGCCGGTGCGAAGCCGCACAGGATCGCTATATTTCATGGCACACCAACACGCGTTCACACACGTGCACTATTTCACCCACACACACCAACACGCGCTTCCGACTGAGCACCAGCCGCAGAACCAGAAGAGCCGAAACAACTTCCGTGCTTACGTGTACTATAAAGAGTGCCGAAACAACCCCCGTCCGTCCGCGCGGCGAGAGTTCCAGACCTCAGTTGTCAAAACTGCCGATTGGCCACCCAGCCCAGCTGATGCGCATGCCGCGCCTTGAGCGCCTTCTGCACCCCGCGCAACTCGTCGTCCAGCACATCGAGCGCGCGCTGCTCGCTTGCGTCCGGCTCGAGCACCAGCCGCGGTTGGTGCGGCATCTGGCCCTCGAGGACCTCAAGTGCGAGCGCCTGTCGCGCGCCGTACAGGTTGAGCGGTGCGAGTGCGATGCTCTTGAGGCGCCGGATCTCGAGTAGCGCCCGGACGCACTCGGCAGGTAGGCCCGTGTGCCGCACGTCCAGCCGCGTGATACCACACGTGGGCTTGGCCAGCGCGCGCACGAGAAGGGCGCCACCTTCGGCTCCAAGAGGATTTCCCGATAGGTCGAGGGCGCGGCAGCGGACGCAATGCGGGAGCAGCTCGGCGAGCACCCTCATCTGCGCCACGCCCCAGCTGCGCCCAGCGCACTCGAGTGCGGGTGCCATTCGCGTGGCGGCCGCGAAAAAGTCTGCGTACATCTGCACGGCCATCTCCGCCTCCGCTGCATGACTAAAGGTCCGCTTGCTCAGGAGCACGCGCGAGAAGCGCTCGGGCAGCTGCGGAGGCGCACCGGGCGGCAGAGCGCAGAGGGGCACTAACGTATCGCGCCACCAAGCGGCTGCGGCTGCGTCGCCCGCCGCCGACCCGTCATTAAAGCACTCGGGGCGTGAAGTGGGGTGCCGGCTCACGTCGAGGCGCTTGTGTGATGGTTTGAGGAATCCGGCGAGCGCCAGCTCCAGAGTGGCCCAGCCACTCTTTCGATGAGACGTGACGCCGCCGTCGCGGTGCATGTCGAAGGCGTCTTCTGCGCCGTGCAGAGTGGCAAACGCACCGTCCACCTCGGGCTGCACCCAGAGCACTGTGTGCGCGTGCCCGAACCACAAGGCGCTCCACCGCTTGCCCTCCTCCGACAGGCTGAGCTGTACTTGTGACAGGGGAGGCTCAACATAGGCGGGGCTTGTGTACGTGTACTGATGAGGCTGTGAGGGTGATGCGTGCGGTTGGTAGAGTGAAGCAAAGGGCCAGAAGACGGCGCAGTCGGGCACACCCGAGGGCTGACCGGCCCGCTCGAGCGCGGCAAAGAGGGGCGCGCACACTGCCCTGAGGTACGTTTCCGCGAAGCGCGCCACACGGCTTAGTTGAAAGCGGCTCGTTGGTTCGGGCTCTGGGCTGCCGTCGCTCAACCACCGATGGCACACGGCAACGCAGAGCGCGCCAAAGGGCTCGCTAGCCTTGTGGCCGTGGGCCGCCTGGCACGCTCGGAGCAGCCGCTCGAGCTGGTCAGCGGACCAGAAAGCTTCGGGGGGCAGCGCCTGGCGTGGCGCGAGGAAGTCGCCGCCGCGCCACAGGCGCACAAGATAAGAGCCGCGGACCGGTCGAATGGCACCCACGGCGACCGAATGCAGCAACCCTCCGAACGAATAGAATTTGCAGTCAGCGTCGGTGCCGTATAGGCGTGCCCCGCCCGAATTTCCCAACGAGTGTCCAACTGAAGACTGCGGTCGTGGCGGCGCCATTGTGCCTGCCGTCCGGCCAAGCGTCCGGCTGCGTGGCAGCAAGGGGTCGTGGTCTTTCGAAAAGAGCGAGAATGCTGCGAGGCATGGCTGTAACGACAGGAAGCCAGCGTCGTCAGCATGCTTCTGGTCGCCCTCTGCCACAGTGTCAGCAGCATGCTGCGTCAATGGTGCGACCTCGATCATCTTTTTGCGAGCGACCTCCATTGATGAGCAACGGTGCTGCGCCATGAATCTTGCGACCGCTTTTTGAGAGGGAGGCGGTTGGGATGGCTGCAGCACAACCTTGTCAATCTGTGCCAGCACCGATGCACGGTAGCGCTGTGTGGGGGTTGGCTCGGTCTCCTCTAGAACCTCTTCGTGCTCACTGATGCGCCGCTCGCCGCGCTCGAGGCGATGCAGACTGCCTCGCTCGACAGTGCTCCCCTCGGGGTGCACACGGCGGGATGGATACTCGACTGGGCGCATCTCAATGAACGCTCGACACTACCGCACGACACTACTCGTGTCGCGTACAAAAGCTTGAGCGGTTTGAGCATTTTGGTCTGGGATCATCATCAGCAAGCAACGAAAATGCATTAAAAGTTACAACATCAATCGATGCATGCAGTCACGCGAGAATTCCTTTAACACCACTCCTTTCACATGACTTGACTTTTGTCTACTTCGTGACTGACTTTGCTGGAGATATCGCCAAGAAGCCGCTTCGATCAAATGTCCGATTGAGACGTTGAGAGTGAGTGTGTGAGTGTCTTCAATAACTCACTCTCACTCACTCACTCACTGTCCGCTTGAGGCGCTTGCGCGAGGGTAGCCGCCTCGAATCCTGTTGAGTGCGCACCTCCTCGTGACGCAACCAGTGAACTGAACTGAACTTGGCAACCGAAGTTCCGAAAACGTCCGTCCGCAAAGTCGCCCAAAATGGTTTTTAGACCGCGGACAGGGGACGCGGAAAAGAAATGAGCTCTTCCACCCGGACCTGCGGCAAGTGGACTGCGGAAACCTATAATCAGGCGTACCACTTAGCTAAAGTGACCTCGTGGCTCGACAGAGGAGGCAACATAGACGATCCGAAAGCGACCCGTACGAACCACACGTTGCTCATGCTGTCCTGCATAGAGGGCCACGAGAAGATGTGCGAGGAGCTCATCAAGCGCGGTGCCAACCTGGACGACCGGGCTACAGGCGGCAAGAGTGCGCTACACTTGGCGGCGATTCACGAAAATAAGCGCTGCGTCGAGCTGTTGCTCGCGGCGGGCGCGCAGGCCAATCTGCGGGTCGCTGAGGACGACACCGATTACACAGAATGTGACGGCATGACAGCTCTCGAAATTATCGAGGCAAAGCTCCAGAATGGGCCACGGCCACGCCTCGCGGACATTGCGCGAATGCTACGTGAAGCGGAGGCGCGACAGCGGCAACAGAAAGCGTGACACAGGTAGACAGGGTTTTTTTACGAGACCGTACGTGAATTGGGAGTCGCGGTCTCAGGCGTCAGATTAGCGTCAGATAGGATCATTACAGCTAGACGTCAGTTTTATCGGTTTCTGTTTCTCTACGTCTCCGCATCCCCTGGAGAGAGACTGGTACGCTGGACCCGTATCGCGTATGATTACGTTTTAGAACCGTCGGTGTCGATGCTCTCGCTTCGTGCCGCGGGGGTTCTCTACCAACGTGTCTCTCGCTCTATCCGAGAGGAGTTCGTGCTATGAGAACTTCGGTGTCCGGCTCTCGCGTCTACTATCGTCGAGCCAGTGACACGACCGCCCGCACTCTAGAGATGGTCTCTGCCGGCAAGCCGCCCACATGCCGCCGCCGCCGGGCCGCCGCTCCACCAGACACACCCACACGACGAGCGAGAATGTCTATCTCTCTCGACCCACCCTCCCGCGCGCGCAATCTGCCCGCCTCAAAACCAAGTGTGAGGAGACGATCTCGGGGCGCGAGGGCAAGCCTTTTCTCAGCAGACGCGTCGAAGCCTCGATCACTGCTCGGCCTCCGTGATCATGTTGTACAAGATTGTGACCGCCTCCGCGATTGTGGCCTCGGTGCACGGCTACGTGGCGACGTCCGCGCGCCCGGCCGTGAGCGCTCACCGCGCCACCGGCCCGGTCATGGATATCAAAACCGCCACAAAGCGTGAAATCGACTTGTCCCTATACCGCAACTTTGGCATTATGGCCCACATCGATGCGGGCAAGACGACGACGACCGAGCGCATCCTGTACTACACGGGCAAGACGAACAAGATCGGTGAGGTGCACGATGGCGGTGCCAAAATGGACTGGATGGTCCAGGAGCAGGAGCGCGGCATCACCATCACTTCGGCCGCGACGACGTGCTATTGGGACCCCGCTGTGAAGGGCGCGGGCGGCGCGGTCGTCATGCCGGGCGAGCACCGCATGAACATCATCGACACGCCGGGCCACGTCGATTTCACCCTCGAGGTCGAGCGCTCCCTGCGTGTGCTCGACGGCGCGATCGCATGCTTCGACGGCGTCGCGGGCGTTGAGCCGCAGACCGAGACCGTGTGGCGGCAGGCCGACAAGTACAAGGTGCCTCGCATGTGCTTCCTGAACAAGATGGACCGCACGGGCGCCAACTTTTACTACTGCGTCCAGACGATCAAAGACCTGCTCGGCGCGAAGGCGGCGGTGTTGCACCTGCCGATTGGCAAGGAGGATGACTTCCGCGGCCTGGTCGACCTCGTGCAGATGAAGGCGATCATTTGGGATGACTCGGTGCCCATGGGCGCCAAGTTCAACATCGTGGAGATCCCCGACGAGATGGCCGCCGACGGCAAGCAGAACCTGCGCGAACAGGCCATCGAGTACCGTGAGCGGCTCGTCGAGATGGCGGTGGAGATGGACGATGACCTCCTCATGGCCTTCCTCGAAGGCGAGCAGCCGACGGAGGCCGAGCTCAAGCGGTGCATCCGCAAGGGGTGCATCGGGCTCCAGTTCGTGCCCGTGCTGTGCGGCACCGCCTTCAAGAACAAGGGCGTCCAGTGCCTGCTCGATGCTGTGATCGACTACCTGCCCTCGCCCCTCGACGTAGAGGCCATCAAGGGCACGAACATCGACGGAGACGTCCCGATGGAGCGCAAGTCCTCGGACGACGAGCCGTTCTCGGCGCTCGCGTTCAAGATCATGACGGACCCCTTCGTGGGCACGCTCACCTTCACGCGCATCTACTCAGGCATCCTCCAGAAGGGCGACGCCGTCCTCAACTCTGTCAAGGGCAAGAAGGAGCGCATCGGGCGCATGCTCGAGATGAACGCGAACGATCGCACGGACATTGAAATCGGGCGCGCGGGCGACATCGTGGCGCTGGTGGGCTGCAAGGACACGACCACCGGCGAGACGCTCTGCGACCCCGAGAACCCCGTGATCCTCGAGAAGATGGACTTCCCCGAGCCGGTGATCAAGGTGTCCGTCGAGCCCAAGTCGAAGGGCGACCAGGATAAGATGGCGAGCGCGCTCGTCAAGCTCGCGTCGGAGGACCCGTCGTTCCGCTTCTCGCGCGACGAGGACAGCGGCCAGACGGTCATCGAGGGCATGGGCGAGCTCCACCTCGAGATCATCTGCGACCGCATGATGCGCGAGTTCAAGGTCGAGTGCCAGATCGGCGCTCCCCAAGTGGCGTACCGCGAGGCCATCTCGCGCACGGTGACCATCGAGCACACGCACAAGAAGCAGTCGGGTGGCTCGGGCCAATTCGCCAAGGTGGTGGTCAAGTTCGAGCCGCTCATCTCCGAGGATGGCGAGAAGTCGAAGGGCGCCAAGGGCGGCTTCGTCTTCGAGCAGGCCATCAAGGGTGGCACCGTGCCCAAGGAGTACATCCCCGGCGTTGCCAAGGGCCTCGAGTCCATCATGGGCGCAGGCGTGCTCGCGGGCTTCCCTGTGATCGGGTGCAAGGCGACGCTGATGGACGGCGCGTACCACGACGTCGACTCGTCGACGATGGCCTTCGAGATCGCCGGCCGCGCGGCCGCGCGCAAGGGCCTGCGCGAGGCGGGCTCGAAGCTGATGGAGCCGGTGATGAAGGTCGAGGTGACCACGCCCGAGGAGTACATCGGCGACGTGATTGGCGACATCAATAGCCGGCGTGGCATGGTCGCCGAGCTGGGTGAGCGCGGCAACATGAAGACGGTGCGCGCGATGGTGCCGCTCGCCAACATGTTCCAGTACGTGTCGTCCTTGCGCTCGTCGACCAAGGGGCGCGCCTCGTACCAGATGAGCCTCGACTCATATGAGATTGTGCCTCCCAACGTCGAGAAGGAGATCATCGCGAAGTACAAGGGTAACACGGGCGACGAGGACGAGTAAAGTCGCCGGTGACGAAACGCGCAATCGACGGGCGATGGCTGGCGGCGCGGGCGATGGTCGGGAGCATACCGCTGCATGCGCATTTGCACGCTCGGAGTACGCCACAGAACGGCAACAGAGAAATGATATGCCAGAGAACGGCCACAGAGAAATGAGCGACGCACACACAGCTCGTTCTGAGTGCATGTACACACGGGTTAGGCGGCTCGTGTGCGTGTTGTGTCTGCGCGGGGCGTATACCTCCCCATGTGCGATGTGGGGTGTACCCGGCCGAGGCGCCCCGGATGGCGCATGGGCATGGTCATCTCGTCGAAGGACGGAAGCAACCCGAAAACTTGTAAGATGTAAGGTATTTCTTGGTAATCTCGGATCCGGACCCAGGCCCACCACCTGAGATACCATTACAAGACGACCGATGGCGATGCACGCGCGAGGCCGGGTGCCAGGTGGCCCGGCCGGCTGGCGCGTGGCCGGGGTACACATGTGTTCTTGGACGATTCGATTTCGTCCGCGGTCCGGTCCGAGACCCGACCGCCTCGCCGCCTCGGTCGTTCAGTAGTTGGCTTTCTGTCTACCAGCGACCTCAGAGCCCTCGCGCTTGCTCACAGTGTATAGCATTTCGGCGCTGCAGCATCCTCAAATTGTGTAGCACACCTGCAAGTGCTGGATGGTCGCTCCCAACCTCTTGCGAGTGAAGCTGCAACTGCGATACGTGCTCCAACAAACGCGGTACAATCCGTGCACTCTCCTCCTCGTTGCCAAGTTGTTGGTGCAAGTTCGCTAGCAGACCATATAGCGTGCCCTGAGGCGCAGCAATGATATAGTCTGCGAGCGACCGGCCCTGAGGCGCAGCAGTAACCAGTTCAGTCACGCTCTGGGCTCGATCCACTCGCTGAGCGCGCGCTGCCTCGTCGTATGCGCGCACGCTGAACGTGAGTTCTTTGCACGCGTCCAACGTCTTGCCTTGCGCGATGAGATGAGTGGCTCGCTGCTCGAAGCGCAGACCGTGGTTGACGAGGCGCGCCGAGTGAAAGAAGAGAGCAAGCGCGTAGCGCCTGCCTCTTGTCACGGGGTGCCCCCCGTGCCATACTCGGCCGGAATGCGCCAGAGCATGCCCCACCGGAGGTCTGACTGCGCGCTGCAGCACGTGTATCCATGTGCCGCCGCCGTCGTACTCGGCCGGATCGTTGAGTGGCACAGTGACGGTGATAAAGCTGAAGTCTTGATGCACGGGTAGGTGGCAGCCTGCCGTGGAGTCGGCGTCGTAACGCAGTATAGTGGCCTGATAGAGCCGTAGTTGGTGCACCTTTGCAGCTGGGCACTCTCGAAATGCAGCTTCAATCGCTGGGCAGATTCGCCGTGCAAGTGTGGGCCCAAGCCATGCCAGGGTCGCGGGCAGGTGCTCCACCTTGACACGTTCAGGCAAGAGAGCCTCGCGCTCCTTCGACGCATGCGGGAAAGATTTGGTCCACTGGGCGCTGGCCTCAGCCTCGGCAATTACGGCGTCGCACTCCTCCCGGAAGAGGAGCATGCTCTCCGACACAGCCACCTCTCGCTCAGGATCCAACGCACGAAGCTCCAAAGGCTCTGCCGGCCTCGTCCAGTTGGTAGGAATGCAGGCATCACGCTCCTTGATTGGAACGAGTCGCTTGAAACCACCCCACGGGTCGGCGTTGCATTCGTGAGCGTGCTCCGCCACATTTTCAACCAGACCATCCTCGTATTTTGAATCGAGGACACGTGGAGAAGCGTCGCTATCTGCGCCAAGGAACTGTCTCAATGCATCGTCGCCTCCTCCGCCTTTCAAGCCAGTGCTGCCTTGGAGATGATCTCTTGTAGCCGACGCATACACCTTAGGCATGCTTTGGCGTCTGCTAATAAGATGTGCGGCACTCCATCCAGCGCCAGGGGCTGCAAGCACACACAGGATCATCGCGATGTGACGCATGTGTGTGTGGACCTCGAAACATGCCCGTTACAACGCAAGGCGGACTTGTGCATGTGTGAATATGTCTATGTAACGGATTTGTGAGAACACCCACGAGTTTTTACAACATGTGATGAACTCCGAGTGGCTCGTATTTTCTTTCGTCTTCGGCGTGAGCTTCGAGGAGCCACACACGACCGGCGACGGAGCCCAGTGCCTCACCATTTCGTCACGTCCAGCCATGCGACGGAAAACACTACTCTTGCCACTTGAGTCAGCGCCGTGCCAAGCAGCCTCTGGGAGGTCGTCTGGTCATCAAACGTGGCCCACGGCGGCGAGCAGAATCGGCCAGGCGCGACGGCGTCTTCGAGCCTACGCACCTCATCCGCGCTTAGGGCGAATCGCCACGGCTCCTCGAGGTTGGCAGCGAGTCGGCCGGGGTTTGTACTTTTCGGGATGACGACCACGCCACGCTGGAGGTTCCAGCGCAGCAGGACCGCCGCCGGGCTGACTGCGTGCCTCGCAGCCAGCTCCTGCACCGTCGGGCTGCTCAGCATATTCGCTCCCTTGAGTGTGCCGCGCCCGAGCGGGCTGTACGCCGTCACGACGATGCCGTTGCGCTGGCAGTACTCCACGAGCGCCGTCTGGGGCAGCCGCGGGTGCAGCTCGATCTGGTTGACGGCCGGCTTGATGCGCGCCGTCGACAGTAGCGCGGCCAGCTCCACCTCTCCAAAATTCGACACGCCGATGTGCCTCACCTTGCCCTCGTCCACCAGCGCCTCGAGCGTGCGCCAGCATTCGGCCAAGGATGCCAACGAATCGGGCTTCATGACCGTGTTGCGCGCCCACACGACCGGCCAGTGGATCAAGTACAGGTCTAGATAGTCGGTCTGCAAGCTCGCAAGCGTCTGCTCGAGCGCTTCACGAACATCCGCGGGCCGCCGTCGGTCATTCCACAGCTTGCTCGTGATCCAAAGCTCTGATCGCGGCACGCCTCCATGGGCGAGCGCGCGGCCGACCTCGTGCTCGTTACGGTACACGGGCGCGCAGTCGAAGTGGCGGTAGCCTGCATTGAGCGCGGCCGAAACTGCGGCCTCCACCTCGCCTTTGCTGCTCTCCCATGTGCCGAGGCCGATGAGAGGGAGTTCTGCGCCATCGGCGAGCTTGACGGTCTTCTTGGAGAGCTCCTCTACCGTGGCACATGCTGCTTGCGGACGCACTTGAATCACTGATGGCATGAGTGGCGTGTTGGTGCTGGTAGCTACGGCGGCGAAAAAGGAGGCGATGGCGCCACGACGTGCAAGCGTCACCCGCATGCACACTCCTTGCGGGAGGGTCCACCAGGGGGTGTGATGAAATCTGTGAAGACGTCGTCTGTGGCGGACCCTCGAAACTCGAGAAAAAATTGACCGATACGACGCGAGGTGCGAGAAATGAATTGACTTGACATGTTCTTACTTTGACTTCTGCCGCGAGTTCGCACACACGCATCTTTGTCAAGCTCGTGGATGGCATTGTGGGCGCGCTACCTTCGCAAGGTCCACGTGGCCTACTGCCCCTTTAGTGCGAACGCGACGCCTGCGGTTTTTCTCAAGGAGATCTCGACCAAACAGGTCGCCGCCATATCGCCGAAGCTGGCGGTGAGCAAAACGCTGCTCCCGAACGTGGGAGACGCGAAACCTTTCACCGAACTCACGTACGCTGACGGCAGCAAGGGCCGTTTGGAGCTAGGTGCGATTCAAATCCGCGACGTGATCGAGGAGATTGAGATGAGCAACGTGCGTGTCTCACAACTTGAGCTTAAGCGAGGGAAACCGTTTCCATGATAGAGTCCGGGCGAAGCTGTATATTAAGTCATAAGTGAGGAAGAGCTGCAGTTTAACGGGACGTCATGAGCATCATGAGCCTCCAGCTCTGCCAACGCGTCCGAACCTGAGGCGGTGCGGCTCCAGCACGAAAAGGATCCGAAACAGCGATATGTGGCGTAGTGTCTTGCCTAGGGCTCTTTCATGGGCTCTTTGCTGGGCGCATGGCTGGGCGGCGAGAACCGCGAGACGTCGCGTGAGGGGGAGAGATGCATGTATCTTCCCTCGCAAGTGTGTGACTTAACCTTTGGATCAACACGACGCGTTGTGTCCACGTCGCATTTCCGCACGAGTGGAGCATTCGCAGCAAAAGGCGCTCGACCGTCCGTGTGCGTGTGGCGCTCACGGTGCTAGGTGTCGATTTCCCCCATGACCTCGACGAAGCCCCACAAACGTCTCCCAGGTAGGCCAGATCAAGCTACGCATCGTCCCTCAGTGCTTGTACCGGATGGTTTTTCTTCGTCGCGCACATTTGAGGGTGCACGCGAAGGCTACGTCTTCAAAATGGGTGTGGCTGGTCTCGGCTACTACCCAGACCTCATACCAAAGAAGAAGGAGTCGTACTTGCCGCCACCAGAGAACGGCCGCGTGACGGTCCTGGCCAGCAAACCAACGAGGCGCTGCCACTACGATGTCCTTGGCATAACGCAGGAAGCAGCCGATGAGGACATCAAGAAGGCGTATCATCGCAGAGCACTCGAGCTGCATCCAGACCGAAGCTCTGCCGGCGCGGCCGAAGCGGCGGCAGAGTTCCAGGAACTGTCGGCGGCTTACGCTGTGTTGAGCGCGCCGCTGGAACGCCGCTACTATGACCAGCACCGTGAGGCCATTCTCGTTGGTCTTCACGGCAAGGCCCTGACTGACCCCGCAGAGCGATCGGAAAACGACGAGCCTCCCGAACCCCCCGCCATGGACTTGTCGGCATTCATCTCACCCGAAGCCTTTGATGGTTTTGACGCGGCGAGCGCCCGTAGCTTCTATGCAGTCTACGCCAACGTGTTCGACGAGCTCGCTGCGGAGGAACTTGATGTGCAACGGTGCACTAAGGCTCCGGTCGACGACGACAGGCCGCCGCCGCCCTTTGGCGATGCTTCGAGCGAGTGGGCGGCGGTGAGCGCCTTCTATGTGTACTGGGAGGCCTTCAGGACGTGCCGCACGTACGCGAGCGAGCGCCGATACGACGCGCACCAGCTCGAGCGAGCTAACAAGCAGCGGCGCAAGACGATGGAACGCGAGAACGCAAAGCTTACAGTGGATGCGCGGCGCAGGCGTGACGAGGGTGTGCACGCTCTATGCGCGTGTGTGCGCCGGCGCGATCCGCGCGTCGCAGTGCACGAGCAGACGCTTGCAGCCCAGCAGGCGGCACGACCCACGTCGCGCAAAGTTGAGGAACGCATCCGGCGGCTCCAATTAGAGATAGAGGCGGCGGACGCGAGTGGCGCTCAGGACGACGCTCAAGACGACGAGGATGAGGAGGAGAGTGACGGCGAGGATGACGGCGAGGATGACGGCGAGGACGACAACGAGGGGAAAAGCGTGGCGTGTGGTACGCCGTCTGCAGCGGCGGACGAGGACGAGGGCACTAGCAGCACGTCCGAGGAGGAGGAGGAGGATGAGGACGCGTTGGTCAGGATGATGGCCTCGATGACCAAACAGAGGCAGGCGCCTAGAGCCGTAGCTGCCGACGATAATGTGGAAATGGACGGTCTCGACGCCAGTGGTGACAGCGGCGGTAGCGAATCGTTTGGCTTACCGCCGGCGGTCAATGCAGGGTTGCCTCCGGCGACGGGCGCAGAGGGGAGTCCTGAACCGCCTAGCATGGGGCCAGTACCGGTGCCAGACTGGCACATCTCGGCACGCAGCCGAAGCAAGCCGGCTCTCAATCCGAGGCGGAAGGAGCGCGACCCTGAGGCCGCGGCGAAGGCGGCGGAGGGCATCCGCTTGCGCCGTGCGGAAGACGGGCTCCTCTGCAAGGTGTGCGGCCAGGTCTTCCACAGCCGCAAGGAGGTGCTCAAGCACATTGAGAAGACGGGGCACGTGCGCGATCCATCGGCCGCCCCAGGCGGCTTGCCCGACAACATGTTCTTCATCCCGGGCGATCAAAGCGCACGGGTCGTTAAGGGGCAGCTTCGAATCGAGTAGGGGGGCGTTTATATGACAGTCGTAAACCTTCTGGGGATACAGGTTCGAAAGAGGTCCGTCCGGGTCTTGTTCGCTGTCCCACGTTCACGTACCCGGAATCGACCCGGACCCCCCCCGGGTTTGCGAGAGGCGGGTCCCTGCTCAAAAACGCAAGCGGATCGCATCTCCGACACACCACACGACGTTCATGCGAGTTTTGAAGCTGGTTTTGCTCTGCCTCATCGCCCAGGTGTTTGCATGGCAATTGAGTTCGAATCTTGCTCGTCGCGACATTGTCGCGGCGACAAGCGCCTTGCTCGTGTCTAACGCTGCTCTCGCTACTGAGCCTGCACCAATGGTTGAGATCGACCCGAGCCGATTCAGCAAAATCCTGGGCGGTGGGCAGCGCGCAGACCTCAAAGTCGGCACCGGCACTGAAATTGGCGAGGGATCGAAGGTCTCACTTCAGTGGGTATTAAGGCGATCGAACGGGTACTATGTAGACGGGTCTATCAAGATGCTCTCGGCCCAAAGTGGTGCGGTGAAGGTGGGTGATAACTTTGATGAGGCTAACAACTTCATCTTCACGGTTGGAGACGGGCAGGCCATGTCAGGCATCGACCAGGGAGTTCGGGGCATGAAGCAGGGCGGTGTCCGACGGCTTGTCTTGCCGGTTAAAGCTGCGTACTCGCTGCCACTCGACAAGTCGGGCGGACCCGTGCCTTCAGATTTTGGGCCGCGGCGGCAGATCGAGCGAGAGCTTCAGCGTGAGGACCCGTACAATTATTTCTATTTCGAGGTCGAGGCGACGCGTGTGCGGTGAAATCGACCACCATGCGTCGCTGAGATCGGCCACCATGCGTGCGCATGTTCACATGGTGACGAGTTGTGATGCCTAAACGCATTCGTTACGGGGTCGTGTGGCAGCCGACCAGCGTGATCCGTAGTGCGTAGCGTCAGGTTCGTCGATAGACGGTCAAGGCTCTCGAGCTATCAGCCGCTGCGGAAAGAGTACCTCGTGAGGGGCGGAAAATAAGCGCACACAAGAATATGTCACAACTGCGCGTAGTAGATATGTCACATCTTCGATCTTGCGGAAAGGTGCCGACGCACTTTAGTCTTTAGACTTAAGTTTCAGTCTCTCTGTCTGTGGCAGTCCACGTCTCTGTCTGTGGCAGAGCCTCAGTGTGTCAAGAGCTGTCACGGGCGACGGCCATGTCCCCGCTCTCGAACGTCTTTATGCGAGTTGCGCGCCACGCCACCCGACTCTACTCGAACTCGTGTTGGGTTCGCATAGCAAACGCCACGGATCGCCCTCGAGGATCGCCCCATTCGGAGCCTCATTTCCGACGGCCAAATCCAAATGAGAGCTTGCTCGTGGCCGTCTTGCCAACTTTGCCCGGTGGGGTCGCGCTCGCCGGGGGGGGAGGCCCGTGTTGGTCCGGCTCCGCTTGTGCGCTCATCGCGACGGCGGAGCTCGGGCTCACCCCGAAAGAGCTCGAGCTGCTGCTTTCAGACGCTCCGCCTGCAAGCCCTGCTGCGATGGCGTCAACTTTGGCCTTGGCCGCTTTGACTTTGAGCCCCTGGGCCTCATCTCGTTCCTTCCTGAAGTTTCGGCGCGGCTCAGCCTCTGTGAGCCGCTCGTTCGACAGGGCGAGTATCCGCGCGGCGCCGGCGGGGGTGCTCCTGACGAGATTGAGCGCATCGTCCTTTTTCATGCCCGCCACGCTCTGGCCGTTGACTGCAAGCAACGTCATGCCAATCATAATATCCTTCTCATGTGCCAGCGATCCGTCCACCACGGCAACCACCACGACAGCGCCGCTGATGTCGTCCGCCAGCTGAAGGCCGATGGGCTTCCCAGACTCGAACTCGTAACTTGTCGAGCCACCCCCGGTTGCTGAGGGTGGGCTAGTGAGGGCATCCGCCGCGAGAGTTGCGGTTGGCGTAGCTGGCACGTCTGCTGACACCGAGCCTGATGCCGCTGGCTCCGATGCCACTGTCGCATTCTCGGCTGTCGCCGCCTCGGCTGCCGCGTTCTCGGCTGCCGCTGCCTCGGCTATCGCTGCCTCGGCCTCGGCCGCCTCAGCCGCCTTCACGGCTGCCGCCTTCTCGGCTGCCGCCTTCTCCGTCGCTGTCGCCTCGGCCGCCGACGCCTCGGCCGCCGCCTTCTCCGCCGCCGCCTTCTCCGCCGCCGCCTTCTCCGCTGCTGCCTTCTCCGCCTCATCCGCCTTCCCGGCAGCGGCTGTAGCCTCGCGTGCGGCCTCCTCGGCCTCACGCGCGCGCGATTCGGCGGCCTCGAGCTCAGCTCGCAGTCGCTCGGCGTCCGCCGCGTCCTTTGCCGCCACCAACGCCTTTTTAGCCTCGTTGGCCTCGCGGCGAGCCAACTTGCCACGCTGAATCGCCTGCATCTTGATCACCGCGGCGGCCTCGGCAGCTAACTGGGCCTCAGCCTCCCTGGCCTCCGCCTTGACTGCCTCGGCTGCCGCCTTGGCTGCCGCCTCGGCCGCCTCGGCCGCCGCCTCGGCCGCCGCCGCTCTCTCGGTCGCTGCCTTCTCGGCGGCCGCTGCCTTCTCGGCCGCCGCCTTCTCGGCCGCCGCCTTCTCGGCCGCCGCCGCCTCCGCCAAAACCTTCTCGGCCGCCGCCTTCTCCGCCGCCGCTCTCTCGGCCGCTTTCTCCTCGGCCGCTGCTTTCTCCGCCACCGCCGCCTCGGCTGCCGCCTTCGCGGCTGTCGCTGCCTCGGCCGCGGCTGCCTCCTCCGCCGCTGCTGCCGCTGGCTCCGCTGCCGATGTCTTCTTTTCCGCCACCGTCGCAGGGCTCCGGCGCGCCTGCAGGACGCTCAGCCCTAGCCCTGGCTCAGAGGTGACGCCAGCAGCGCTCTTTGCGTCGCTCTCGACTACATCCGGGCTCAAGCGCGACTGCAGGACACGCTGCAGCTGGGAGGTGACGTTGACTGCGCTCTTGAGGACAGTGAAGCGTTTCTCGACCTTCGTCGAGAGCTTGACGCCAAGGTGTGGCCCAGGAAAGGATTCAAGGCGCTGTGCGATGCGCCCGAGGCTGTGCAGGTTGCGTACGACGGCCCCCATGCTCTTGGCGTTGAAGAGGTCGGGCGTCGTGAAGAGGTCCTGCTGCGGCACGCCGAGCTGCAGACATGCGCGCAGGTACGCATCGATATTCTCCATCTGTTTGAAAGGCATCTCGCTCTTGGCGATGCGGCCTACGCTGCCCGGTCGGAGCACGTTGACGAGCTGGCAGAGACGCTCGCCCGAGCGGAGCCAAGCGTGCAGGGCGCTCTCATCGGGCGCGGTCTCGCCTACCATTTGAGGTGGCACGCAACTCGTCACCGTGGCCACCCAGTACGTAGCCGCGGCGATCGGTGTGGACGGAGCGGAAGACGGAGGCGAGGAGGCTGCCGGCACATCCGCGGTCAACGAGCCAGGCGGCGAAGGCTTGCCGTCAGCTTGCCACGCGGCACGCAGGTAGATGGTGCCTTGGGTAGAAAGCCGAGCCTGCAACTCGACCACGTCAGTACGCGCCAAGCCGCCCAGGTCGATGCTCGCGTCGCCAAGCTTGTCGCTCGAGAACGTGTCCTTGTCCTTGCAACGAAGCTGCAAAGGCGCTGCTATGAAGTCCTTGAGCACGCCTTTGAACGTGAAGACCTCGCCCCAGCGTGGGTTGAGGTTCTTAGAGATGACCTTGGACTTGACCTCCTTGCCAGCGAGCGAGAACTTCACGTACGGATCCGACTTACCATTATTGTCCAACGCCTTGAGACCAACCGCGTGGCTCAGGAAGAGGTGCAGCGTGCCATGCACGAGCACGCGGGCCGGCATCGGCTCCGAGGGCCGGGCAGTCGGAGCGCGGCTCGCATAGAGCATCAGCAGGGCACGCTCATGCTTGGTTGGCTGTGCGAGCAACCAGACCAGCGACGAGCGCGCGGGGTCGCGCAGCAGGTCCGACATGGCCTCGATCATCTGCGGTTCCTCCCAGGCTTCCGGTGCATTGTGCAGCGCGCGCTTCCAGATACTCTCACCGCATGCGGAGGTGACGAGCGCACCCACGCTATCCAAGCCGCCAGCCAACGCCGTGTCAGCCGAAGAGCGAGACACACGGCTCAGCTGCAGCCGGATCGCGAACTGGAGCTGTTGGGAGCGGCCCCGCCAGCGCCGCTGAATGGAGACCACAGCGCGCGTGTCGGGCACCGCGGCGGGGTGGGCCTGATCAGGTGCAGGTGTGGCGGAAGCTCGGTGTGCCGCCGTTTGCCGGTAGGTTGTGGGCGGCGTGGCCGCGACACGGGCGGGAATGAATGAAGCGGCGGAAGGGGGGGGGGCGGCGGCGGCGGGGCGGGGCGCGGCGGCGGCGGGGCGGGGCGCGGCGGCGGCGGGTCGTGCCGCGGTGCCCGTGGTGGCCGCCGCCGCATGCTGCTCAGAGGATGTGGCCGTCCCATTGCTGGTGCGACGCATCCGTAAAGGCTGCATCCAAGTCGGTGATGCAGTGCGGCCGTTCGATGTGCTCGGGCTGGTACGTGGGCTAGATACGGCCGATCCGGACTCGTCGCCCTTGCAGCGTACCAAGTACTGTGGGTGGCCGTCTTTGCCGGGGCGTTTCGCCAGGACCGTACCGGAGGCTGATGCTGCCAATGCTACAGACGCTGCTGCAGGCGCTGCTACAGACGCTGCAGCAGGCGCTGCTACAGACGCTGCAGCAGGCGCTGCTGGAGGCGCTCCTGCAGGCGCTGCTGGAGGCGCTGCTGCAGGCGCTGCAGATGGCGTCACCAATGCGGGCGATGCTCTTCTTATCTCAGCGGGATCGCTAGAGGTAGGGCTGTCGGCGCAATCTCTGAAGGTTGATACGAAAGCCTCTGCTGTCCCCGACAGGGCCACAGGCGGCGTGGGTGTGGGCGGCGTGGGTGTGGGCGGTGCCGAGCTCAGCACCTCGACTTGGGCCTCGAGCGCTGCAACCCTCGCAGCCAACCTTTCCTCTGGATTGCCCGCGACGATGCGCTGGCCAGGAAGCACACAGCAACGCAGGGCGCCAAGGAAGGTCTCCCAGCCTAGGGGCGCATCCGCGACATGCGGCATGCGCCCAAGAGCTTCGGCCGCTCGCTTTGCCGCCGCTGCGTCCGTGCCGGTATCTTTCGGCACCGCGACCGCAATCGCCTGCGCGACCTCCGAGGCCGTAGCATCCCGCACCTCCGAGGCCGTGGCATCGTGCACCTCCTTGGCAGCGCTCGAGGTGCGTCGTGGCGCGCGCGCGCGGCCGAGCGTCACAGACGAAGATGCCAGCGGTGAGGTCTGCACAGGCGAAGGTGGCGGCGCCACCTGCGGCGGTGGCGCTGAAGGCCGCACCGCCTCCAACCGCGCAGCAGCCACCACCTCCAACCGCACCGCCTCCAACCGCGCAGCAGCCACCACCTCCAACCGTTCTGCCTCCACCTTTTTGTTCGCCAGCCGTAGCCGTTCAATCGCGGCCAGGCGCTCTGCCTCCGCCTCCAGGCGCTCCGCCTCCACGCGCTCCGCCTCTGCCGCTGCGGCGACCACCCTCGGCGCCGCAGCAGCTGCCGTCTCGCTCTCCCTGATGGCCTCCTTCATGCGCCTGAGCTCCTCACGCGTTGCATCCAGCTCCGCCTCTTTGGCCGCCGCGGCCGCCAGCGCAGCGCGCACCTGCTCAGCCATCACCTCGGTTGCCTCCTGCGACACACTCAGCGCCGCCTTAATCTCCTCATTCGACTCTTGCGTGCGATACGGCGACAACGGCGTTCTCGGAGCCTCAAGGAAGATAGGCCGAGCAGCGCGGCTGTTCGATGCACTCGGGCTGGAACTCGGGCTGGAACTCGGGCTGGTACGTGGGCTAGATACGGCCGATCCGGACTCGTCGCCCTTGCAGCGTACCAAGTACTGTGGGTGGCCGTCTTTGCCGGGGCGTTTCGCCAGGACCGTACCGGAAGCTGATGCTGCCAATGCTACAGATGCTGCTGCAGGCGCTGCTACAGACGCTGCAGCAGGCGCTGCTGCAGGCGCTGCTGCAGGCGCTGGCGCCGCCGCCGCCGCCGCCGCCGCCGCCGCCGCCGCCGCCGCCGCCGCCGCCGCCGCCGCCGCCGCCGCCGCCGCCGCCGCCGCCGCCGCGTGCGCCTGCATGGCCTCGGCCTCCTTGCGCTCATGCTCGAGGTCAGTCGCCTTTGCCTGCCGGTGCCGCAACGCGCTATCATCCTCCAGCTGCTGAGGCGGAAGTGGCGCCGCCGCCAACACCAACGAGCGTCGCCTCTGCTGCACGAGCATCGCCTCCGTAAGCTGCACAAACGCCTTGGCGACACCATCGCCGTGGAGCGCTGAGGCGGTGGTGAACAGCAAGCCCGGTGGAGGCGTCCAGCTTGGCGCGAGCTTTGGATCATCCACCTTGTTGGCGAACAGCATGCGGCAGGCCGTAGGCGACAGGAAAGGGTCGAGTGCACGCAGCCACCCGAGCACCGAAGCGAACGATCCGGGCTCAGAAGCATCGTACATGATGATGACGCCGTGCAGCCCAGCAAAGACCTCGGGTGGCGCATCCTCGGTGCCGCTCACCTCCCAGAGCTGTAGCCGCACCAGGCCTCGTGACGTTTGCAGCCGGGGGTGGCGCACATCCAGACCAACGGTTGGCTGGTACGGCCGCGATTCGAAGCGGTCGTGCTCAAGGCGATCAAGCACGCTCGTCTTGCCAGCACTGCGATCACCACATACGGCGACGACGAAGAGTGGTGCGTCCGGCATCGAAAATTTTCGAAAACAGGAAAGAGTCAGCTCAGAGCCACCCCTAGAATTTCACAGGTCTGAAACATAAAGCCGACCGAAAAGGTCTACTCAACTACATGTACATGTACATGTATCACATGTTACGACGATCCTTGATCATGTCCTTCAGGAGACCATGCACACAGGAAGACCCTTTTTCCACTTCCCCTTCTTCCCCTTCTTCCCCTTCTTCCCATTCTTCCCCTGGACCCCGTCCGCAACGTCGTTCCCCGGGTGTCTCCAGTGACGACGCCTCTTCGCCACCACGCGACGTCGACATACTTATCATCCGCGCCGGCCGCCTTGACCGCGCTTTTCATCTCCTAGACCGCGCTTTTCATCTTCCTCGTTTTCCTGCAATTCGGCGATCGTCGTCACGGCGTGGCGCGTCAGCATGCTCATAACAGGCTCGGCAGCGCCCTCCACCGCCTCTCCATCGCTTTTAAAACGCATCACGGATGAGTTGTGCCACAGAGTTATTTCTTTTCGAGGTGCCCCCGTTCTTCTCGAGGTGCTCCCGCTGACGCGCGTACTCGTCCGCGAGCGCCGACGCCGCACTGCTCTCGTGCCCGTCGAGGCCAATTCCCCAGGGAGCGTTCTCGGGCTTTGCTGCCTTCGCCTCTGCAGCTTCCTTCGCTGCCTTCGCCGCCGCCATCTCCGGGCTGGCCTTGGCCTCGTCGTCGTTGGCCGACGACCGTTCTTGTATGAGCTCTTGTGACGGCGATGGCGGTAGCCCCACGGGCGGCGCGGGACCTGAGGTGCGCCGAGTCTCTCTCAATACCTCACTCACGATCGAGAGATCGTGGTCCGAGGCCACGGCGGCGACGAAGGCCGCCTTCTCGTTTGACTTTCGCACGAACTGCACATTCATCGGCGGAACTTCAGAGCCATCGACCTTGACAACCAACTTGACCTCGCCTGGTGCCCCCGCGCTGAAGGTGATCTTGTACGTGCCGTCCTTGAGATCCTCGACTACGCACGCGGTCGCACTCCCACCGAAGCCTTTGGCCTCGATGCGGCAGCCGCCCTTGGTTAGCTTGTTGCCGTACCGGTCGATGGTCGTGAGGAAGACGGTGAAGGGCGCGTTGACGGCGGGCGGCACATCGGTCAGCCGGCGCAGCGAGCACTTGGCGACGCTCTTGTTGCCCCCCTCCTTGTCGCCAAAGGGGGCGGGCGACACTTCGAAGCGCAGAGGAGAGCCACTGATCTCGTGGCCCTGGAGTCGCACATGGAGCATGTGCTTGCCCGCGAGCGTAGGTTCGAGTATCACCTCGAACCCGCCCACGCCGCCCTTGGGCTTCGGAGCCTCCAGCTGAACCAGCTCGCCCACGGGCGGCTGGAGAAAGGCAGAGAGCGCCCCCTCGCCGCTGGGCGCCACGGCCGCGTTCCCAAAATGGTCACGTAATTGAGGGCGCACGATGAGTTTCTCGCCTGCGAAGGTGGGCACCTGCCCGAGCTCGGGCGTGGCCTCTGAGCCCTTGACGAACGAGCCTGTCGCATTCGCCGACCCCATCTGAACCTCCACTTTGAAGGGTGAGCCGGGCAGCGCCGCACGCTCGCCGCCGTTGGCATTCGCGTCCAGAACGAGCCACACGTGCAGGTCGAAGGTGCCCGACTCGCGCGGCGTGTACCGGAGCATGAAGCCGTCAGCCAAGAGCTCGCTCTTGAACTCCATTGAGTCGCCAAAGAAGCCCTTGTACTGGACAACTTTGCCCGATTTGCCCTTGCCCGCCTCCGACGGCGGCGGGATCGGCTGGTTTTTTGGCGCACTATCTTTGGCCGACTTACCGTCCGTACCCGCGGCCGTCTTACCACGCACGCCGCGGTCGGCCTTGGTGGTGTCGGCGTTGACGAGAGCGAGCCCGAAGCGCAACGCTGTGTTCGGCTCGGCCACGTTTCCAAAGCGGTCGTGCACCTTGATGCTCACGGCGGCGGGCTCACCAGCAGTCGCCAGGCTCAGCCCGTCGCCACGGAGCGCAAAGCGCTCCACCTCGGCCTGTGCCGCGCGCACGAGGAGCGTGATCGGTGAGCCGGACACGGGCTCATCTTCCACCGTCACTTCCACCGGGAAGGCGCCTGACTTGTGGGAGCGATACTCGAGACGATAGGTGCCATCTGCCAGGTCGGTGACACGCCACTGAACCGGCTGCATGTCCACGCCCAGCTTGTCAATCTCTGGATTGGCATTCAGCCAAGGCTTGTGCAGAAAGCACGCCACTTTCGCGCCGCCCTCGCTGCACGCGTTGCCGAGCATGTCCGAGATACGCAGCAGCAGCCCATGCTGCCACTCCTCGTCTGCCACGCCTCTCAGCTCGCGCTCGGCCTTCGGGATCGTCGTCGAGTTAGCCGAGGGGCCTCCCGGACTTACCTCGAGGGTGAACGGCGAGCCGGGCAGCGGAACGTGCTGCTGGCGCAGCCCCACATGCATCCGGTACTTGCCAGCGAGGCCGATTGAGTAGTGCACGCTGTGCGTCTTCGAAAGATGGCCATGCGAGTGCAGCAGACCTGGCGTGAGTCCTCCGAAGGCAAAGCCGAATGGATCTGCCTCCGAGAGCTCTGTTGCGGTCGAGGGCACGAGCGAGAACTGCTTCTTCTTGGACGCCTTCTCGGCTACACGCTTGGCAAGCCACTTGTCCACTCCCGCACGCGTCGCCCAAAGTGTCTCGTGACGCTGCCGCGCGAAGGCGTCGAGAGGACGATAGCTGCGGCCGCCGTCAACAGTACCTACCGCGCCTTCGGGCGACGTCGAGGGCGACGGCAGCGGCGAGGCTGCATTCGACTCCGTAGACGTACCGCCATCCTTCGACCGTGGCGGCGAGGGCAGCTTGGCCGCGTATGCAGCGACCACGGCGGCTGTCTTTCGCTCCTGCTCAGTCGGTACGGCGCGCGGCACGGCGGTCTGATCGGCACCGACGCCGCCCACCCATTCGACGTAGACGTCAAGTTCCTCCGCGTGAGACGGGTGGCCACGCCCGTCGACGAAGTCGATTTGGAAACTCTGCGGCTTACGCGACACCGCCGTGCGCAAGCCAGCACCGTGCACACGGCATTGCGACGCCTCTGGGCGCAGCGTGATGATGCTCAGTGCAAACGGGCTACCACGGATGGGCTCTCCCTCGAGAACGATGTCAATCTCGTAATTCCCGCTCATCCTGTGTACAGTAAGCGGGGTCACCCACAGCGAACAGATTCAATGTCAGCATAGGTAAGGGCAGCACAGGGCAGTGCACGGGGCACAGAGTGATATTCCGGCTCGAAGAGCGACAGCGGCATGGGTGCAGCATGTCAACAGGGAAGTAAGGTTCACGCAGCAGGATGCAAACGCGAAATCACGTCGGCAGGTGGCGAGCTGGTCTCTCAGAGCCTTATCAGAGCCTGGGCGCGCACCACGGCTTATACTCGCACATGAAGCTGCCATCGCCACGGTCGATCACCTTGACCCTGGTCGAGGTGGGCTGAGAATCTTTCAGAGAAGCTCGACCACGGATGCGCACCGTGAGGCTGAGGCGGCTACCGCCGCCTCGCTCTGTCATCGGTTGGCCGCCCTCCTCTGACGTCGTGTGCACGATGAACTGGGCGAGGGTTCCCACCTGTGGGGAAGGGTGATGCGCCGTATAGTGAGCACTTGCATGCAATCCAGGTGCGTGTGCACGATGAACTGGGCGAGGGTTCCCACCTGTGCGATACTCAAGCCGGTGCCCGATGCACGACTTCGGCTCGCGATATGACTCGCGGCCCCCGAGGTATCGGTGCCGGGGGTGCCGGTTGCATGTCGCGTAGGCTCCATATTTGCTCTCGCTGTCTTCGAGCGCTCTGGCGACTTCTGCCGTAGGCGCGTTGCAACATTCACTTCCCCGGCATCGCCTGTGGTAGCAGCGGCATCAGGAGCCGATACCGCTGGCGATGCCTTGAGCTTCTTCCCGTCTGCATCGAGGACAGCGTCGCCAGCTCCTGCTTGGACGGATCCGCCGCCGGCTTCGCTCGTGTCGTCCTTAGACTTCGGGCCCTTATCCTTCAGCTTCTGCTTTTTATTGCGCAGCACTTCGGCGGCACGCTCAGCCTCCTCCTGCCGACGCTTCTCCTCGTTGATGTCCTTGACACGACTTGGCCGCACAAACCCTCCATGTCCTGGCGGGCAGATGAAGTACTTGCGGCCGTTGAGCGTTCCATCGTTCTTTCCCACTTTCGACTCGAACATGACGCCGACCCAGTAGCCCGGCGGCATTGGCGGTGGCAGCGTGCCCACAAACATGACCTTGGCAATCTGCCCGTTTGCGTTACCGCCGCTCTCCTCGCTCGTCCCCTTCGGCTTGCACACACATCGATCCCCGATGACGAGCACGGGCGGCGTGAAGCGATCCCCCGCGTCATCGTCGTATGCGCTGTCCATATCCTGGGCGCTTTTGGTCAACACAAGCGAAATAGTTGAAAGTAAAGTTCGGTTGATCGCGATTGCATGCAAACAAGAACAATCGGCGGGGGGCCGATAGATGTAGCGTGGCCGGGACGGGGGTGGGGGCCGGATCCTTGAAAATCCTCGCCGGTGTGTTAGTCCACCGAGCGACGCGACCACTGCGTGGCAGTGTTTCGTGTGTTAGTGGCTGGTCGCCGCTGGTCGGTACCATGTGTGTCGATTTAACTGCTGATCCTTTCTCAACAAGAACATCGCTCGCTCGTTTTCACATACTGTACAAGTCTCTACGCTTCAACGCAGTAAACTGACTACCCTCCTAGACCGTAAGATGTGACCGAAAGCGTGACTCGTCGGTGTCAGCGCGACTGTCCACAGCAGGGAAAGAGAGTGCTCCCCGTGAGGTTGCACACCGGCGGTGACACATCCCAACCACCACATATTGTGGAATCGGGCCAGCACTCGGCGCTCTTGAGGAGCAACTCGCGCTCATACCGCATTATTGTACCCGAGGTCATGTGCCAGGGAGGCGTAGCCGCGATCGAGTGGAGGTAGGGACCATAGAGCTTGCGGACATTAAACCACGAAGTCCATGCCGATTGGTGCGGCTGCCCCTCACAGCGCTGGCCCGGCGCATAGTCTTTGCCTTCCACGCTCCGTTTAAGGGATCTCGCCAATTCGATCGTAAGCTCGCGTAGCCTTCGGAGTGTCCGTTGCTCAGACTGCAGATGGAGGCGCTCCTCGGAGCTCAACGTCTCAATCGCAGGCGCTAGATTGTCTAGCCAATCGCCTCGAACGCGACAGGGAGACTCGCGAGTGCCGTTGCGGCCCAACGGGTTCTCGCATCCCATGATTTTGGTTAGCCGAAGGGATCTCGGCAAGTGATTGTAATGCCCTTTCACGACTGCCTTGTCACGAAATGTATGCCCTTCGTCAAACTGCTCCTCGGACGAGGATTCGAACCCCCGTCGGGAAAGATTATACACGTGGTGCCACGGAAGGTTGTGGAAAGCGAGGCCCGTCGCAACTGCTCCCATTTGATGTAACATCACCAGCTTGAGCTCATTGTCGATGACAGCAAATGCTTCAAAGCGAGCGAACACAAGCGCCTTGTCGCGACGGCGGTCGAGAGGGCCTTTGAACAGATGTACGAGGCTTCTACCATCCTGTGGCTGCAGCATCGACGATTGCGGCAGACCCACAATCTCTGCAATTGTGGGGAAAATGTCGACTACTGCCGCCGGATACCATGTGACTCGGCCAGCTGTAACCACACCTGGCCACTCAAGCACCGCTGGCACGCGAATACCGCCCTCGAAGAGAGTTTTCTTGTGGCCACGCAGGCCACCATTCGGATTGATGCTCCACCGTCCGGGCTCTCCGCCATTGTCACCGTTGAACCACAGGAGTGTGTTGCGCTCGATGCCCAACGCACGAAGCCCCCGCCGTAAGGTGCCTATGCTTCGGTCGAGAGCAAGCACCTCATGATAGTACTCCGCTTTGTATCTGGGAACTACTGCATGATCATTAGCCTCGTCGAGTTCCGTCCTATTGAGCAGCGAAACCCAAGGCATGTGCGGCGAGGAATACCAGATGCAAGTAAACGTCGGCTGACCTGCACGTGCATGCTGGCCGATGAAGTCTAGAGCCGTGTTCACCAGGACGTCCGATGTCTCGCCTGAGACATACTCGAAGCGACCATCGGAATGGTTTTCCGTTTTCGCCTCCGCCGCCTGCTGCTCGCGCCGCAAGTCTTCGAGCGCCAGCGCGTATGCGGTGCCGTTGATTTCGCCCGCCTCCTTGGCACCCTTCAGCGCGGCCATCTGCTCTTTGAGCTCGTTTGTTTGTTTGCGAGCAGCGGAGAGTCTTTGTTTGTTTGCTGGAAGTACCACCTGGAGCAGATTGGGCGAACCCGAGGCGGAGGCGTCGCGACCAAACGTGACGCCTGGCACATCGAATTGGCCCGACACAGACCACCACTTCTGAAACCCAAAGCGTCCCGGCCCATGGGAGGCTCTGCCATGGATGGGCCCGCCATCCAGACGCAATCCATCCAGGTGCCACTTACCAACATGCGCAGTGGCATAGCCAGCTTGAGCGAGCGCTTGAGCAACGGTCCGTTCGTGTAGGTTGAGTGGCATTCCAAAATCTGCAACCTGCCCTCGCTCGCCGAGGCGGCCAGTCAGCACGGCAGCACGTGTCGGAGAGCAGATGCACGCGGCATAGAACCGCTCAAAGCGAAGACCATTGGCAGCCATGGCAGAGATACCCGACTCATTGCTCTTCGCGGTGTCGAAGACACTGTGCCCACGGTAACCCACATCGCCCCATCCATGGTCGTCGGACAGTGCCAACACGATGTGCGGCCGTCGCGACATCGCGTCGGACAGGTCTTCGCACGCACACAGCCATACTGTACTGACACGGCGCTCCGAAACAAGAATAAGTACCGGTACCGGTAAAAAGACACCGGGGGGAGCCGGGACACACACGAGACACACGGAACACGCGGACGCACAAAGGCACACAGACCACACAGACGAACCTCACAACCAACGAAACCCACCAACAACACACACCCCGCACGTCAGCGCGACGACCGAAGCCGCGGCCGACTCAACAGCCGCAGGCCCGGGGCCGACCGCTCCCCGCGGCCGACTCAGAAGAGGCCGCCCCCAGCGAACCCGACCCTGCCTCCACCCGCTCCCAGAGCGCCTCCCCGCGCCTGCTCGAAAGCGGTCGGCGAAATGAAGGCGCGTGCGGCAGACGCGTAGCGGCCGGCAGTGCGGCCGGAGCCCCCGATAAGCTCGAGACGTGAGAGGCGGAGGCGGGCATGCGCAACGGCCGCGGCGAAGCCGACCTGGGAGCGCAGCGTCGAGATCATGAAGGATCGCGCGTCGAGCATGGAGCGAGCGCCGAGCGAGCGCCACTGACGCTGGGCAGACGACGACGCAGCCTGAGCAAGGAGGATGCCAACCTCCCTGGACCCCCCGCAAGCAGTGCTGCCGAAGACCAGGCCGCGAACTGGAGGGAACGAAGCTAGGATATCGACTGCCGTCGGTGCCCCGACTGGGGCGGCGGTCCCCGTCCGAATGTACCAGGCTGCTGTGCGGGCGTCGAGTGCGGCAGCCGCTGCCTCATACTCCGCACGAACGGAAGATGCCCTGTACTCAAGCGGCCCTCCACGGCTAGAGGCCACCGCGACCGTAGGCCAATAGCGACTCGGACAGAAGGAGATCCGTTTTACGTCATACAGCATGCGACGACCGTCGACCGTGAAGCAGTAGTCCGGAACAGCACCGGGCCGCGATCGACGGCTGCCGTCCTCGGCCAGTGCAGCGGCCAGGACCTCGGCCGGAACCGCCATGCTGAAGATGCCACGCGGCTCCATGGTGCCTGTGATCCCAGCGAGAGAGACGAGGTCAAAGACGGTGGAGGCGATGTAGTCGTGAGCGTCGCGCCACCCGTCCCCGGGCATCTGCACGCGCTCGACCTCCCAACCTCCGGCATCGACGACGAACCGCTGACGCCCACCGCTGTATCCCGAGAACGAGGCACCCAAAATGCCCGGAGACGAAGCCGCTGGGCTATCCACACCCAAGTAGGAGACGAGCATCTCGCTGAACTCGCTGCACGAGCACACCAAGCCGAGGCGCTCGGAAGGGTGCGAAGCAAGCCAACGGCCTGCAATCTGGGCGGCATCCCCAGCCTCCAGCCACGCGTGTCTCCGAGGGTCCGTCCTGGGGAGAGCGAGCATGAGGACATCGAGGCGCCGAGCCGCTGCTGCCTCCCGCTGGGCCGTGATGGCGTGCTGCATCCGGTGCTGCGCGGGCACCGTCTCGACCGGGTGGCTGAGCAAGCCAGGCGACTGTGTGACATCCACCACGCCATCGACCTCCTCCCTAAGAAGAGCCCATGCATCCGAAAAGGCGTGGCCCAAGTCCGAGTCTGAGGCGAGGAGAGTCGACATGCGCAAGTCGGGCGTGTCGAAGTCGAAGGACCGGGCGCCGAGGCGGTGCGCGAGCTGAGGGAAGAAGCCTGGCCGTGTGACGCCATCCGCCATCCGGGTGTCGAGGAGCCGCTCGCACGCAGTACGGAAGGAGGAGCAGAAGGCGGCGGGGGCAAGCGACAAGCGAGAGCGGATCCCACAGCCTCGGCGCCAGATCGGCAGACGGACGCGCAAACGGAGCTCCTCTGAAGCCGTGGCACCGTGGTAGGTGAGTGCCTCAACGGCATCGCGTAGCTCGGCGTCCACAGAGTGGCATGTGGCCTCCGTCTCCTCCGGTGTGAGGTGCTGCAACCAGAAATCCAACCGGGTCTGGATGGCGCTGTACAAGCAGGACCACATCGCGAACGACGAGGCAGGCTGGAGCTGATGGATCGTAGATCGAATGTAGCTCACAAAGCCCGCCGTCAGCGTGGACATGTACTGCCTGATGAACGCCTCATGACCCAACGGCACACCGCCGACGGTGATGCCTGGAAGGAAAGGCTGGGTGATGCAGATCTCTCTCTGAGTCGCCTCGGCTCCCTCGGGCGTCCTCATCACGCCACCTCGCGAGATGCCGAGCGCGTCGAGATCGCGTAGTACAGCCCCCTGAAGAGTGCGGGGCGAGTAGTAGGAACACTTGCGGAACTGCAAGTGTAGCCCGAGATCGGTGAGACGGTCGGCGAAACGACGGATGGCGGGGAGAACCTCCTCTGGTCGGCCATAGCAGTAGCCATCGTCCATGATGAAGGTGGCGCCACCGCCGCCGCCAGCAAGCGCCTCGTGGAGCTCCTGCACGGCCTCCTGGATGAGGACGCAGAAGGCCAACGAAGACTCAGGAGAGCCCTGGGGCAAGCCCTCCTCAAAGTCGCCACGGTCTGAGCCCGCGAAGAGGCGCGAACCATCCGGAAGGACGATGATGCCCGCCGGTCCGTACATGGCGTGCATGAGCGGGACGAGAGAGGCGACCCCTGGCACCGCTGCCATGCGCTGCAGGACCTGCGCTCGCCTCGACTCGTTGTACGCATTGCGGAGATCAATGCGTACAACGAGGAAGTCGGGGTGGACCTCGAGGAGGAGACGGAGCCCATGGTAGAGTATGGAGATGCCGCCGCTGACGCCCACCGAGACCTGACGAGGAGCGAGGTGGAGCTCGGCTGCGCGCTCCATGCCGCGAACCAAGTATCCGAGGATCGCACGACGATCCACATTACCGATGTTCACCGGGCGAACATCGGGTGAGGCGCGCGGTGGAGCCGGTGGAGCCTGAGCCCCCTCTGGCTGCTCTCCGGCAGGTGCAGCTGCCATAGCCTCCGCAGCCGCTACGGCCTCCTCTGGCGAGACAGCTCGAGCACGCAGGACGACCTGCTGGCAAATGACTGCGCCATGGCAAGCATCACGGCAGGCCTGAGTGCACGCGAGCTGAACGTGAGCGCCGGCAGCCACGAGTGCCACGATGCGACGGATCTCGGTGTCACGACGCGCGATGGCCTCGGGATCGAGACGGGGCTCCGAGATCTCGAGATCGTGCTCCTCGGCATAGGCTCGTGCGGCATCGATCCCGCCGGGACCAAACCCGGTAAAAAGACACCGGTACCGGTAAAAAGACACCGGGGGGAACCGGTATACATTGTACTACCGTGTAAGCTAAATACCGGGGTTACGTACAACACGAGCAAGCGTGCGTACACAGAGGCGTCAGGACGCGGACTTACATGTAGGAACCTAAGCGGACCATTCGAGCCCCAGGCCCAGCCACAGGGACGACAGATGATGAGATTTGTAACTGACCAAGCTACCTACAGACGACCCAGAGGAGCCGGGACGCATCAAAACACACTGCACAGACACAAGGCACAAACAAGCTAGGCCGCAAGATAGCAAGACCCGTGCATGCATGTGCATGCAATAAGACTGTTTCCGACTTTCCGTTGATCTCGTTGGTCACGCACGCGGATACTGTACAACTCGGAGCTCCAGTTTTGCCATGTCCGATGAGAAGATGCGCGCGCTTGCCCCAGGGCGGCAGTACATAGCAGCCGTCGAGATCGTGCAGAACACAGTTCGCTGGCTCAGGCGATCAAGGCAGATCTCTCGGGATTCCCTCATAGAGATCCCACGCAACTCGTTGCCCCCGCGTATCGAGATCCCCAGCGACCCACCGTCGCCGGCCATCAGGAGCACATCTAGATCCTCGAGTCGCACAGGCTCTAGTCCAACATGGCGCGATGCTAAGCAACGCTCGTCTCCCAGCCCGACCTTTGCGGATGTCCTTGGCATCGGCAGCCCTCGAAATAGCCTCACAAACAGCTCGATCGAAGAGGTCCATGTGCCCGCAGTCACGCCTCGACATGACGACGCTGGGCCGGAAGCCGACTATTGGGATCAGGCCGATATGACGATGCACACACGGGTTGGATGGCATCTTCGCCGCAAACTGCGAAATCATCCCATCATACTCGACGAGCTCGAAAAGTGCACGTACTGCGTGCTCCCCAAAGGCGCGAGCTCAAACCTCAACTTCAAGGACTATACTCAGTTGCAGCTCACGCTTTACAAGGCGCTTGTGCCGAAGTTCAACGAAAAAGACGCGCGCAAGTGTGCCAAGGAAGACTGGCAAACGGACTGCAAGGGCGAAGACGGCATGAACCGTGAGCACCTGAAGGACTCCATCTTCGAGCTCGCCGATAATTGGACTCGCTCCATCGACCCTCGCGAGTACTTTGGATTCCTTCGCACGCTCTTCACGTCGATGTGCGTAGGAGATCCTCCTCGGCTTCGGCCGCTCGACCAAGTCAACACATGCGCCGCTCTGCTCGACGGCTGCTTCGACGAGGAGGATATGTCTGCCGAGCTCCTCGCGAGCTTCGACTCGGCACAAGCCAGTATTGAGCGCGCCACCAAGGAAGCAGCGGCTGCGGCGGAGAAGGCCGCGGCCAAGGCCGTGGCCGCGGCGACCGAGGAAGCAGAGCGGCAGCGGCTCTTGACGCTTGACCCATTCTACGCCGAGAAGGGCGCGGTGCAGAACGAGGTGGACGCCGTGACGGCGCGGCTGGAGGAGCTACGCCGTCGGCAGGCTCTCGGGCTGCTCACGGCGGAGGAGCTCGCTGAGCTCGAGCGGCTCGAGACGCGGCTGGCGCAGCTGCAGACGGTCCAAGCAGCTCTCGAGCTGGGCTCCGAACGCGATGCCCTCGCCACACGCCTTGCTGAGCTCCAGCGGCGGCAGGAGCTCGGCTTGCTGACGGATGAGGAGCGCAACGAGCTTGAGGCGCTGCATCGACAGATGGCCGAGATGCATGCGGCCGCAGAAGCGCTGGGCGCGGAGCAGGATCGTCTCGCTGAGGCTCAGCGGAGTTTTGAGGCCTTCTGCAATGCATCGCTGCTTGACGACGACGGTGTCGTCAACGGAGGGACCGCGAGGCGCGTGCGCTTCGCGGTGGCCGGGGCAGGGGAACCGCCGACGCTCGTGAGGCTGCGGCAGCTGTGCCGCGTGCATCAACAGGTAGGAATGTGCTCGGTGCCGCATCGCAAATTTGTGGACGCCTGGGTACCTACCACGAGCCCACGCGTCGATCGTACTGTCCTCGGTCTCATCGAGCAGCGGGCGCTCGGTAAGGCACGACGCGAATCGACGGCGGCAGCCTTGGAGGTGGCCGAGGCCGAGGCGGATGCCGCCGCGCGTGAGGCACACATAGCGCGATACCAGGCGGCCTTGTGCGTCGAGGAGAGGCGTCTGGTCGATCCCAGCGTTGTCGTCGCCGCCACCGTGGCTGCTGCTCATGCGAACTTGGAAGCCATGGCGAAGGCGGCGGCGAGGAGCCGCGCGATGGCACAAGTGGAAGCAGCTGCTTTCGGGCAGCCCATGCCGCCACAAGCGAGCCCGTCGACGCTCGCATCGATTGCCTCGCTACCCGCGCCCAGTCGCGACATCAATTTCGGCACGTGCTGCCTGAGGGTCGCTCAGAGGGTGAATACTCCTCGGGAGAGCTCGTTCGTGCCGTCCTTGGCGCGTGTGCCTAGGGCGCAGGCTGAGGGCGAGATCTGCATCAAAATGCCTACTGTGACACCCCTGAGGCGTCCGCGCTCGGTGCAAAGCTCGGTGCGCTCGTCGCATACCGCCACATCTAACTACAACATGACATACAACAGGCGCTCATTGCATGGTTGCGAGCCGGCCTGGGCCATCGCGCCGCCCATGGCGCTCTCTCCTGGCTCGTACCGCGACGGCAGCATGCGCCCCAGAAGCAGCGCCAGCGGATCTCACCGTGGTTCGCCACGGCACCAAAAATTGGGGCTCCGAGCGAGCGATCGCGCGTCATACACATCTGCCCCTGCTGCCTCAGAGTCGCAGGCGATCGCGCCATGGACTCCGACGAGCAGCGGATCCTGCGCGTGACCGTCATTGATCGAGAGATGGATTGGCCCCGCACTGAGTTCAAAATCAGGTGGTGGGGATAGTGTGTGAATCCAGAAAGCATACCTCCCCCTACCCCTTTGGGTCAAAGCCGGATCGGAAAACAACGTTCGGTTTCCATTCAAGCGGGTCGACGATCGCTCGTTCGAGTGAATGATTACCGCCGCACACGCAGCAACTCGCATCTGCTGCGCAGGTGGGCGACGCGAAGGGGATCCGGAAGAAGATCACCGAGATGAAGATGCGCCTTATCAAGGTCGCGCTTAAGGCGACCGGGCGGGGCTATGCGTTAAGTTAGTTAAGCGGCCTGCAGGCCCGGCGGATGATTGAGTATGGCTGTGTGATAAGGGGGTCCAGGGGTCCCCGAGCTAAAAAAAGTTTGTCTTTTGTCTCACGTGGACCGTACCTAACGAGGCGGGCGACCATCGGGCGGCTAGAACCCCCCCTTGTGGCAGAGGGCGGTTCGTTGATCCCCCCCTAGCCCCTACGTGCCACCCCCACAAGTATAACGGCCAATACGGCCCGGGGTTCATCAGACTGATGACACCCGGTGGGGTCCCCGAGCTAGTGGTAACCGCATCCGTACGTACGCCGGCCTGGTGTCTTGTGCGTCGTTGGTGTGTTCACATGAAGGGACAGGATGAACACGTCGCCACCAAAAACTCCGTGCTGATGTCTGGAGGCCTCGTGGTTGTTGCCTGCCCGTGTACGCCTTGTTGTGAAGAGCGTGCTCCGTGAGGGGTGGCGCTCTAGCGCCACTGTGCGAATGGCCACCATCGACGTTGAATGCCCACCCGGGGTCGGCGCGGGCGAGCTCATCGCCATCACATGGGGCAATTCCACTTTCAACGTTGAATGTCCAGCCGGAGTTGCTGCCGGTGAGATTTTCACAGTGGCGCTGCCCGACGATATGGACGCAGAGCCACCTTCGCTCCCCGTTTTGGGCGTGGTCGTCGCTTCCGTCGAGGCGCAGGGTGGCGACGGCTCAGATGGAAGCCAGGTTTTAGAGGCTGCTCTCAAGGCGGTGATCGACGCAATCGAGGATCACAACGATCCCGATCTTGACGAGCTCGTCGATGGCAGCTGCGCAGACTTTGCCGACTTTGACGGCGAGGCGAAGCTAGAGTGGACACCGATGTACGAGCGCTACGTAGAGCTGCTCGAGGACCTCGTGACGCAGACGCTGGACTCATTGGCTTGTAGCCCTCGAGACGTCTTTGCGTACGCACAAACTTACAGCCCGAGCGACGAGCGCTCGCAGAAGCTGATTGCAAAGCTCTTGGCGATGGCCGACTTTACAAGTTTCTGCGTGATGATGCGTGACCGACACGAAATCCTGCAGATGTTTGGATGAGCGCAGTCCAGGGACGCTGTGGGGGACGCGAAAGTGTTCATGTTCATGTGCAAATGCCTGTCTGTGATCTCATCCTCCTCTAGATACCGACGAGGGACTGTACCGACGAGGGACTCTCGACATGTCTCTACGAGATTCTCAGTCTCAACATCGAACATTCACCCATCATCTTCGCCGTCCACCCTGCGCGGCGACCGGCATGCGCACCGCGTACCTGACCTGCCCCGCGAAGATAAAAAATCTACATGTACTCTTCGCCTTTCTCAACACTCGTCTTCTCCGTGCTCCCCGCGGACAAAGCAAGCCTTTGTGTCTGCCCGTTTCTCTCTCCACCCTCGCGCTTCCCACATGAAGATGCACATAGCGAATACCTCTAGCGAATACCCGACCCGTCCGACCTCGCTGCTCTTGCGCAGCTCTCTCTCTCTCTACCTGCGCGCGATTTTTCTCCCCTGCGAAGCGCAATATCGTCCTCGTCTCGTCCTCGGGCTCCCAGGTGAGCTCACGAAGGGGTGCTCAGCACAGCGCCAAATAAGGGTGGGCACGTCGCTCACCGCCGCGAACTCTCTGCGGCACTTTTCTTTACCCGAAGCCTTCGTTCCAGGAGCGCCCGCGCCCCGCGCGTCTCGTGTTTGCGCAATGCCCGAGGTCGACGTGCTCAAGATCACCAACGACGATGCGGCCTTCGTGCTGGGGAAGAACGGCAAGACCAAGGAAAAGATTGCGCGTGTTTCTGGCGCCGAGCTCGACCTGTTCGAGCACTCACTCACGCTTGAGATTCGGGGAACGGCCGAGGAGCGCAAGAAGGCCAAGAAGTACGTTGAGTGTGTGATGGCACAGCGGATTGGCCCGGTGACCATCGTGGAGAACTCGGACGACGATGACCTCACCGTTGTCATGGTGCCATCGGAGGCCGTCGGCTTTGTGACTGGCTCGCAGGGCAACTTTCTGCGGCAGGTTGAGGAGGAGTGGGGCACGCTGATGTTCTTTGCCGACTTCCGCGGGCGTGGCGAGCGCCAGGAGGGCGACATGGAGAAGCTCGCCATCTTTGGCAACCAGCGCGCTCGCCGTGGCGCGCAGCTCAAGGTGATGGCGGCCGTGGAGACCAAGATGCCCGGCTATTTCACCACCAATGTGAAAGAAGGCGACGACAACCCGACAGGGTTTGGGACCCACAACCTCGTCCTGAAGCCGGAAGACCTCTCGTACGCCCTCGGCAAGAAGGGCATGACGCGCAAGAAGCTCGCGCGCTCGTCGGGCTGCATCGTCGAGTACGTCGGGTACACGGTCTTCATGTCGGGCATGCCCGATGAGCGCAAGCGCGCCAAGGAGTACCTCACCTGGCTCTTCGACCAGCTTCGTGGGCCCGTGTACGTCGATGGCTGGGAGAGTCGCGACGATTGCACGATGGTGGACGTGCCGCGGGACTGTGTTGGCTACGTCACGGGAGCGCGCCGCGCCACCCTGAGCAAGATCGAGGAGGAGTGGGGCACTCTGATGTTCTTCATGTCGACCAACATGCGCCGCGACGACCGCGGCCAGTCGGCCGAAGGCCGGCGCGATTTCGACGGCTCGGAGAAGCTCGCGATCTTCGGCGACCGGCGCGGGCGGCGCGGCGCGGAGCTCAAGTGCATGTCGGCTGTGGAGACCAAGCGGCCGGGCTACTTCACCAAGGATGTCAAGAAGCACACGAGCGAGCGCGAGGGCTTCGCCAGCGATACGATCCTGATGGATGAGAGCGAGCTCTCGTACGCGCTCGGCAAGGACGGCGCCACACGGCGCAAGCTCGCGCGCGCATCGGGCTGCATCATGGAGTACGTCGGTCAGGTCGCCTTCATCTGCGGCACCATTGAGGAGCGCACGCGCGCGCGCACCTACCTCAAGTGGCTTCTCAAACAGCGCTCGGGCTCAGTGTACGTCGAAGACCTCAAGGAACGCACTGACGTGACTATCGTGCCCGTGCCGCGCGAGGCGATCGGCTACGTGACGGGCAACCGTGGTTCATCCCTGCGCCAGGTCGAAGAGGATTCGGGTACCTTCTGCTTCGTCGAGGGCGGTCGGGGTGAGTCGGAGCAGCTGCTCATCTTCGGGCACAACAAGCCAGATCGCGAGCTGGCAGAGCGCCTCGTCAACGGACTCATCAACGAGAAGATGCGCGGCGATGGCCGGCGCTTCGACGACCGCGGAGGTGGCGGCTACGACGATCGCGACCGGGGACGTGGCGGCTACGAAGATCGCCGTCCGGACGATCGTGGGGGTGGGAGCCGCGGCTACGAGCGCCACGATGATCGCGATCGTGGGCGCGACTACGACCGCCGCGACGATCGCGATCGTGGGCGCGACTACGACCGCCGCGACGATCGCGATCGTGGGCGCGACTACGACCGCGACCGCGACCGCGACCGCGACCGCGACCGCGACCGCCGGGGTGGCCGCGACTACGACGACGATCGTGACGAGCGGCGTGGTCGTGAGTCCGACCGCGACCGTCGTGATGACGACTACGATCGCCGCCGCGGTAGCGACCGCGACCGCCGCGGTCGCGATGACGACTACGATGATCGCGACTAAAGCACCCCTTTCGAAGGAAGCGCCATCCTGGTTACTTCGTGGAGGCCATTCATGCACACGACTTGTCGGCAGGCCTTCGATCAGTGCATCCGACGCGATTGCATCCATGAATGTCAGGCGAGCGGCGGCGACGTGGGGAGCGTGGATGTTGATGCCGTCATGCAGGGGAAACGTGGATTGCACGGCACTGTTGTTGGGGAGGGATGTGCTACCGTGCTTTGCCGCGGTGACGAGACGACACAGAACGCACCAGAGGCACTTTGGACAGGCGACAGGGCGATGAAGAAATTACCGGCTGCGAGACACGCAGGCGCGGCGGAGTCGTCGACGTTCACCGCGCACACACACGCGTCATGTGCATGCGGAGTTTCGTTTCTCTCGATGGGGTCACGTCCTGAGTCACATACACAACCTGAGTCACGTCCTGATCGATCCGTGCAGTGCTGGTACCTACCCCACGCCGTTATTAGTGCGTAACGCAGCGGAGGGAATCATATGAGTGAACAACGTGTCTCTGGTCTCGCTTCTCGGCACCGGCCCCTGCCAGGAGGCAGGAGCCCGCCCGCCCCCGGGGCCGGGCGGCCGCGCGCGCGTCCCGCCCCGGTCCCCCGCGCGGGCCCCGGCCGCGTGCACGAGTGCACCGTTTCACGTTCCGCACGGGCCAAAGTTAATGTTCGACAAAGACAAGGAAGACGGAACGGACCGCCAGCCAAACGAAACTCGAATCGCTTACCGTTCGGTTCGGTACAGTGTAGACTGCTCTACCGGTACTAGTCTCATACCGGGTCGTTTTTGTCGTGTTTTTCCATTTTCGTGGTCGCGCAATAAAGAGTTATACATTACGAGAAGCAGGCGCCTTCGATCTGTCCGCAGCGCCCAGGCGCACCCGTCCCGGGGCCGCCCACGTAGTGCCCAGCCGAGTTGAATCCGATCATACCGGGCCGGTCGCCGGGAGGATAGGGGCAGCGTCCATTCGGCATCTTGGCGAGCATTGCGCGCGTCGTCGGCAACCACTCCTGCTTCATCCCATTGTACCCTTCGATGTTGCACCAGGTGATCGGCTTGGTGATTCTGCCGTCGGGCAGCGTGTTGTAGTCACAGAGCATCTGGCGTGGGCAGGTGGTTGAGTTGCCACGCTCGCGCAGCTCGACGCCCGAGTAGCCTGTCCTCGAGCCACACGCTAGGGCGGCCTGATCGACGACCGGGAAGGGCGTAGGCGAATGGAATCCCCATGTGCAGTTGTACGCGGTGAACGGGTTTTGCCAGTCAAAGCCGGGCTGGTTGTCTGCGGCGAGCGGGGGAGAGTGTGAACGTGAACGAGAGGATCGGGAGAAGGCGGGCAGGCAGCTGAGCGAGAGTAGAGTGAGAGTCAGAGAGACGAAAGAGGCCGCCCTGCGAAGCACCGCAGCCGCGGCGCAGCAGTGGCGCAGCCGCGGCGCAGCAGCAGCGCAGTAGCGGCGCTCGTGAGGTGGTCCTCTTGCGGGCACGTACATCCGCCCATATCTTCCTCTGGGCAGTAGCGTGACGACTCCGTGAGAATGTACATGGTGAGCTGATTGAAGTCGTCTTGCTGCTGGTGCGAGCCGAGCCAGCGGCAGAGACGTCGCAGGTCGGCATTGGCAATCTGGATGACGCGCACGCTCGGGTTCGCCTTGAGTACCGCCGCCTTGACGGCGCTCAGTGGCGTGGCATACGGGAGATGGACTCTCGTGCGCGAGACCTCGCCCTCGGGAGAGGGCTGGGACTCGCCCGCGGCGGCCACGGTCACGGTCACTACATTCTCGGACATCTCGGCGGGTACGTTGGGGTTGTTAAGGAATGTGTGCTCTCGGAACTTGACGCCCTTAAGATTCCATCGATGCGTGTCGTACAGCGAGTCCATCGGGCATCCAAACGGCAAGCCCATCGATTGGATCATGGGCATGCGGCAGCGCCTAAGGAAGCCCCAGTACCGGTCGCAGTGGCACCAGAGCTTCGGCAGCACCATGATCCCACCGGTCGCGGTAGCGAGCGCGAGTAAATCGCGCACCGCCTGCCGCTGCGGCGCATCCATGAACATGTGCCGTTGTGGGGACCATTCGGGGAAGCGCTTGTACACTGCCTTTTGGTACTCTTCAGTGGTGCTCTGCCCCTTGAGAGAGATGAAGATGCCCTCGGTGAAATACTCGGGTGGGTCGACGACCCACAGCCCCGCCTCGCGCGCGCGCTGCCGCTTGCCGTGAGGGTAGTCGCCCGTGTCCCCAAATTGGAATGTGAAATGCACAGTGATCGGCTGGTTCTGTGGCTTTTCGAAGCCCTCCATAGATTGAACATTCTGGTTGAACCACGTGTGGCCGCCGGTGAACGGGCGGATCGGCAGCGTGCCAAAGGTGAAGGCGACCTTTTCACACGACCTTCTCCCTGCGACGCCTGTGAAGGCCTTCGGGCTCTCCAGGCACGGCGGGAACTCCCTCGGGCTCTGATGCACGCGACGCACGTTGGGAGGCAAGTTGGAGAAGGCGCCCGCCGGCACGACGACGCCCTCGGCAAGCAAGCTGGCCATCCAGCTGGCATACGCCGAGGGCTGCAGCTCTTCGCCGCGGACGACCTGGTTGAAGAGGCTCTGGTCGTTGACGTTCTCATCGAGGTCCTGACGTCCCTTTTGGGCGAGCATCGCCTTGCGCCAACTCTGAACCATGGCGAGCGACCCCCTGGTGTTGCGAAAGTAGACGACGCCGGTGTTGAGCTCCAGGTGTCCGTAACCACTGATCTTCCCCTGGGCGTCGCGCTGCGAATCGAGCTCGTCCGTGGTCACGAGCACGTCGGCCGCGCCGAGTAGCGCCGCCTCGGGCACCGGCGGGTTGGCAAGGTCGGCCCACGTCATCCAGCGCTGCCAGTGGCCGTTGAGCCACACCACATCAAGGTCCGAGATGAGCACATTGAAACCGATCGAGAGCAATTCCCACAAGAAGGCGACCTTGACGAGGCCCATCTCGAGGAAGTCCGAGTTGTGGTGCCGAAAGTACTTCCATTCGGACTTCATCTCGTACAGCTCGGCGTGCTTGGGGCGCCGCTCATACGTCCATACGTCGAGCTCCGGCACGATGCCTGCCGCCGGCACGCGCAGCTCATTGCACTGCTTGAGCAGCGGCGCGTCGGCCGCGCCGACGAGAAGCGGCTGACCTACCATCGCCTTGCGGACAAAATGCAGCCAATTCTTGACAAAATCCATCATCACGGCCGAGCCGAAGGTGAAGTGCAACGTTGTGCGGCGCGGCTCCAAAGAGGCGAGCGTGGTCTGAGCATGATCGTTGAAGGCGAGCGCGCTCCCATTAGGCAGCAGCCATGATGGCAACTTCGCAGGAGCCATCGCATCACTTGTATCAGGCAGTGGCGGAGGCGGCGGCATCAGGTCGAGTTGCGGCCGCCGCCGTGGAAAATGCTGTATCACAACGTGTTGATTGCCCAAGCGGCCAGTAGCAGGTGCCCAGCTGTTGTCCAAAGTGTTCAGAGTACTCACGCGATAGAATAGCGTCAACAACAAGGCCGCGGCAGCCGACGTACAGAGGAGTCGCGTCCGCATCGAAGGGTCAGTGCTCAGGACGGCGCGTAGGAGGACTTCGGTTCAGTTGTACCGCGTACCCTCCGCGCTCAACATGAATTCGGATCCCGCGATCTCTCCGCGATCTGTGTGACCACATTCGCGGTATGATTGTGGTGCGGTGAAGCGACTGTATGACGTGTGCGAGGTGTTGCCCTTCACGCATTTGAGTTTGGTTTGTGCGTGTTGGTGTGTTGTGAATGAAATGGTCTGCTCACAGACCCTGCATGTGTCCCTGTGTGGTGTGGTGTGTGAGAGTCGAGTCGGTCCGGTCGCAAGCTACGATTCACTAGATTCACGTCAAACATCGCGAGCGAATTCATGCAAATCGAGCGAGAATCGAGTCTCGCACCCGGTCGAGGCTTGGATGGATCGAGAAAAGGCGGATGAGGACCGCCGCTGCCGATGCCGGAAACAAGTCTCCCAAGGCCACCGACGCAGTGCTCGGGTAGTAGCGCGTGCGCGGGTACGGGTGCGTGAGCGCATGCACGATGGCGGCGTCAGTCTGCGGGCAGCATGCCGGCGCGAGCTCCCTGTGCTTTGCATCCTTGCTCCACAGCGCCTCGAAGAGCTCATAATAGACGCGCCGTTCAATCTCCGTGAGGCTGGCATTCGCTTGGGGCGGCGATCCTTTGTCACGGATGGCGGTGTGAATATAGCCAGGGCTGACGAGGGAGACGCTCACACCTAAGGGCGCGAGCTCCTGGCGGAGCGTGTCGCTGAGCGCCTCGAGCGCGTGCTTGGTCGCCGAATACGGGCCCTGCATGGGCATGCTGATGATGCCATTTACGCTGCCAATGTTGACAACGCGACCCCTCGCTCGGCGCAGAAGCGGCAGAAATGCTTGTGTGACTGCCAGGACACCGAGCACGTTCACATCAAATAGAGCTCGCACTTGCTCGAGGTCAGCCGTCTCGAGCGGCCGCTTATACGTGGTGCCAGCATTGTTCACCAGACCGATTAGTTTACCACCACCTGCTACTTGAGCCGATGCCGTGATGTTGGCGAACGCGTTGGCGATGTCGATCGGGTTGGTCACATCTAGCATCAACGGGCGCAACCGTGGTCCATGCTTTTCGGCGAGCTCGTGCGCCGTCGTTTCGTCGCGTACGCCAGCATACACGATGAAGCCTACATCGAGGAGTGCAAGGGCTGCAGCACGGCCTATGCCGGTTGAGGCGCCCGTGATTAAGACAGCACTCCGTTTTACGTGATACTCGGTGTGGGGTTGCAAGAGAACGTAATGTATTGGCATTACGGCGATGGCGACGGCGATGGCGAGTACGACGACAGCACGGCGGAGCGCATATGACATCGAGTGGCCTTCACAGTTTGGGCTTACTTGTTAACAGTGAAACGAGACACAGAGAAGAACTGCAACCAAATCTCGGAAGCTCAGGAGCTAAAGCGGTCAGAGTTAGAGCAACCGGTGCTCCGCGAGCCCACCCTCCCGAAGTGGTGGGGCACGGCCGGCGCTCCCTTCACAGTTTCATTTTGTCTTCCCGGATTTCACATGTGAACCCGTTTTTTCCTCACGAAAAGACTGGTCGATGCAAACTGCTCTACGGAGCGGCGTCTTTGGGGAGTTCATTTCCAAAAGACTAGCACGAGACTAGACTAGACTACCGACTAAACTGCCAACTGGTTTTATCATATCTTGTAAAGGCCGTCCTCGTCCAGCGGGAACGACGCGTATCGCTCCGGCCCGTCCTCGCCGATCCCAAAGGCAAGGCCGTGGCGCCGCTGTAGGACCCCGAGGTCATCCCTCCTCATCCGCAGCTCCGGTGGTGGCCGCCCGACAGCTGGCTGCGGCGCCGTGGCAAAGGCGAGCGCGTGCGAGCGCATGAGAGTCTCGTGCCTCAAGAAGATGAAGCCCGCCTTCTCAATCTCAGCAGCCCACTTGCGCAGGTACGGCTGCTCTTCCCAACTGCGACCGCGACGATCGACGCCCAGTGTTTCGACGAGCAGCAGCAGCCCCCCGCTTCGACGTGGCGCCGGCTCCGAACCCGATGCGGCTTCGGCCGATGGAGGACAGCTGCCGTGGGGCGTGAGATCGGCGTGAGATGGGCGTGAGATCCGCGCGAGATCGGCGTGCAACGGCGATCGGAGCAATTGCCTTGCCTTGAGGACCATCGCGCCGCGCTCGGCGGGTAGAGGCAGGTAGGAAAGGACAAGGCTCATGACGACCACGTCAAACGAGCCGGCAGGCAAGGACGTGAGGCGACCCCCCGCAAACTCGGCCGAGGGCTCCACGACGGGCAAGTGGCCTCCGACCTGCAGGTCGAGAAAGTCACACTGCATCACACGCCCGTGACCCTGCTGTGGGCAGAGGTCGATGGCGGTGGGCTGCACGCCCGCGTACCCATCGAAGAGGCTGCCACAGGAGCCCACGTCGAGGAGCCGAATTGGCTCACGTTCGTGGAGACCCTCATCGGCCCTCCCGGACGCGTGCCGAGGTTTCGTCAGCACGTCTCGAGGTTTCGTCAGCACGTCTCGAGGTTTCGTCAGCACGTCTCGAGGTTTCGTCAGCACGTCTCGCGCAACGGCGACGCACCAGTCAATACCCTCCCGGACCCATGCGCGCTCGCCCAGTTTGGCCGCTGCGGCTGCGTACCGTTTGAGCGCGCCGTCGGCCGCGGCCTCTTTGGGCGCCGATGCGCTGCTCTGGTCGCGCAGGTGACGATGGTGGCCTACAAGCACCGAGTACAGCTCCGCCTCGTTGCGCGGAGCCAGCGGGGTTCTGGCCACTTGAGCCAAGTCACACCTGCGCCGCACGTCGGCCAACCACCGGGCGTCGAGCTCTGACTCGAGGACAGCCTCCAGGGCGGCGATGCTCTCCATACCGCCTGGCATCATCAGCAGCGGTGCACGCAGGTCCTCTGGCAGCGGCGCGACGAGACGCACCGCCTCGCCTTGATAGGTGAAGAGGAGCGCCGCCGAATGGAGGAAGACGCGCTTCGTCTTGAGGCCGTACCTGCTTTGCAGCACGCGGTTGAAATTAGGAGCGCCGTGCACGTCGTCGCCCGCGACCGGATGCAGCAACGCGCCGCCCCCACGCATGCCCTCCAGGTGCATCCGGATCTGGCGAGGCCGTGCCTGAAGGTCTTGGCCGTTATTGCGAGGCAGTGCGAGCAGCAGCGAGCAACGGCCTTCGTTGCATGTGGCGATGCGCACAAAGTCCGTCACGGCTGCCTTCTCGGCGTGCTCTCGCCGTGGGCCACGTCTCTGGGGAGAATTCCATGCCGGACTCCAGCATAGTGGCCGATCAATAGTGAAAGCTTCAGGCGTTTCGCCTCGGCACAGCACTGCATACACCTGGCTGGCCAGCTCGTCAGCAAGGGCGGCGGTCAGCTCGGCTTTCGCTGCAGACGTCAAGCCAACGAGCAGTAACCCCGATGCCGATGTATCGGGAGGCTCCACAACGAAGCACCTATCTGTAGTAGAAAGGTCGCGAAGCCTGTTCACAACAGCACGATTAGTCACGTCCAGGTGAGATGACTTGTTGACGACGAGATATTCAGCGGTGCGATGTACGACGCGTAGGTTCAGACTGTGCCCAACCTGTGAACTTCGCGTGGTCGCAGATACGAAGTTCTTCGCGGCAAAACTGAAGACGTCGCGAGGAGGCCGCCCTCGCATTTCGCCGTGAGAAAATGCTCACGAAAGCGCGATGTTCCGTCGCACGTCGTCATAGAGGTTTCGTCAAACCACTGCACCGTCTCATGGCTCCGCACCCCTCGGTCAACACAAGTACTGATCCATGTACGTATAGTACTAGAGATTTCCTCCGTCGACTCCGTCGGGTCGCCGCACCGCGTGGCGTCCGGGCTCATCGCGTGGCGTCCGGGCTGAGTCTTTATTATGTGATGCACGTCGCACAGTGGCCGTTACCACGCGTGGTCGAACATGTGCGGCAGCACGTGTCGAACGGGTTGCCGTTGCGCGTCCTCCCCGGTGCGGGAGCGCGCACGCGGCAGATCTTGCACGGGGCAACGCTCGGCGCCGCGGGGATTGGGGCCTGCGGCTGCACCCAATGTGGCTGTGGCTGTGGCGGCGGCTGCCACGAGTGCACCTGAGGCTGCGCAGGTGTTAGCTGCCACTGCTGCTGCTGTGCTGGCGGCTGCCATTGGTGCTGGGGCGGCTGCTGCCACGGCTGCGGAGAAGGCCCCGGCTGTGGAGGCGCCGGTAGCTGCGAAGGTGACGGCTGCGGCGGTAGCGGCTGCGCCGGAGACTGCCAAGGAGCCACCGCCGTGGGTGGTGCCGCGGCGTCTGAAGACGCGCTGGCGGTCGTCGTCGTCGTCGTCGTCGTCGTCGTCAGCTGGCTGACCCAGCCGCGGAAGACCGGATTGCGTTTATATAGGCTGGCCCAGCGTGCTTGGGGGTGCTCGAGAATGACGTGACCCCACCACATGTGCGGCATGTGCACGAAGGCCTCGTGCTGCCCCTGCGCGACCGCGGCATAGAAGCCCTTGACGAGGGTGCTCGACTTGACGCATCGCTCGCTATAGTTGGCAATCTGGAGCCCATCCAGATTGCACGCACGGGAGATGGCCACATACGCCTGTCCGTCGGCGAACGCACCGTCGAGGTCAACGCACAGGTAGTCGATGGTGGCGCCCTGCGCCTTATGTACCGTAAGCGCCCACGCGAGCGCGAGCGGCACCTGATAACGGATGAGGTCGCCCTTGAGATACACCGTCCTAGTGAAAGGCTCTGGCCGGATCAGCTTCACGCGCCCCGCCGCCCCGCGCCTGCCCAGGAAGCGCACCACTGGGTAGAGCTGCGCTGGCGGCTTGGTGAGCAGCTCGATCTCTGTCTTGCGGTGCTGCCACACGCGCCGACCATCGGGCTTGGCGACCTCTGCCCATGCGGGTGAGAGTAGCGCATCCGGCGGAGGCGGGCCTATCGGCATCGGTGGCGGCGGCGTGACATAGTCATCGCCCGTACGGGGGTCTGGCTGAAGCGATACAGAGGGGCTCTCCTCGCCGCCACCGCCGCCGCCGCCGCCGCCGCCGCCCCTTCCGGCTCGATCGTGCCGCTGGCAGCCGATGCCGTTGCAGCAGTTACCGCATCGGCTTCTAGGGCACGCCCACGCCGCCGGGTTGCCGCAGCCGCACGTTGGCTGCACGGTCCCGTGCGGAGGGCCGCCGCCGCCGCCGCCGCCGCCTCCTCCTCCTCCGCCTCCTTCGCCGGCGCCGGTGCCGGCCTGGTGAACACCGAGACGCTCATCGGTCCTGAGCGGACACGCATAGTCGAAGCCGATGATGACGCCGCGCGAGCCATTGACGAGGCGCCCCCCGCCCGGTGTGCGAATGGTCGGGTCGTCGGCTGCGTTGATCTCATTGCGCAGCAGCATCACCTGCGCGCCCAGCCGCAGCTCGAGCTCCTTGGTCGCCTGACAGTCGTCTCGGAAGAATGCGTCCTGATAGAGCTCATCGGCCGTGACCCACGGCGGCGCGTCCTGCGATTTCTCCACCGTGTCGTAGGCGCTGTACTGGACAGCCGAGCCCGCATCGCACTGCTCGAGCTTCACGACGTTTTCACGCTGCACGCTTCCCTTTTTAGGGTATAGTATTGTAGGCTCGACTCCGTCGCGCCGTGGCAGCGGCCGTTGCGTGCGCCGCACAAGCTCAGCGACGCGCGCGCTGTTCGCGAGGCCGGCCCGCAGATCAGTAAGCGCGTCGAGCAGGATCGGCTCCTTCGTACGGTGAACGGTCGTCAAGTGGTGCACGACCAGGCGTGCCTCGCGCCAGCAGATGCTCTGGAAGGCGAACTTGCCGGTGACCTCGCGTAGCCCAAAGGGCGTGTTCTTGCTCATGTCGAGCCAGCCGCCGTTTGTCAGCCCCGGGTCGTCCACTGCAGGGTCTGCCCTTCCTGCTTGCTCGCGCGTCTCATTGTTGTCCTTGCGCCTCGCCGCCCGTATGCAGTTCTCGAGATGCTCGACGTGGCCCATGCTGCCCTGCTTGTCGGGCACGGGTGGCAGCTGGTTGAAGTCGCCACAGAAGATGAGCTGCACGCCCGACGGCACGCTGGCCATGTACCAGTCGAGGAACTCGGCATCGACCATGCTGACCTCGTCGACCACAAGGACCCGCACGCGCCGCCAAAAGTCGGTCGAGGACTTGGAGCGCATGTTGCCAAAGGCCTCGGTGGTGCCCTTGGGCACGCCCGGGCCCGGTTTCGAGTGGAGCGTCTGCCCCTCGGCGATGAGCGCCGCCACGCCCGTCGGGGCCGCCACGAGCACGCCCGCGTCGCTGTACCGCTGCTTCAGTGCCGAGATGATCTTGCGAAGCGTGAACGACTTGCCCGTGCCTGGCCCGCCCGTCAGAAAGAGGTTCATCCCAGAGAGCGCGAGGTCGAGGGCGCGCTGCTGTCCGGCGTCGAGCGTTTCGTCCTCCGTGAGCAGCGGCGGCGTATCCTGCGACGCGCTGCTGCTGCCGCTGCTCGGGCCGGCGGTGCCGAGCGAGCTGCCGATCGCACCGCCAATTGCAGCGCCGAAGGCACCGCCGAGGGCACCGCCAAGGGCACCGCCGAGAGCACCGCCGATGCTCGCGCCGAGCGCAGCGCCGCCAAGCGCAGCGCCGCCGAGCGCAGCGCCGCCGAGCGCAGCGCCGCCGGCGGCGGCCACGGAGGGCTGGCTTGGCGGCTGCGCCTGCTGCTCTCCTTCTCGCGCCCGCTCCTCGACTATCTCCTCCTCCGGCTGCACCTGCTGCTCTCCTTCTCGCGCCCGCTCCTCGACTATCTCCTCCTCCTCTGCGATCAAGTCTTCCATGTCAAGCTCCTCCGCCGCGGAGGGGGCGACACGGGCTCGCAAGCGGCGATCGGCGGCCGCGGGCTCGTTGCAGTCGTCGTCGTCGAAGATGGACCACATCGATGGCATCCCTGCTTCTGCCACCATACCTCCTCCCCCTGCTGTAGCTGCAGCTGTTCCGCCGCCGCCTCCTCCTCCTGGTGCCCCTGCTACAGCTGCAGCTACTCCCCCTCCTCCTCCTCCTGGTGCTCCTTCACCTGCTCCTTCCACAACCGCCGACGACGGCGCTCCAAAACGGGGCCAGCCGGCTCCAACGCTGTCTGCCTTTTCCTCTCCATTTTCCGCCTCGCTGGCTTCGCGTGACCGCTTGCGCACTGGCCCATCCGACATCGGCCCAGTAAACTTGGTCGCGTGTTTGACTTGAATTGCTGTTCATCAGAGCTACACAAGCAGCGCAGCCTGGTGAGCGCGACAACCCGGTCCCTGCTAAAGCTAGACCAGGCTTACATCGCGGTGGGTGGGCGGGACCACTCCGCTCTCATCAGAGAGCCAGACGAGAATGCGACCATCGTTCGAGGATCTCCCCAACGAGGTGTATGCACCCAGTCCGTGCCTTCCGTTGGAATTAAATCGGGATGCGCATCAAACAGTTTCGAGATTCCCTTGAATCTGAAACGTGAGCAGCATATCTCCCGGTATGCGTCCGCACGGTACCCCATATGCCCAATACCCCTTCCCCCTGGTTGGGCCCCTGTGGTAGCTCTGCCAACAGTCTCATCACACGTTGAGTTCACGGCCGCTTAACTGTTGGGGTCAAGCGGCAGTAAACTTGGTCGCGTGTTTGACTTGAATTGCTGTTCATCAGAGCTACACAAGCAGCCTGGTGAGCGCGACAACC
>Ga0210241_100135_pt1 | contig 58717 bp, 43 predicted proteins | sample ChrtobMetP5a_8mM_FD_155488 | JGI IMG/M metagenome (GOLD analysis project Ga0210241, IMG submission 155488) | Chrysochromulina tobin associated microbial communities from unialgal haptophyte culture, Seattle, Washington, United States - P5a_8mM | ecosystem: Host-associated > Algae > Haptophytes >...
GAATGGAGTAGTATAGAGATTCATCTTCATGGGCACGCTCATATTCATCGATTTGAAGAGAATCGTAGTGGTCACAGTGAGCACGGGTGAGTTCGCGGGCGGCCATGGTCTCCTGGGATTCTTGGGCGAGGATGAATCGCTCATCATTGAGGAGGTCATCTAGAGTACTCGGGTGGAGATGATGGAGATCAGGGCGAAGGCTGATGAATCGGGTAACGATTGATAGGTGGAAACGAGAAAGATAGATGCGAGTGGGATGCCATTGGTACTCATCGGACTCATAATCAGAGAGCCACTGGAGAGAGTAGTCAAAAGAGGATCGGGTGATTGGGAAACCAGTGTCATCGCGGGGGTAATCAGGGCCGAGGTGATCGAAATCAGGTTCAAAGTCAGGTTGGGGCGGGAAGGGGGGGGATGTAGGGCGCGTGGGCGGTGGAGATGGCGGTGGAGAGGGGGGTGGTGGGGGTTGCGGCGGCCGCGGTGGTGTCTGGGAAGGGCATGCGTCGATCTGGGCGAAAGGGGATCTTGCAGCTGCTCCATTTGCAGCTGTGCCGAGATGGACGGATGAAGCGTGAAGGGGAAGGGAAGGGCAGAGATGGGGGTACTTGAGAGGGCGGAGGTCATGAAGAGGAAGGTGCCGCTTGAGCGAGGGTGCGGTTGGTGCCTGGGTCGATTTGGCCTCTTTGCGCGGGTTGAAATCATCATCCGTGGTCTCCAAAGCGCGCTTGGCCGCCCCCTTCGTAGTTCCCTTGGAATCTGGAGCAGAATCTGGCGGCGGCACGGTCCCGGGCATGCGAGTAGCCGGTGCGGGCGCGGGTGGTGCGGGCCCGGGCGCGGGCATCGAAGGCGCGGGCGTGGGCGCGGGCACAGTGAAGCTGATGACTCGTCCAGCATGCCACGCTTGCGCTCGCGCTCTCGGCGTGTGTGGCACAGAATCAGGCGTAGCCGTGTGGGCGGGAGCGGGCGCGGGTTGTGCGCCGGGCCCGGGCGTGGGCAGCATCGACAGCGCGGGCGTGAGCGCAGGCAGAGCTGGTGGGAAGGTGAGGGTGCCTCGTGCAGTGTGCCACGCTTGCGCTCGCGCTCTCGGCGTGTGTAGCATGGGCTCAGGCGCAGCCGTGTGGGCGGGGATTGGGTGAGTAGGGGTGGTGGAAAAGGTAAATGTGCCTCGTGCAGGCTGTGCGTGTGCGGGCACGGTGAGTACGGGAGGCGCAGGCGTGGGCGTTGGTGCAGAAGTTTTCCGTCGGAGGCGTCGATGAAGGAGTCGGGCGATGAAGGTGGTAGCAATTACGAGCGTGGCGCGGCGGCGTCGCCACAGGGTAAGGAGTAGCAGGAGGCGGGGCTGGTTAGGACGGAGACCATGAGCGAGGAGACGAACGAGAAGGCGGGCATCGGAAGACGGGGATGGTGTGCATGCGGGTAGGGATGAGTTGGCTTTGTGTGGTGTAGTGGGGGTAGTTGGGATCGGAGTGGTCGCTGCTGGGGATGGTGAGGTCCGGGGAAGCGTGCGTGTGGTGGGGTGGTGGGGAAGGGATGTCGATGGGGAAGGAGTGGGGCAGGGCTGTTGGATGGAAGGGGTGAGGAGGGCGGAGCGTGCGTTGTGAAGGGCAGTGACAGCAGCGGATGCGGCTGCGAAGGCGGATGATGAGGCGGATGTTGCTGCTGCGGCGGTGGCTGCTGCAGTGCTTGCAAGTGCGGTCGCGGTGGCGGATGTGGATAATGCGGAGGCGGCAAGGAAGGCCGCTGCTGCTGCGGCGGCGGCCGCGGAGTCGGCTGCTGAGGAAAGGGAGTCAAGGAGGCGTGCCGAGGCGGGGTCTGCCGGAAGAGAAAGATAGGAGAGGGATGGAGGGAGCTGTGCGGGTGGTGACGGGTGAATGTTGAGGTTGCTGGGTGGGTGTGCGAGAGGTTGGGAAGGAGTAGTGGAGCGGGATTGCGGGCAGCAAGGTGTGCGGATGCGCTGATGCCGTCAGAGGGAGCCGGCGGCAGAGGCCGACGGAAAGAAGAGGGCCGATTGATCGAGCTGGATGATGGCAAAGGACGAGGAGTGGACGCCCGGGTGCGGGAGTTCGTGGGCAAAGAGGCACTGAAGGAGATAGAGAGCTGCATGCCAAAGGGTGGCGGTAGCGATTGCGATGTCTTGTTGATGCGAGTCATGCTGTCTTCAGAAAGAGACGGCGGGCGCATTTGCATTTTGGAAACGCAATCCATTCGTGTTCACAGCCAGGCGGTGTTTGTATGATCGTCAGTTTCAGTTTCAGTTTCTTCGCGGTCCTACCACGCTCACTCCACCACCGTCTCGACGGACGATTCGTCAAGAAATGACAGTGCAGAGAAAGTGCACCGCACTTATACGTCTTACAGCACAAACAGATGTGAGATGAACCAAAAAAGCGATGCGCACCTCTTTCACACCAATCAGAAACAGAATCACACGCGCACCTCTCGGACAGTACGTCGAACCGCGCGCCTCGGACTCGCGTTAGGCGTTTCGCGCAGTCGCTCTCCGTCTTGCACGAGGTCGCGCACCCACACTCACATCTAAATTAAACACGAGGCCGGTCTCACACATGCCGTCATGGGACATCCCCGCGCAACCCCCGGCATCAGCCCTCCTCAGAGCCCTCGCACGCCACAGCGGCGCACAAGCCCATTCGAGTCTCGACTGATCAAATTCATGCACCTCAAGTCAAGTCAAGTCAAGTCAGCTCAAGTCAGCTCAAGTCAAGTCAAGACTTGACTTGACATGCACCTAGCCTCAGCCTCAAGTGGCCTGTGCACCACACACCCAAATAAAGCTCATCCCCACCGTCGACCCGCGTACCAACTCCCCGCCGCCTCTGCTCAAAATGCCAAAGAGGACGAGGGCGCTCAATAGAAGATCCTGCCCGTCCGTCGGCCGCCCGTGCCGCCCAGTACGGCGCATCCTCCTCAGTCGTGCGCCATGGCCGCCGTCTTCTGGAGGAGCTCGATGAGCTCCTGCTGCTCCTTCTTCTTGAGCGCCGCGCCGGCGCCCAGCGTCATCGCGAGCGCTGTGAGCGCCTTGGTCGAGTAGCCGCGCTTGTCCTTCGCCCAGGCGGGCAGCTCGTTGACGGGCAGCATCAGGGCACCAATCCATTCCTCTGTGTGACGCAGCGAGAGGCGCTGCGCGGGCAGCGCGCCGCGTCGCACCAGGTTGTCGAGCGCCGCTTGGAGCACCTGCATGCAATGAGGGAGGCCATCAGTGGCAATCAGAAGCCATCAGAGGTCATCAGCGTGGGGAGCGCCGTAGCGAGCACCTTGACATCGCGTTGCATGAGTGCTCGCCCCTCGTCGGTCGTCTTCTTGATAGCGGCGTACGCCTCGACTAGCTGCTCCGCTATGGACTCGACGGAGCCCTCGAGCACGGCCGCATGGACGGGCTTCGGGATCTGGAGGTCGCCGAGATTCCCATGGAGCTTCTGCACGAGCTGTACGAGCGTGTCGACGTACGCGTTGTGCTGGGCGGCCGCCTCCTTGACCTCCCACTTGCGGTTCTTGATCGCGGTCGTGACCGGCTCGAGCACGAGCACCGAGCGCGAGATGGCGCGGTACGTTTGCTCCGCCATCGCGGGCACCGCCCCGAGCGTTTCGTTGTAGAAGGAGGCGAGGGTCGAACCGGCGGACTCGGGCAGCGCGCTCTCCATCATCGGCTTGAGCACGCGCGCGAGCCCCGCGAGACGACGTAACGACTCCATCGCGCTCACGGCCTGCGGGAGGGCGAACATAGGCTGCCCCTCGAGGGGTGCCCGCAGCCTCTCCAGCTGGATGGCGCCTGCGGTGACGCGAAGGTCGTGCTGCATGTCCACTGTTGGGTCTTCTTCGGCGGAGCCGGTGGCCTGAGTCGCGGCCTTGCCGGAGTAGCCGGGCGGCGGGATGACGTTCATGTGGAAAAAGCGGAGCGTGCGGCGCAGCTTGCTCGACTGGACGCCCGCATCCACTTGCTCGTACGACGGCGTGCCGGGCTCTATGCCCACATGGAACACTGCGAAGACAATGTACATGTAGAGCTGGTACAGGCCGCTCAGCGCTCGCAATGCGTCCGCCGACAGGGCGGGCATCACTTGCATCATGCGCACGTACTTGCCGCTGAAGCGGCACATGTTGAGCGCCGTCGCGCAGATGGTCACGTCGCCCTCGTCAGGAAGGTCCGCGGCGCCCAACACGGCGCCCAGACCACCAGTGCCTGCGGCGGGTGTGGCAGCCGCGCCCGCGGCAGCGGTGGCCCCGTCGACGGGCTCCCCGCCCACCGCAGCCATCGTCTCGTCCAGGGTGCGGATGACAGGCGTCTCTGAAGAGCCGGCCTGGCCGAGGGCCAACAGCGCGGCTCCCTCTTTGCTCGCGGCGATCGCCTCGAGGCACTCGGCCGCGTACCTGATGAGGGAGGCACTCAGGCGCACTCAGACGCACTCAGACGCACTCAGACGCACTCAGACGCAATCTCTCAAGGGGCCGCGTGCCTGATGAGGGAGGCAATCAGTTGGCACTCAGAGGCACTCAAGCGGCGACGAGGCGCCGTGCCGAGCGATCGCGTCGAAGCACTCGAACTGCGTACGAGTAATCGGAGGGAAGCGTTGGTGCCATGAGGGGCATGGACGAATTCTGTGTTGCGATCGACGGCGGCGAGTCCGCAGCCGGCGGCGGCGGCGGCTTGGTCGGCGTGACGGCGGCAAGGATTCCGCCGCCAGGGGCGAGCTGGGCCCCCTTTGGCAACGGCGCCGCACGAAAGATGGTGTGGCACTGCAGGCGCGGCGGCGGCGCGTGCTCCGGTTTGAGAGTGACCATCTCCTTCAGATCGGTCAGCCGCCAACCCGGCTGCAGTGGCATCGCTTTCCACATTTCAGTCTCGAGGCGCATCCGAAGCTCATCGAGGCGCTCCCTGCGTACAGGAGGGCACACCATCGGATGAGCTTCATTGCCATTCATTGCGAAGCTCATCGGGATTGCGGGAGGACACACCACCGGATGCCGAGCACTCAGTCGCACTCAGTCGCACTCAGTCGCACTCAGTCACGCTCAGTCGCACTCAGTCGCACTCCGCACCTGTGGAAGTGCGCGAGGTACGCCTTCCCTTTGAAACGGACCGCCTGTCGAAGACCGAGAGAGTCACTGCCCGAGAAGGCCTCGCCGATGGCCATGAAGCGTGAGATGCCACTGACCGCATCGAGGAACTGGTCGACGGTCAGCTTGTTCATCGGCGCATTCCCGATGAGCATAGCCACGCGCCGCTGCATCAAATCCCACACGGTGCCGCGCGCCTGCCCAACCGCACTGCGCAACTGCCCGAGCCGTTTCACCCGCTCGGTGAGACGGGCCACACTCGCCTGCACCTCGAGCGCAATGAGTGGCAATGAGTGGCAATGAGTGGCGATCAGTGGCGATCAGTGGCACTCGCCTGCGCCTCGATGACCTTGGCCTCGGCCGCCTTGTACGCCTTGCGCTTGGCCTCGTAAGCGAGTGCGACCTCCGCCTCGTCCGCCGCCGCCGCTGACAAGCGCCGCGCGACTGCCGTCCCGCTCTCTGCTTCCTCAGGCGGATGCTCGACACCCTCGGTCGCGCCCACGGCGCCATCCGCGCCGTCTTGGGCGCCCCCCCCCTGGCGCTTGCGCGGCGCGCTGGGCGCTTCGAGTTTGGGCATCGCCTGCAGCTGCCTCTCCGCCATCTCGAGGCTCGCGGTCGCCTTATCCGTCGCGCCTTCGCATTCTTTGCACTCATCGGACAGCCACTGGAGCATCAGGTGGTGTGAGCGCAGCACGTTGAGCAACGCTCCGAACGAGTGGGCGAGGCAAGAGTCAAAATACTCCTCGCTGAGCATTGCGCACACGTCCTTGTACTTGCCACGGTCGAGCTCCGCCTCGCGCACCGAGAGGGAGCCCCTGGTGAGACCCCCCCTGCTCATCGCAAGGCAGTGCACAGTAAGGACTCGCTTGGTACAGTTCTTGATCGCCTCGGCGAAACAGTTGGTCATGCCGCCCACCACGTCGCCCACCTGCCAACACGGCGCCCAACACGGGGGGGTGGGAGGAGCGCGAGCGAGACCGTCAGAGGGACGCGCGCGATCTCGGCCGATCTCGTGCGAGGGGAAGCGGCGGCCCAAGCGATGGGCGGCTCAAAGCGCAGGCCTGCCCTGGGGCTAAGGGGCCAACCGATGGGCGGCTCAAAGCGCAGGCCTGGCCTGGGGCCTGGGGCTCAGGGGTGCGACCAGAGCGCGTTCTGCGGCTGCAGCGGCCGCCCGTGCGCCTTCGATTGCCCGCCAGATCCGCGCCAGATCCGCGCCTACCTTGGACAGCGTGATGGCCGCGGTGACGGCCGCATCGTACGATGGCGCGTCGAAGCCCGTACACGCCTTCTCCATCGTCTTCTGGACCAAAGTCCACAGACGCTCCTCTGCGCGGTCGATGCGCGGCACGACGCTCTTCCGCATCGCGAGGCCCTCGAGCACGCCCGTGTACCCACGGCACTCCTTCGCCAGCTCGGCCGCACGCGGCAGCAGTTCGGGCTTTCCCCTCTCCTTGAGGGTCTTGTCGAGCGCGGCGACACCCTCAGCGAGCTTGCCTAGCTTGCCCAACCGCAAGGTGAGTTGCTCCATCTGGTAGCGTCGCCTCAGCCGGTTGAGCAGCTGCAAGCCACCCACAACCATCCCGCCCTGCACTCGACTTAGGTGCCGGCGCGACGACCGACACAACATGGCCGTGAGAACGAGGTCGGACTCGAGCTGCTGCACTTGCGCCATGCCGTGCACAAAGGCGCCGTACGAGCGCATCACGCGCGCGGAGAGCTGCGAATTGATGGCATCGAGCACCGTCTGCGTCTGCTTGGTCTGCTCGGAGAGGAAGCGGCCATTGAGGCCGTCCTCATCGGGCAAGTTCTCGAGCAGGTGGCGCACGGCGTCGAAGCTATCAAGTGGTGTGAAGAATTCTGGGGGCAGCGCGGTGAGGTCAGTCGGCCCAATGTCGTCATCGATGTCGAGGCCATCGAGTACAATCTCGGCGCCCGATCCAGAGGCCATACGTCGCGTCAATCGCACGCGCCCTCAGCAAAGAAGAGAGGCCACCCTCACCCTGCGGGACTCGGAGGTGTGTTGGGCTCGATGACGAGGATAATCAGTCTAGACGGGCGGCCAGCGGCTTCTTCTTCTCCCCTCCCACTCCCTCTACTCTCTCTGTGAATGTGAAGCACGCACAAAACCCATCCCCCTATTCCTGCCGCGCTCACCTTCGGCAAGGGCATGGCGGCCTTGGGCGTGGCTGCCCTCGTGGTGTACGTAGTGGCAATCCCACATTATACGTTTGGCATGCACACATCGTCGCGTCCATCATTGAGAGCAGGTGTCATGTCGAGTGTCAGCGATGCGGAAATCTCGTTTCAGATCTCATACTTTGCCAACTGAGACGGCGGCAAGCAGGAGCGAGACGCAGCAACTGCGATAGTGCACGAGGTTTTCCCTCACGCCAAAGTGTCCACTGCACGGCTGCCGGATAATCCTATGGAACCTTTCATGGTCACCATCAGCAGCGGCAAGGACGTCATCGCCTCAGTGCCCCAACGAGAGCTGTTCAAGAAGAGCAAGTGGCCGGCTCGGGACGGTATCCTGGCGAACTTGGAAGCTTTCCGCGCTTTCAAGCAGAGCGTAGACCGGTAGCAAGATCACACACCGCAGCGGTGATGATAGCGCGCGCTGCACTGAATGTCAGAGTGTGCGCTGGAGACGCTGTTCGCTACGTGATGTGTGAGTGTGCGCTGACCAAGTTGTACTTGGCGGACTACAACTGTAGTAGTAGAGTAGTAGACGAAAGTCGAGACATCGTGTTCCGACACGGACATACTCGAGTGGTGCCCCTGTTTGTCACGACACACGAGCATTTCGGCATTGAAATAATTTGGAACCTATTCCGAATTACGAATTTCCGATATAGCGATTCGTTTCGTATTATAAATTTATATACATTATTTTGCGCCGCACAGGCCCTCGTTGCCGGCTCGAGGCCGGTGTAACAAAGTGTAACACAGGTCGGGCGGTCGAGCTCGAGGCCGTCCGGGGCCCACGGGCGGGCGGGGGCGGCGCGACGTTCGAACAGCAACAGGCGCTCGAGACGTCTGGGCTCTGGCCTCGCGAGACGGAGAATTCTTTGAACACCCGATTCGCCGAGCAGTACAAAACCATATCATTTCGGGGCGAGTGTTCTACTGTTCTATCACACGCCCGGTGCACAGTAGCGCACACACGGATATGCCAGGCGGCGGCGATCTTGGACGGACCGTCCTCGCGCGACACTGCGACACTCGAGGCTTCAACGTGAGGCGCGGACTGGGCGCCTTCCCCGCACCTTGTGCACCCGGTGTGTGTTGCGCGTCGCCACAGCTCATGCAAGTCAGTACTGGTGAGATTGTGCGTCCGAATCGGATCGCAGCACGACGACCTCGTTCGGGTGGAAGTATCCAACGGCCTCTCTCCAATCGTTTGGGTCCTCTGGCTCATCCAACCGGACCCGCAACGGTGCGTCTGTGGCCAGCTCATTACAGCAGCACGCAGGATCGGTCTCACACTGACTCCACGCGTAGATGACCGTGCCGACTCGACCCTTGGCGCTCTGGCCACGCACGAGCACGTCGGCGTCAGTGATGCGCACGCGGTCGCCCTCCACGAATGGGTCCTGGAAGGATACTGCATCACGTTCGCCCCGCTTCTCCTCCAGCGCCACTTCATTGTAGGCGCAGTAGACGACAGGCTGACGCGACTCGCGCGCTAGCCGCACTGCGAGAGGCGCCTGTCCCCACGCGAGCTCGCAGCACGCACCCCACTCCTCTGCTGATTCCTCATGAGCGGTCACGACCTCGCCACAAAGCCCTTTGGCGTTCACGCCCTTGACCTGCACGTCGCTGACCACGCGCACGCGGTCGCCGACGGCGATGCAGTGTACGGGGGAGTGACGCTGCACGGAGGCGATCAGCAAGAACGGGAGCGTGGACGGCACGAGGAATCGCATGCTTTCGAGTGAACGCCCAGTACAACGCCATGGTTCAAATGACCCGAGGCGTCATCTCGAGTGTGTAGTCATGCAGCCTCGGTGTTCTCCTCACGAATTCTCCTTGATTCGTCGCCTGATGCGCCAGTTAATCAGGCCATTCTAAAGTCTGACAGACGTGGCTCTTAGTCTTGCCCAGGCCGCACTCGGGTTGGCGCCGTCGCGTCGGGCGGGCGTGGTGTGGCATGGATGTCAGCACAATAGCTGCGGTGACGGAGCTTTCGGAGAAGCATGTGGGGGAGGTGATGCGCAGCCTCGGCCACGACACGGAGAAGATTGCGGCGGCAGTGGATCAGTACCTCAACTCCAAGAGCGGTCCCTTGAAAGATGGCACCGAGATGGCCGATGGCTGGGCAGAGAGTGGCAAGCCGCGGCGTCCCAAGAAGGTGCGCCCCTGCTGCCTTTATGGCCCCGCCAACGCTGCCCGCGCCGCAACGATCGGGCCGGCGAGGCTGGCCTGTGCGGCTGCCCTGCGCGGCTCGACGCACTGGCCGCCGCATGCATATGCGCAGCCTGGTCGCGCTCGGGTCGCCGGGTTGCCTGATAGCCGCACGTGCAATGCCCCCAGCTTATCACTGACAACGCCATGTGCGCTGCCTGTGCTGCGTCGCAGGGCGACGAGGAGCCCGTGGGTGCCAAGAACGAGGAGCGCTCCGAAAGGAAAGGCAAGGAGGAGCGACGCGAGCGCGACGGCAAGGGCAGCGGCGGCCGTGGCGGGAGCGGTGCGTGACAGCCGCGCGCGCGCACCTTGTGACACGCCCACGGCGGCACGAAGCTCCGAATCCTTTGCGCTCCGCTCTCGCACCACCACCACCGCCACCACCACCATCCCCAACTCCACCACTACCTCCACCACTACCACCACCACCAGAGCACACTGCCCGACACCACGCCCTCTCCATCCCCACCACCCCCACCATCTCCGCCATCCCTGCCATCCCCACGTCTCTCATCCCTTTGCTCATCGATGTGCGTCGCCCGCAGAGTCGCGTGGCAAGGGCAAGGGCGACGGCAAAGGCGACGGCGAAGGCCGCGGCCGGGGCAAGGGACGCGGTGGCGCCGGCGAGGGCAAGGGTGCGCGTGCCGGTGCCCCGTCGGCCGATCGGCCTGAGCGCCCTCCGCGCCCTGAGCGGCCACCGCGCACCGACGAGGCGAGCGCGGCGGTCACGGACGCGGCGGTCGCCAACGGGACGCCCACGACAACGCCACTCGAGGAGAGCGACGTGGTGATTGCCGAGGCGCCCACGACAGCGCCCCCCGCGCATGTGCCGTCTGCCCAGCAGGCCAAAACTCCGTTCACTGCGACCGCGCCGAGCACGGTGGCCTGGGGGTCTACCAAAAATTGGGCCGAAGTGTTGAAGCCGCCACCGCCGCCGCTGCCGCTGCCGCTGCCGGAGCCCTTGCCCGTCGAGGCGGCACCGGCGGAGGCGGAGGGCGCGGCCGCCGAGGGCGCCGACGGCGAGGGCGGCAAAGGCGACGGCAAGAGCTCTCGCGCGCGCGGCGGGCGCGGCAAGGGCGACGGCGCAAAGGGCAACCGCCGCTCGAGCGCTGAGCGCGACGCCGAAACGTTTAGCGAGACGGCCGGTGGGGGGCGTGGCGCACGCAGCTCGCGTGGGCGGCCGGGCAAGGGCGGAGAGGGCGGCAGCGACGGCAAGCTCGCCGCCGGCGCGCCTCCGGGTCTGATGCCTGCGGCCGAAGGCGCCGAGGTTCCTCCCGAGGCCTTCAAAGACCCCGCCATCCTCGAGATACGATCTGCCGACCACCTGCCGCCGCAGATGCTCAGCGATCTCGTGTACGACAACAGCGACAAGCTCCAGACGTTCATGGAGGGTCACGATGTGTCACCGCTGGGCGTGTCGCTGCCCGACTCGCTCAAGGGGGTTGTCCCCTCGACTAACAGCGCGGCCCTCCCCGGGTTCTGCGCCTCCGCCATTGCATGCGCCTCCGCCGACGGCGCGGCCGAGGGTGGCTCAGAATCCGCCGTGCCGCCGGCCGCGCCGGACTTGAGTGCGCTCAGCTTGAACAGTGGTGTGGTGCCGGAGGTCGAGACTGCGTCCCCGCCGAGTGCTCCTCCGCCACCCGAGGGGAAGCCCCGCTACATGGGTGCGCCTACTATGGCGCCCCCGCCGGGTATCACTTTCTCCGCGCCCGCGGCGGTGCCCATGCCGTACGTGCCGGCTCCGCCGCCCGGCATCCCGCCCGCGGGCATGACGAGTGCTGGCATGTACGACAACGGCATGGGCGGGCCGCCCCCCTTCAGCAGATTTGACGCACCCGGCTCGAGTGCCGGCTTCAGCGGCGGCCCCATGGGCGGCATGGGCCCCCCACCCGGTATGGGCCCCCCACCCGGTATGGGCCCCCCACCGGGTATGGGCCCCCCACCCGGTATGGGAGGGATGGGCCAGCTACACGGAGCGCCCGTGGGCCGCTCGCCGCCGCAGGGCTCGATGAGCTTAGGTGGCATGATGGGCGGCATGCCCGGAATGGGAGGATTCGCACCTGGCATACTCATGGGCGGCGGACCTGGAGGCCCCGGAGGGCCTCGGCCCGTCGGCATGTCGATGCCCGGCGGCGAGAAGGAGGGTCGCTCCGGGCGAAAGTCCAAGGGAGGCGGGCGCAACAAGCAGCATCGTGACGGCCCACTGCTCGGCGGCCTCTCGGGCGTCCCTTCATTTGGGCAGCCCGGTCCCATGGACGGCGGCATGTCCGGCCTGGGGGTGGGCCACCTGCCTCCTCCTGGCCTCGGCATGGGCGGCAACAGCGGCATGGGCGGCAACAGCGGCATGGGCGGCATGGGCGGCATGGGCGGCATGGGCGCGGGCATGCGCGACTTGCCATCGAGTGCGCCGCAGGGCATGAGCCCGCCCAATCCCATGAGCATGGGCTACCCGCCGACGCCTCAGATGACCTACATGGGGGGCCACCCACCGATGCCCACGATGGGCCCATACGGAGCTCCAACCAGCGGCTTCGCCTCGCCCGGTATGGGCAGCATGTTCATGCAGGGCAACATGTACGGTGGGCCTCCGACTCTATACGGCGGAACACAGTACGCGCCCGCACCGCCGCCCCAACAATTCGTGGGCCCGCCCGGAAATTACGGACCGCCGCCGCCGCAGCAGTGGCAGCAGCAGGGCATGAGCGGCGGCCCACCGGGCAACCAGAGCGGCTTTGGCGGCTACCAATCGGGCGGGCTCGGAATGGCCCAAGGCGGTCTGGGCGGTGGCCCCGGCATGGGCGGCCCCCCGGGGAATCCATACTCGCACGGGGGGCCCGGCCAGTCCTTCGGGTATGAGGATGGCTCCGGAGGCGGCGGCCAAAACCAATTCGACGGCAACGCGCCCCCGATGTTCCGCTACACTGGCGGCGGCTACTCGTGAATGGCGCTGTGATGGGCGCTACGTCGGACCATCATGGCGCCGTCGTGGGCGCCGTCGTGGTGGGCGTCGTGGTGGGCGTCGTGGAGCAGCAGGCGGCGGCAGCAGCAGCAGCTCGACGGCGCCCACCACGACGCGGAGCGGTGGCGGTGGCGTGCGAGGCCTGTGCGAGAGCGAGGGCCTGCGGCCGCACGCTGGCGGCGGAGGTGGTGGCGGCGGCGGCGGCGCTGGCGGAGCGGAGGAGCTCGAGGAGAGCCGGTGGACTGAGGCGGCGGAACGACGTGGAGGGGGTAAGGATTTGACACACGAGCTGCGGGCGTGCCACAGGGGCGAGAGGGCACGCCCGCGAGGGCCGGGCGTGGGAATGTGCTGGGATGAGGCGTGCGACTATTGCGATGAGAAGATCTATTATGACCTATATGTGGAGCATCAGGGGTGCTGGAGACGACGTAACATGGTTGCGTCATTCCGTGGGTCCGGAGTCGGAGAGGAGCCTCGAGATATTGCGATATTCGTACGATTCAAAGTCTTGTGTGCTGTTCTCTTGCTTTCCTTTCACCTTTCGACTCAACTCGTTTCCGCACGTGCCCACGTCTTCGTCCAGTCGAGGATTCCACTTGATTCGCCGCGGCCGCATTCCCGCCCAGGGGAGGGGTCAGGGGTGGCGGGTGGCGCGCCCGGATTCCGGATCCGAATTATCGTTCGTATCCGGAGCGGGGCTCCTGTGTGCTGTGACCTCGCTGTGTCGTGAAGACCCGAGACCGTACCGTGCGTTCGCGCCGGCGTGAAGTATCGTGTGAAGTGTCGAAGTTTGGATGTACACCGTGTCCGGTCCACGAAGAGCGCGGGCCGCGGCGGCCGGCGCGCGCGAGAGGCGGAGTGCCCAGCCGGGCGCGGGACGTCGAGCGGGACGCACGGCGGCCGGCGCCCGCGCCGTGGCCCGTGGGGACTACCCATGGCGCCCGGGCAGCGCGGACGGGCTCCAGCGGCACACGGCGGTGGTCCGCGTGATCACCGCGCCCCGCGCCCCGCCGGCGGCGCCCGCCCGCGCCCCCGCTGCTTAGTTTCGGCCGCTGGGCCCGCGCTGCGCGCTGACGCTTAGTCGTGCATTGGAGCCGCTCGTATGTGTCGTGTCGTTTGCTCCGTCGAGCGGCGCAGATCAAACGGTCCGCCGCCTCTTGGCGTGACGCGGTGTGCGCGACGAGATTACACCCCCCACCCATCCCCCGATCGGTTCAGAACACGTCCTGCGGTCTGGGCTCGTGGTGACAAGATGCTCTAGACAGACTGGTGATCGCTCACTCGAAGGCTCACTCCCAGCCCCGAGAGCTTCCAAACGTCGTCTCAGCGAGCGAGAGGTGGCCCGCGTCGCCAAAGGCATCCAAGCACACGCGCCCGTCCGTAACGATGCGCAGGTGCGTGATGCTGCCGTTGAACCCACCCATGCGCAGCCAGCATTCGGGAGGGAGTTGCAGCGCCCGCAGCACAAAGAAACGGATCACGTTCATGTGACACACAACGATCTCGTACTCGTGCTTCGAAGGCACGCGCGTAGTACTCGTTGTCGTAGGCGCCGTCGGAGGCGCCGTCGTAGGCGCCGCCGCCACCGCCGGTGTGGCCATCGGCGAAGATTGAGCGTCGTGCTGAGCGTCCTGCGCGAGGACGAGTCAAACGCAATTAAACGCAATCACACGCAATCAAGAAGCGCCTTGAGATCCGAGTGAGGACGAATCACACGCAATCACACGCAATCAAGAAGCGCCTTGAGATCCGAGTGAGGACGAATCACATGCAATCACACGCAATCAAGACGCGCCTTGAGATCCGAGTGAGGACGAATGAAACGCAATCACACGCAATCAAGAAGCGCCTTGAGATCCGAGTGAGGACGAATCACACGCAATCACACGCATTCAAGAAGCGCCTTGAGATCCGAGTGATGACGAATGCCATCACGCACTATCGGATGCGCCGTCAGAGGCAATCACACGCAATCAAGGTCTGACCTGAGCAAGCGCCGCCGCGAGAGCCTCCTGCTTACGAGGTAGGCCACGGTAGAATAACTTGCGGAACGCGGCCTCGAGCCGAGCGCCTTCGTAGTGGACGGCGTCAGCCTCGGCCCAGCCAGTAGGCATGTCGTGGGCAGGGGGGCATCCCTCGGACAGGTTCGAGTCCGGCGCCACTCGCTGCACCTGATGAGGGATGCAATCAGGGAGCAATCACTCGCGCAATCATCCCTCGGACAGGTTCGAATCCGGCGCCACTCGCTGCACCGACGCTGGCAGCCGCGCGGCGATGATGTCCGCTGTCTCCATAGCACGCGTCAGCGTGCTCACATGCAGGCGCACATCACCTTCGCGTCCCGCCGCCTGGAGCACTGGCTGAAGCATCGCCCCAAGCCGCTCGCCCGCGAGCGCCGCCTGCTGCCGGCCAAGTGGCGTGAGGACCTGCCGCTCGTTGACTGCTTCGAACGACGGACCACGCTGCTGATACTCCTCGAGACGCACCTGATGAGGGAGGCAATCATGGGTCATCAGTGGCCATCAGCAGCAGTCATCATGAACGACAGCGAGCTCCTCGAGATGCACCTGCCAAACGTCGGCCTCGTCGAGCCGCTTGCTGAGCTGGCGCTGCTCCTCGTACTGGCCGTGACGCACGAGGATAATGTGCCTCACTTTGGCGCCGCCGAAGGCGTGCTCGCGGTACGCACGCCGGTACAACGCGGGTAAGTCGTCGCGGCTCTGCTCGATCAGCTTGTCGACGGCGTCGGCTCCTTGGTTCGAGTGCTCGGCGTATAGCTTCCTAATTGCCGTGGGGTAGTCGAGGGGCCACTCATGACCCAGGTGCTTCGCAATGTCCTTGGCGCTCAGCTCGCGGTAGTCCCAATTCCAGTCCCAATCGGGTGCATGCGACTTTGCACGCTGAGGCTCCTTGGATGACGGCATGGTGTACACCCGAGGCGTGCGCTGGCCATCGCCGTCTTGTTTCTCGAGAAGCGTCGGCATTGCGGTGCATGAAGCGAGGCCGAGGGGAGCGGCCCGCCGCAGGAGGCTGCTGAGGCAAAAGCGCATCGAAACTTGCCTCGGACGGGTTGACGAAACACTCACAACACTACCGGTACCATGAAATTGATAGGAAAGTGAGGAGCACTCAATAGAAAGTGCTACGAGCGTGTTTATGTTTCGTGTGTTTGTGTTTCCGAGTACAACAAGGCTGCCTCTCCGGGTAGTCCGAAACAATTTTGGCATTTGGGCCATAGCGCATAGGAACCCTATACGATTGGGGACTCGTCATGATTATTTTGAATTTTCTGTATTCTGTACATGGTATATCTAGAGAGAGATTTGTAACTGACCAAGCTACCCTACCAATTGGCGGGACCCCCTGAATTGCGGTATTTAGCGGTTGGGGAATTTGAGAAGGCAGAAGGGGGAAATTCCGGCGCGGAGCGGTACGCAGCTTCCTACCTCACGTATCGACGTATGTGCACAGCCGCGAGCCGGCACCTTTACGGTATCACCGATCTCAGTAAAATGTGGCGACGGACCGCGACAGGCATGCCGACATGGACCGATCCGAGAAGCCGCGCATTCGCATGGACATTCGTCGAACATCAACATGTGGCGATGCGACATGGGAACGATGGGACGGCATGGTGATTCTGAAACACGCACATGACGTAACATCCCGCTTGAGTGCACCGCTTGAGCCTTACCTGGGCTGCAGATCCTGTTTAACATAACGGGCGGGGCATACCAGGGGACTCCTACAGTGAACATCATAGTCTGACGGTTGACTGGCGGGCCCCTTCGACAGCGCGATGATAAATTATCAAGTACTTGTTCAAGTCCAATAGAGGTGAGACCATACCGATGGCAGTAGATGGCAGGGTGAGATCTCTCAGCACTGCAGAGCCACATCAGGATTCCTAGGGCTGGACCCCGTCGCCTTCGGGGCGCCCGAATCGGCTTTCCCACCCGCACTTGTAAGAGAGCGAGCCGCAGAGGCCATTGAGTTCGTGGCACGTGCTGCTTTGGTACGGGCCCTCAGCGTGCCTGAGACGATTTCGGCCGCTCCGGCTCTGGCGAGCGAGGCGGTGGCCCCAAGGCGGCGCCGACCAAAACTGGCCATCTCGGAAGCGCCGTTCTGATCATGGACGCTGGTGTTCCCTTTGACAAGGCTGCCCTCAGCGGCCCCCATCGAGCCGCGAACCCACAGGTCGTTAAGTGTCTGAATGAAGAGGCGGTGCTCCGGCAGCTTCGAGTGCAGGAGGGCCTCAAAGCTGCCCGCCGAAAGGAACATGAATTCGCAGATCTCGAGGGGCTTGACCGACGCAGTGGCGATGCGCTTGGTCGGGTTCGCATACTTGAGCAGCTCGTACCCGAAGCAATCTCCCTTGGAGATCAGCTCCCGGGTGCCATCGCTAGAGGTGTATTCACAGGTGCCTGAGACGATGACAAATAGCCCGGGCACGCTGTTCCCGAGTACCATGATCATCCGCTGGTCTGGCAGCGCGACGAGCGGCTTCATGTTCATGACGAGGGTGAGGGCCAGCTCGCTCTTCATGGCCTCGGTGAGCAAGGTCGTGTCCCCGAGCGTGAAGACGGCGGCGATCGCATCAGTTAGGTTCTTATCGGCCGACCTGATGAAGTAGCCAATCGGTCATCAGTGCCAAACAGAGGGCACTCAGTGGTCATTAAGTCGCATCGATCAAGCTCGTATCGGCCGACCGGATGAGCTCCTCTTGGAGGTGGTAATCAAGTGGTTCAGGGTAATCAAGAGGTAATCAAGTGGCAATCAAGCCGAACCGGATGAGCTCCTCTTGGAGGTGGTAATCAAGTGGTTCAGGGTAATCAAGAGGTAATCAAGTGGCAATCAAGCCGAACCGGATGAGCTCCTCTTAGAGGTGGTAATCAAGTGGTTCAGGGTAATCAAGAGGTAATCAAGTGGCAATCAAGCCGAACCGGATGAGCTCCTCTTGGAGGTGCTTCGGAAGCTGCTCCATGATCTCTTGCGTATCGGGGATGGTCCCGCCGTGCATCTGCCACGTGTGGTCCAGGAAGGTGATGATCTTGCGAGTGGTGACCCGATCGACTTTGCGCATCTTGAGGAAAAGTCGCACGCGTACGAGAGCCTCCCTCTGCGCCTTACCCACAGCATCGAGGTTATCGATCACGTTGCAGACGTAGCCGACGATCAAGCTTTGGAAGTAGATGAAGACGAAGACGGTCGAAATGGCAAAAATGAGGCCATTGAGTCCGATGGAATCTGATATCTCACCCACGCTTAGCTTGATCGCGTGGAAGAGCGAGTAAACATAGCACTCGTACAGCGTCACGCGCCGCTGGCTCGCCTCAACGAGCAGGGACGCAAGCTGCCCGATGGCGTTCGGTGTCGTGTAGCCCGCGCACTCCTCCACGGTGGTCAGGTTGAGTGGCTGTGCAAAGAGCGAGGCGCTCGGCATGCGTGCCGTCACGTCGGCCCACGAGCCGTTAGTGAGCACTGCGGCGGACCCAACATCGAACGCGCCGCCAAGGAGTGAGCGCGACCAACTGGCCAGCTGGTACGCGTCGAGCATGCCCCAATCGCCTTCCTCCTCGATGGCCATGTAGAAGCGCGCCGTCTGCATCTGCCCAAGCTCCAAATAGAACTGGGACGGCAAATAGTACGGCGGGTGGTCGTAGCAGCCGCCCCGGTACGACACTTTCCACTCGTGATTCCTTGACGAATCAAGAGCGAAGGCGTGATTCACGAGCCAGTAGATGCATGCGAACGCATGCCACATGAAGAGCTGGCAGCCGATGAGACCTATAAGAGAGAGGGTGCCCGTCGGCAGCCACGGCAGGTACTCCGCGATGAGCTTGGCTGCCTTCTTGAGACGGAAGACTCGGCCAAGCTTGAGGAGCTTCAGAATCTTGAGCACTCGAATGTTCTGTTCGGAGCCGCCGCTGCCAGCGGGCGTCGTCGGGCTTGTGAGTCTGTCGATCGAGAGCAGCGAGAAAGGGATGGATGCCGGCACATCGATTAAGAACCATCCCCGCAGGTACCTGCTCCAGATCTTTCTCGCAGAGCGGACCTCGTTCCCGTTGTCCGAGTACGTCGTAAAAAAGTTGAGCAGCACGTCGGCGAGGAAAAAGACGTCGCCGAAGAGATCAATGGCGAAGAGGACCCTGTTGTCATCGATGAAGGCACCAAAGCCAATGTCTAACGGTGCTTGGATGATGGAGATGAGGATGAGCACACTAGAGACGAGGTCCCACGTCTGGCGCGCAGGATGAAACTCGCCGATCAAGCACCAGGAGCCCTCCTTCCGTAGCTTCTCACGCTGGTACCGCAGAGGGTCCTGAGCGAGTAGCGACTTTCGAGTCTGGGCTGTGGTGAGCATGGGTTTCGGCTTGGGTGACTCGACCTCGGAAAACCTCGGCGAGGCAGCTTCATCGAGAGGAGGCTTCCAAATGGTGGCGGCTCTGAATAGCGTCTTCATTTTCGTCCGCGTCCTCGAACTTTGTCTCGAACTTTGTCTCGAGCTTTGTCTCGAGCTTTGTCGTGGGGGTAGATCGCTGCCGAAGAGATCTGCCACGTCTGGCGCGCCTTCGAACACGTTGATCTTCTTCTTCCCCTGCTTCTCGTTTAGCCGCACATCTTGGAGAAGGAGCTCGCGCAGCTCCCGCACGGCGTGCTGCAGCGCGTCAATTTTGTCATCCACGGACGGCCCCGGCGCCGCTGCTGCATCTACAGTCGGCTGTAGTGGCTCCGATGCGGCTGGCGGCGGCGCGGCCGTTCGCGCAGACATCAGCCACGGAATATTTGGCACGCCTCCTCCCCTGCACTCCGCACGCGCGGGATTTCGCGTTCCCGTTCGAGAGTTGAGATTCCGCAGGTATCCAGAGGGATCTCACTTTCCCTGCGTCCTGGCACCCCCCGGTAACGGTTTAGACACCTCACCAGGAGGAGCAGTCAGGGCAGAAGAAAACGGGGAAGCCGGGACATAGCCGGTAAGGGCGGCAAGGGGCTAAAGGGGCTCGTGGAGCGGCGGCAACAATTACATGTAGGGCAAGAGAACTTGAACTTGAACTTGCAGGGCAAGCTTGTAGGGCGGCAAGTTCTTGGGCAAGTTAAGGCAAGGGCCGCGGGAAGGGCAAGGCCTGCAATGCATGCGCCGCGACGGGCGCTGGGCGCTGTGGTGTGTGGTCGCGATATTTGCTGTGCCAGGGTGGCCTCCCGGTCTTTTGCGAGTCCTGTCCGACGTTGAGTCGGCCGCCGTGTCTGACTAAGTCGTAAAGCCAACGAGAAACCGACCGACGGTCCACGGCACGGTGACCGTCGCCGCGGCTACGCTAGGGGGTAAGGGGGACTAGGTGCGCGGCCTTTGTGTGTGCATGCTCGTGTTATGCTCGTATTTGTAACGTCTTCCGCTGCGCGGTTGTCTGGGCACTGGGGTCCGGCGGGTTCATGGGTCGCGTGTGGTGGTTCGCTCCCTCTCCCTTTAGGTGGTCCCTTACCTCTCGCAGTCGCACGACTTCGGACCATGCTTCGGACTTGCGGCGGTCCGCGATCGGATTTAAGATCGGATATCGTTTCGATATTACAGATTTCGGATTAGACTGACGAGACTCCTCTCTCCGAAATGTCTCCGTGTCCGGCCCCATCAGACGACTGTTGACGTGAGTCGAGAATACAAAAGTCCAGCCACTCGCCCAAGCACGAATACCGTCCTCGAGCTGCCGCGCTCCCCCCGATGTGATCGAGCGGCGCGATTGGGCGCAGCGCCTTGTCCACCTTGTACACGAGAGGAACGCCGTTGGGCACGCTCACGTGACTCACCTCGTCATCGGAAAGCTGCTCGAGCTCCTTGATAAGCGCGCGGATGACGTGCCCGTGGGCCGCGACCAGCACGTTGCGGCCGCGGCGCAGCTCGGGCGCGATGTGGCTCTCGAAAAACGGCCGGCAGCGCTCGAGGGTCTGGTGGAGGCACTCACCGCACGGGAGCTCGTGCGCAGGCACGTGCGCGTACTTTTTGTCATGGCGTGGATGAAGCGGGTGCGACTCGGCCACCCGCGGCGGCGGGATGCTATACGCGTGCCGCCACAGTTTCACCTGGGCCGCACCATGCTCTGCGACCGCGTCAGCCTTCAGCTGGCCTGTCAGCATGCCATAGTGCCGCTCGTTGAGCCGCCAATGGCGATGCACCGGCACGTCGCTCTGTTGTCCACTATGCTCAAGGAGGATGTGGGCCGTATCTATGGCTCGCGAAAGCTCTGAAGTGAACACAATATCAAACGTGGCGCCATGCTCGCGCAGCGCAGAGCCACCCGCGGCCGCCTCCTCGCGTCCAAGGGCAGTGAGAGGCACGTCTGTCCATCCGGTGAATCGGCCCTCGGCATTCCACACGGACTGGCCGTGCCGCACAAAGGTGAGCGTCGCGTGCGCCGTTGCCGCAGCAAAGGTGAGAGGAAGCACCATCATCTCCACAAGGATAACTGCGCGGGTCGGGATAGGGTCTCACCACGACGGCCGGGTTAGGGGAGTCGACGGAGTGCCCGCACGGTTCTTGTTGATGACGAAAGAGGTGGAAACGAATCAAAATCTGAAACGACCAGATTTTCAACATGCGAGCACTTTTCGCTTGTCGTACTCTTATCCGGACACACATTCTAGCATTTGCGCTTGCGTGTAGCCATTTATCGTTGAGCGTACTAGCGCGTAGGAACTAGAGGAACTTGAAGGGCCACTGACTGTTCGCATGGTCGACTAATGAGTTTGCATTGTTTGCTTGCTTGGAAGCGCCCTCTCCTTGAGGCACGCCACGTACTCCTCCAGCCCCACGACACGCACGCGCGTAGCATCGAGGTTACCGGCGACGCGCGCGATGTCGGACACGCCGTAGCCCCAGACCTCGACTCCAACGACCGAGTACCCGTCGGGCGAGTCCGGTCGTTGCGGCGCGCCATTGAGCAACGGCACAAGCGACTGGGGATCGACATCCCCAAAGGTCTTTGAGAGCATGTGCCGGCGCGAGGTGACCACCGTGTGTCATCAATGGCAATCAAGGGAAATCAAGGGCAATCAAGGGCAATCAATGGCAATCAATGGCAATCAGAATTGCAATCAAGGGAGATCGCACCTTTGAGAGCGTGTGTCGGCGCGAGGTGACCACCGTGTGTCATCAATGGCAATCAAGGGAAATCAAGGGCAATCAAGGTCAATCAAGGGCAATCAAGGGCAATCAGAATTGCAATCAAGGGAGATCGCACCTTTGAGAGCGTGTGTCGGCGCGAGGTGACCACCGTGTGTCATCAATGGCAATCAAGGGAAATCAAGGGCAATCAAGGTCAATCAAGGGCAATCAAGGGCAATCAAGGGCAATCAAGGGCAATCAGAATTGCAATCAAGGGAGATCGCACCTTTGAGAGCGTGTGTCGGCGCGAGGTGACCACCGTGTGTCATCAATGGCAATCAAGGGAAATCAAGGGCAATCAAGGTCAATCAAGGGCAATCAATGGCAATCAAGGGCAATCAAGGGCAATCAGAATTGCAATCAAGGGAGATCGCACCTTTGAGAGCGTGTGTCGGCGCGAGGTGACCACCGTGTCCGTGGGCGCCCCTGAAGCGTCTCGGAGGCGCCACGCGTCCCCGTGGATCGAGAGCTGCACCTGGGAGGAGAGGTGGCGGCGCCGTGGTGAGCACATGCATGCACCAACCCGTGGAGGATCGAGAGCTGCATCTCCTTAAGTCGATGAACGGGCCCTCGGGCACTCAATCGAGGCACTCAAGGGAGATTGAAGCGGGATCGCACCTCCTCGTCGATGAACAGGGCTTCGGGCGGCGTCTTGAGCGCGAGCTGCTCGAGCTCCACTGCACTGTCAAAGGTGCCCACCTGAATTTGGGAGGGGTGGGCGCCGTGGTGAGCACTTGCATGCATGCTTGCACATGCTCCACTGCACTGTCGAAGGTGGCCCACACCTGAATCTGGTTGATCATGTTCAGCAGGCCGGAGCGTTCGATGTTGTCGCTCGTCCACGCGCCGAACCGGGCACGCGCGGGGCCGCCCGGGTAACGGTCAAGGTAAGTGTACCCAGCACCCGAAGGACCGACGAGCAGTGTGTCGTTGGTCGTGGCGTTCAGGTGCACCCAGCGCAAGAAGTAAGGGTGCAGCTCCTGCAAGACAGGTTGGAAGGTCCAAGCAATCGGCACCGTCCCTCGCCACTTCGATCCCCACCAATCATACGCAGGCGACGCGAAGTTGCCGAGGTCCCATGTCAGACTGTCGCCGTCGGTGAACATGAATGTCGCCGTGTGCCGTGTGTCGCCTGCAGCCGCTGTGCACTTGGGCGCCCTATTGGGCGCCGCAGGCCCCGGCGCCATGTTGGGCGTGGTGCCATGGCTGATGGCCGGCGAGGCGGTCGAGCCGTTCACGGGCGCCGTCGTGGGCATGGTGACGTGGCTCGGCCGTGAAGGCGTGCGACGCGACGGCCGGTGCGGCAGCAGCTCTTGAGGCGAGAGCCCGAAATTGGAAAAGACGGGCACATTCGTGGTGTAGTCCGAGCAGAGCACCTGGTGACCGAATTTGGGAGGGGCGGGCGCCGTGGTGAGCACTTGCATGCATGCTTGCACATGCTCCACTGCAGCGCACCTGGTGACCGAATCGGCTCGCCGACGTGACGAAATCCACCTCGGACCCCCAGCCGAGCACCTGCAATTAAAACATAGGCAGTCGTCGTCCACAGTCAACGGTGCTCAGCAGCTCTCATGAGCGCCCACCATGGCGCCCCAATCAGCGGCACTCGGAGCTCGCACATCGAGATCGGATCGAGCCATGCGAGCGCCGCCTGCGCGGGCGTCATCAGAAGTCATCAGGGGCAATCCGTGGCCATCAGAGCTCGCACCATCGAGATCGGATCGAGCCGTTTGAGCGCCGCCTGCGCGAGTGGCATGGTGAGCGTGGCATCGTAGAGGGCGAAGGCCTTGGCGTACACGGCCCAGTCGGTTGTATGCGCCAGGTTCGTGTGCTGCTGATTGTACAGCAACTTCGTCGAGTACTCCGACTTGAACGACTCGAACGCTGCAGCGAGCGTCATGTTGCGAGTGTCAAGCATCAGTGGGAGCCCGACGCTCTTGGCGATGTCCTCGGTGGCCTGGGTCACAACGAGCGCGCGCAGGATCCCCGCGAGGCCAATGGCCACGTGCATCGAACCGTTATCCGATCCAGGCCCGCCCTGCCCGCTCGCGCTCTCGCAGAGGATGTACCCCGCGAAGTCGGTGCGGAACGCCTTGAGGAGAGACGGCAGATCGTACTGCAGCGAGTAGTCGAGTGCGGCGGGCAGCAGCGTGAGGTGCCAGGCCGAGAGCGCCGAGCTGCCGCCCTGGCCCGTGGGCCCCGGCGCTGGCTGCTCCGCCGCATCCACGGTCGCAAGCTCTGGAGAGCGCTGGGCGACGATTCCGACAGCCGAGAGCGCTAGGATGCGAATGTCGAAGATGGTGTTGGTCAGATTGAAGATGCGGATCTTCGAGGGTTGCGTGGAGACAGAGAAGGGTGAATCGGGCAGGCGCGGCGCGGCGACGGAGATGCCGAGCACGAAGGAGATGAGCATCGTTCGGTACGCGGGAGCGCCAGAAGATAATTGAGACGCGGACCAAACATCCGCTGCCATCCGGGGACAGACTTAGAGGAGCGACAATGCAAGACGGACCATTTACAGCCAAGGCGGGTGTGGAAGAACTTAAATGCCGCAAGCCGCAATCGTAGCTGGCAGCGCGGTCGCGGCCGGTGCCGCCGTCGCGGCTGCAGCCATCCTCATCGCCGAGTACCTGCGCCGCGGTGAGGCGCCGTTGCCTGTGGACCGGCAGTTTGCCGATTTCAAGCAGTTTGTGGAGCGGAACGAGGCGCTACGGAAAGAGCTCGAGGAGTCACGCAGGACGATCCTCTCGCACGAGCACGAGCTCGTCGAGCTGCGCAGGCGCCTGCAGTCGACCGACGCGGCCATCGAAAACGCGCCGCTCTTCAAGGTCGTGCTGACCGGCGGCCCGTGCGGCGGCAAGACCACCGCCAAAGCGGAGATCAAGGCTCGGTTCGAGTCGCTCGGCTTCCTCGTGCTGTGCGGCGTCGAGGCGGCGACGCTGCTCTTTGGCGGCGGTGTGCCCTTCCCGCACGACGAGGCGAGCCGCATGCTTCTCCAGCGCACCATCCTCAAGCTCCAGATGTCCCTAGAGGACATGCTCGAGGAGATCGGGCGCGCTTCCGGCCGTCCGACGCTCATCCTGCTCGACCGCGGCGCGCTCGACGGTAAGGCGTACGTGTCGGAGTACGAGTGGGAGCTGCTGCTCGATGACGTCAAGCTCACGACGGTGCTGCTCCGCGACCAGCGGTACGATGCGATCATCCACCTGGTCACTGCGGCGCAGGGTGCCGAATCGTTCTATACGCTTGCCAACAACGAGACGCGCATCGAGACGCCCGACGAGGCGCGCGAGCAGGATCGCAGGACTCTTGATGCGTGGACAGGCCATGAGCACCTGTACGCGGATTGCCACTGAGCACCCCTGATCACCTCTGATCACCTCTGATCACCTCTGATCACCTCTGATCACGTCTGATGGTCTGCTTCATCAGGTACATCGTGGACAACTCGACGTCCTTCGACGAGAAGATTCGGCGCGCCGTCGCGCGCATCTCTCGTCTAGTAGGCGCCCCGGCCCCGCTCGCCCTGACGCGTAAGTTCCTCCTGGCGCGCCCTCCCTCGGTAGAGGAGCTCGAGATGCACCTAGAGCGTTTCGAATCATTTGAGGTGTGCTGCCCGGCGCGGCTGGCTGTTGATTGCCGTCGATTGCTCTCGAGTGTGCGCCTCATTGCGATCGATTGCGATGGGTGGGACCGTACAGGTGGACACGACGTACCAACGCTCACCTGATGACCGCCTGATGACCGCCTGATGACCTCCTGATGACCGCCTGATGACCGCCTGATGACCGTACAGGTTGACACGACGTACTTGCGCTCGACTGAAAAGCCAGCACCCGCCGGCAAGCCGGGAAGTATGGTCTCGGAGAAGCACCGTGTACGCCGGCGGCAACAGGGCACCAACACTTCCTTCCAACACCAGATGTGGGTCACGGAGAAACAGGCAAGCGGGCAGGAGGAGACGCACATGATAGAAAAGACCCTCAACGCTCGCGAGTACTACATCTTGCTCAAGCAGGTGCGTCTGATGACCTCTGATGACCTCTGATGGCCTCTGATGACATCAGATGGCCTCTGATGGCCTCTGATGACCTCTGATGGCCTCTGATGACATCAGATGGCCTCTGATGGCCTCTGATGACCTCTGATGACCTCTGATGACCTCTAATGACCTCTGATGACCTCTGATGGCCTCTGATGACCTCTGATCGGATCTCCCTGCTTGAGCAGCGCGACCCTGATCGCTGCACCATCTCGAAGACTCTCTCCTGCTTCATCTGGGGCACGAGTTATTGGGAGCTCAATGCGTTCAAGGGGGCCAAGCATGTGGCGATCCTCGAGGTCGAGGCAGAATCGCGCGACTGCGAGCTGTGCTTCCCCGAATTTCTGCCCGTCGTGCGCGAGGTCACTGATGAGCAGGTGACGCTTGATCGCTTCGAATTCGATCCTGATTGCGTCTGATGGCTCCTCTGATGACGTCTGATTGCGTTCCTCATTAGTTGACGCTCGATTGCTTCGAATTCGATCCTGATTGCGTCTGATGGCTCCTCTGATGACGTCTGATTGCGTTCCTCATCAGACGTTCGACTCTTACTTGATCGCTCGTGAGCTGGAGATCGAAGTGTCTCGAATGGAGATCGAAGTGTCTCGAAGCGCCTCGGCCGATCTCAGCGGCCGAGGCTCTACCTCGCCTCCACCTCGCCCAGCCTCGGGACTCGGGGAGATGCCACCTCGCCCATCCTCGGCTATCGGCTCCTTGCGAGCTGCAGCGTCGGCGACCATTGCCGCGAATAGGATGGCGAACGTGTTCGAGACGCTCGAGCGCTCATCAGGAGTCATCAGGAGATCACCAGGCGAATAAGATGGCAAACGTACTCGAGCGCCAACGTCTGTGTTCCTCGAAGCGCATCGTTCCTCGAAGCTTCCTCGAAGCTTCGAGGAAGCGCATCGTCGTCCATGCCCGAGCCTCGTCGCCCAATCCCCACCTTACCAACTGAGTCGTCGTCAACGCCAGCGTGAGCGCCGCGCTGCAAAGGTCGAGTGGCGCCGAGTTGGGCACTTTTCGCGCCGAATTTGGCATCGCCCGCGCCGAGTTGGGCAACGATCGAGCGCCGCGCTGCAAAGGTCGTATGGCGCTTGAAACAGCCGCGGCCGGTCAGCTACCGTCCCCGCCCGACTCGACTCAGCACAGCCACTCACAGGCCAGGCCATCCGGAGGTCTCGTATCTAGAGGCCTGCTCACGGCGGCTAGAAATTTATTTATCCTGTTTCCGCCCGTGGTATGCGGGGCGTCGGGGCGGGTACTTAGAGATCGACGTTTGTACCGGAGCAGGCCCAGGCCCGGGGGGCACCGCGGTTGTGGGTGACCGCCGGTCTCACCCGTCCCCCCGGTCTTAGTAAAAGGTCATTCTCGCCGAAACGGCCGTCTTGCCGGCCATGACGAGTCAGTATCTCGCCGCAGGCCTGCCTGCGCCTGCCGATCGTCCACATCTACTGTGCAGTTGTAGTGGCAATCGTAGTCGAGAGTACTAAGGGATTTGAGTATTATTGCTCGACCCCCCGATAACCGCATGCTTGGCATGGCATAGAGAGTCCCCCTAACTGCTACTACATGAGTTAAACTTAAAGGACTAGTCCAAATTCTCCGTCGCGGCCGCTGAGTGGGCGGGGTGCGCGGGCCCCTTGCTGACTAATGTTGAGTCGAGGCGAGGGCGACAAGCGCGAGGAGGCCGGTGCTCAGCGAGGAGGTGGGCGATGGCGCTAATAGAGCGCGAAGTCCGCAGTTAAGTGACCGTTGAGGCCGAGCGGTTGAGGCCGGCATGGTACCGGTGGTGATGGGGTTGGTTGGTGGGTGTTGTCGAAGAGCGTGACGACACCGCTCTGAGGAGAGCTGCGTCTCTGCCATGACGAGGCGAGGCCGGGTCCTTTTGGTTGTTTCATCTCCGACGTTTCGTAAGTCGTTTCGTCGTCGACGTTACATGTACATACGATTTCACACCCCTGTGAAATCGCAGGTGGCGTGTGTGATTCCCGGTGTGATTTCACACCCTACTGTGAAATCATACGCCCTGCGAAAGCACACCCCCTGTGATTTCGTAGCCGGCATGTGCGAAATCACAGCCCATCGTGAAAACGCACCCCTCGCGCCTCGGTGTGACTTCACACGAGGTCCCTGTGAAAATTATTCTGCGCGCAGACTGGACTATCAGACTGCGAAATCACACCCCCTGTGATTTTGCACCCGGCATGTGCGAAATCACAGCCTCTCGTGAAAACACACCCCTCGATTTCACACGTGCCGCGTGTGATTTCACAGGTCCCTGTGAAAATGCATGCCCAGCGAAAACACACCCCCTGAGTGATTTCGCACCCGACATGATGTGCGAAATCTCAGCCTCTCGTGAAAACACATCTGGTGGGATTTCACACACACAATGTTTTCGAGGGGTGTTTCCAAAGAGAAAGCGAGCTCTGGGAAAGCAAGCTAGCCTTCCGTGCAAATGGTGTGAGCTCCCGCGCTTGCCGTCTCGGGATCGATGGGCGATGCTCAATCGAATTCAATAGGACCCTTGACGGCGAGCGCTCCAGTCCCGCAGCACCAGACCGTTCGGGGGCCACCCCTCGACGCAACGACGATACTCGACAGCACCACAGGTGCCCAAACCTGCGGTCGCGACGAGAGGGCCGACAACCCGAAGCGGACGTGCACCGATGGCGGCGGAGCACGCAAGAGGGCGGATTGCGTGGTCTGCCTTGAACCTCGCGATGTGCTCATTCAATGCGACGAGGGCCACCCGATCTGCCGAGATTGCCTCGAGATGCACATTCTCACGAACGTGGAGAAGCTTCGGAAGACAGACTACCTGCCGGCGAAGGCAGATACGGCGCAGATCAGTGAGGACGGTGCCACACTCGCCTTCCTCCGCGGCGCCTGCTCTTGCCCGCTCCGCGATCATGGCTGCGGTGCGGCGCCATTTGGCGACCGCTTGATCGCATTGAACGTGAGCGATCGTGCCTTCGCCGAGTACTCCGAGGGGAAGGCGCTGCTCCCCATCGCGCGCAAGGTGGACCAGGTTGTCCAGGAGGGTTCCGAGCTCGCCTTGCTCATGCCAAACGCTCGCATGTGTGCGCGCTGCCACTATGGCCCCGTTGAGCTCGCGGCGGGGAGCTGCAATGATCTGACGATGCACCACGGCGAGGTTCGGCCCGGGAGGGCGCAAGTGAGTAACGCGTGCCCGAACTGTGGCTGGTTCGCGGAGACTATCCACGCGTGGCCGAGGTGGGTGCGGCAGACAACGGCCGAGGAGGCCACCTGGGCGACGGTGCACGCAGCGCAAGAGAGACGAGGGGGACGGCGGGGCGAGCCAAGCGCCGCTGCGGTGGAGCGCGCAGTGGCCGACGCGGATCCAGCCGCGCTCGTGGCGTTGTTCCAAGCGTGCGCCATCGGTGCGCGGACGCCGGTGGCGAGTGGCATCGCCATCCTCGCCGACAGACCGCCTGGACAGTCGACAGATCCGATGCGTGGGGCACTCGCCGCGGCCGGCGCCATCCCGCCGCTGGTGGCGATGCTGAGGAATGGCACCGCTGAGGAGCAGGCTGCAGCCGCGGAGGCCTTGTGGAAGCTAGCGCGCGACGCTCCCATCGGGGCGGTCATCGTAGCGGCGGGCGCCCTCGGGCCGCTCGCGGCGCTTGTGCGCGACGGCGACGCTCAAGGCATGGAGAACGCCGCCGGCGCGTTGGGGAATCTGGCGACAGGCGGCGCTGCCATCCAGGCGGCCATCGTAGCGGCGGGCGGCCTCGTGCCGCTCGCGGCGCTCGTGCGCGACGGCGACGCTCAAGGCAAGGAGAACGCCGCCGGCGCGTTGCGGAATCTGGCGACCGGCGACGCTGCCATCCAGGCGGCCATCGTAGCGGCGGGCGCCCTCGTGCCGCTCGCGGCGCTCGTGCGCGACGGCGACGCTCAAGGCAAGGCGGAGGCCGCCGGCGCGTTGGCGAATCTGGCGACCGGCGACGCTGCCATCCAGGCGGCCATCGTAGCGGCGGGCGCCCTCGAGCCGCTCGCGGCGCTCGTGCGCGACGGCGACGCTCAAGGCAAGGCGGAGGCCGCCGGCGCGTTGGCGAATCTGGCGACCGGCGACGCTGCCATCGAGGCGGCCATCGTAGCGGCGGGCGCCCTCGAGCCGCTCGCGGCGCTCGTGCGCGACGGCGACGCTCAAGGCAAGGCGGAGGCCGCCGCCGCGTTGGCAAATCTGGCGTGCGGCGAGGCTCCCATCAAGGCGGCCATCGTAGCGGCGGGCGCCCTCGTGCCGCTCGCGGCGCTCGTGCGCGACGGCGACGCTCAAGGCAAGGCGAAGGCCGCGGGCGCGTTGTGGAGTCTGGCATTCGGCGACGCTGCCATCCAGGCGGCCATCGTAGCGGCGGGCGCCCTCGAGCCGCTCGCGGCGCTCGTGCGCGACGGCGACGCTCAAGGCAAGGCGGCCGCCGCCTGCGCGTTGCGGAATCTGGCGACCAGCGACGCTGCCAACACAGCGGCCATCGTAGCGGCGGGCGCCCTCGTGCCGCTCGCGGCGCTCGTGCGCGACGGCGACGCTCAAGGCAAGGCGAAGGCCGCCGGCGCGTTGTTGAATCTGGCGACCGGCGACGCTGCCATCCAGGCGGCCATCGTAGCGGCGGGCGCCCTTGTGCCGCTCGCGGCGCTCGTGCGCGACGGCGACGCTCAAGGCAAGGCGTTTGCCGCGGGCGCGTTGGCGAATCTGGCGAACGGCGACGCTGCCATCCAGGCGGCCATCGTAGCGGCGGGCGCCCTCGTGCCGCTCGCGGCGCTCGTGCGCGACGGCGACGCTCAAGGCAAGGCGGAGGCCGCCCGCGCGTTGGAGAATCTGGCGACCGGCGACGCTGCCATCCAGGCGGCCATCGTAGCGGCGGGCGCCCTCGAGCCGCTCGCGGCGCTCGTGCGCAACGGCGACGCTCAAGGAAAGGCAGAGGCCGCCGCCGCGTTGCAGAGTCTGGCGACCGGCGACGCTGACATCAAGGAGGCCGTCGAAGCGGCGGGCGCGCTCGTGCCTCTCGCGGTGCTCGTGCGCGAGGGCGACGCTCAAGGCAAGGTGAACGCCGCGGGCGCGTTGGCGAATCTGGCGTCCGGCGACGCTGCCATCCAGGCGGCCATCGTAGCGGCGGGCGCCCTCGAGCCGCTCGCGGCGCTCGTGCGCGACGGCGACGCTCAAGGCATGGCGTTCGCCGCCTGCGCGTTGGCGAATCTGGCGAGCGGCGACGTTGCCAACAAGGCGGCCATCGTAGCGGCGGGCGCCCTCGAGCCGCTCGCGGCGCTCGTGCGCGACGGCGACGCTCAAGGCAAGGAGAACGCCGCCGCCGCGTTGCGGAATCTGGCGACCGGCGACGCTGACATCAAGGAGGCCGTCGAAGCGGCGGGCGCGCTCGTGCCTCTCGCGGTGCTCGTGCGCGACGGCGACGCTCAAGGCAAGGTGAACGCCGTGGGCGCGTTGGCGAATCTGGCGTCCGGCGACGCTGCCATCCAGGCGGCCATCGTAGCGGCGGGCGCCCTCGAGCCGCTCGCGGCGCTCGTGCGCGACGGCGACGCTCAAGGCATGGCGTTCGCCGCCTGCGCGTTGGCGAATCTGGCGAGCGGCGACGTTGCCAACAAGGCGGCCATCGTAGCGGCGGGCGCCCTCGAGCCGCTCGCGGCGCTCGTGCGCGACGGCGACGCTCATGGCAAGGCGGCCGCCGCCGGCGCGTTGGCGCATCTGGCGACCAGCGATGCTGCCAACAAGGCGGCCATCGTAGCGGCGGGCGCCCTCGTGCCGCTCGCGGCGCTCATGCGCGACGGCGACGCTCGAGGCAAGGCGAACGCCGCCGCCGCGTTGTGGAATCTGGCATTCGGCGACGCTGCCATCCAGGCGGCCATCGTAGCGGCGGGCGCCCTCGAGCCGCTCGCGGCGCTCGTGCGCGACGGCGACGCTCATGGCAAGGCGTTCGCCGCCGTCGCGTTGCGGAGTCTGGCGGGCGGCGAGGCTGCCATCCAGGCGGCCATCGTAGCGGCGGGCGCCCTCGAGCCGCTCGCGGCGCTCGTGCATGCCCTCGTGCCGCTCGCGGCGCTCGTGCGCGACGGCGACGCTCATGGCAAGGCGGACGCCGCCAGCGCGTTGCGGAATCTGGCGACCGGCGACGCTGCCATCCAGGCGGCCATCGTAGCGGCGGGCGCCCTCGAGCCGCTCGCGGCGCTCGTGCGCGACGGCGACGCTCGAGGCAAGGCGAACGCCGCCGGCGCATTGGCGAATCTGTCGACCGGCGACGCTGCCATCCAGGCGGCCATCGTAGCGGCGGGCGCCCTCGTGCCGCTCGCGGCGCTTGTGCCCGACGGCGACGCTCAAGGCATGGCGAGGGCCGTGGCCGCGTTGCAGAGTCTGGCGGCTGCCGCCGCGTTGGCGAGTCAACCCGATGTCGACTAGCCGGCGGCCGGCGGCGTGTGCAATGAGTACCGAGTCGACGTGGCCGGAGCCAACTTCGGTGATTGCAAGTGTGGCTTTCCGAAGAGTGCCCATGCGGAGAGCGCGATGAAAGGCGATCGCCGTGGCGAGCGCCAAGAAGATGATGGGACCCTGAATGCAACCGTAATGCAACCCGGCTACGGCGTCCCCGGTTTGATGGGCACCCCGATGGACCAGTATGGCCTGATGGGACAGATGGGGCGCGGCGCGGGCGCCGGCCGTATGCAGCAGGGACAGCGCGGCGGCCCCGGCGGCCAGATGCGTGGCGGCAAGGGCGGGCCTGACATGCAGGGAGTCATGCAGGGCATGTAGGGCATGCAGAGCGTGCAGGGAGCCATGCAGGGAGCCATGACGGAAGCCTCACTCGCGGCGGCGGCGCCCGACCAGCAGAAGCAGCTCCTCGGCGAGCGCCTCTTCCCGCTCATCTCCCAGGTTCAGCCGGCCTTTTCCGGCAAGATCACGGGCATGCTCCTCGAAATGGACGACGGCGAGCTGCTCAACCTTCTCGAGTCGCCCGAAGCGCTCATCGCCAAGATCGTGGAGGCGGTCTCAGCGCTCGAGATGCACGCCGCCGAGGGCGATGTCAACCCCGAGTAAGCGCTCGGCTCAGCGCGAGACCCGGCAACCAGGACGGCACGGCGCGGCACGTAGTGCGGGGCTGGAGTGTGTTTGCGCCTCCAGCCCCCCATTGCGTGCCGTCGGGACCGGGGTGCTCCTTTGTGAACCACCGGTACGACAGCGCGACGACAGCACGCCACAAAGTCATTGCCCATCGCCCGCGCGACCCTCCTAAGACCCTCCGAAGCAACAAAATCCGACGTGACGCGCGTCCGGCCAAAGCGGCCAGAAAAAATGCGTCGAAGAAAAAACTAAAACCAAGAGTAAATCGCTGCGCCGCGCGCGATGAGTTCTTCTCGAGCGGCTTCTACGTGTCTTACTAGAGTGTCTAGTTTCACACAGATGATCGAGCGACGCCGACCGGGCGCGGTGAGCGAGCCTGCAGCCTCACGCCCACACCGCCCCCGCACCGGACGTCCGGACCGTGGTGCGAGTCTCGGGCGACCATCAACGGCCGTACGAGACGGGCGGCACGTACTGTTGCTGAAGGTAGGGTGCCGGTGCGAGCTGATGTGGGAGCGTATGAGGCACCTGCCCCCCAAAGTAAAAGGGCGGTGCGCCTGCCGCCACCGCCGCGGCCATGGCCGCCGCTGCCGCCGGGTCATAGCCCGGCAGCGGCACACCGAGGCTCGACGGCGGCTGGAAGGCAGCGCTGCCCGCGCCTGGATAGTATCCGGGCACAGGGGCCTGCTGCGCCTGCTGCGCCTGCTGCGCCTGCTGCGCCTGCTGCGCCTGCTTGCTACCGGCCTTGCTGCCCGAGGGCGCCGCCGGCTGCGCTCGAGGAGGCTTGAGCTGCGACGGCAACGGCTGCGGCGGCGGCTGCGGTGGCTGCGGCGGCAACGGCTGCTGCGGCTGCTGCTGCTGCGGCGGCGGTTGGAAGGGCGGCGGAGCGTTCTTACTGGTAGGCCAGATGGGCTGAGGCTCACCATCACTCGAGTGGATCAGGTAGGGCGGGGGCGAGACCCCTGGGGGGAGGAAGAGCTGGATCAACGGCTGCGGCTGCGGCTGCGGCGCGTTGGGCGGCCAGAGCACGGGGGGCCCCGATTGGAACCCACCGTGGAATCCAAACTGGGGAGGCGGTTGGTTTCCAAATTGGGGAGGTGGTTGGTTTCCAAATTGGGGAGGCGGTTGGTTTCCAAATTGGGGAGACCCATAGGGAGCATTCGGAGGGAGCGCGCCGTACTGGGCAGTCGGACGCGGCGCGCCGTACTGAGCCGCCGGCGACGGACCAAAGGGAGGCGGCGCGAAGTCTTGCGCTGGAGGGAGGCCGGGGTAGGCGCCCAAGACAGCGCCCAACGGCCGTGGCAAGCGCCCCTCGATGCCGGCGGCCACGGCGAGCTTCTGTTGCTGCTGCTGTGCCTTGCGCCCCACGGCGCCTGTGGGGGCGCCTGTGGGGAGCGCTGTGGGGGCAGCTGTGGGGAGCGCTGTGGGGAGCACCAGCGGCGGCTGCGGCTGCTGCGGCTGTGCCGCCGGCTTCGTGCGGGCGGGCCGAGGCAAGCCCTTCGCACCCATATTAGGCAAGCCCTTTGCTGCAGCGACGCCGGCGCCGGCCACGCCGCCGCCAGCCACGCCGCCGCCCACGTTCGTCTGCGGCGGTGGCACACCCATATTAGGCACGCCCTCGACGACGCCCGCCGGCGCCATGCTGGGCGCCTTGAGGATCGTCTTTCGGGGCTTGGGATTGCCTAATATGGGTGGCTCCTCGGCGCGGCCCTTCGGAGGCGCGGCGCTGCCGATCCGTGCCCGCGACGGCGCGCCGCTCGAGGGCGTCGGCGCCGCCGCGTGCAGCGCTGTGGTGGGCGCGACCGAGCCCGCTGCCTTGGCGTTGGGCAGCGCTGCGGTGGGCAGGTCGCGCGCTGCGGTGGGCAGGTCGCGAGTCGGCTTCGCACTGGACGTGGCCACACGGCCCCGCCGTGCCCCCGCCCCCCCCAACGGCGGATACCCGACGCCACTTGCGCGCAGCTCATCGACCTCCTTCTTGGCGGCATTCGCGCGGAAGTGCGACTGAATCACTGTGGCCGCAGCTGTCTCCCCCTCCAAGGGCGCTGTGGTGGGCGCGGGCGCGGCCACGCGCGTCGGCGACACCTTGCGCCCTCCGGCCTTGGCGCCGGCCTTGGCTGAAGGCGCGCCCACCACAGCGCCCTTTTTGGCGGGCGCGCCGGCCGCGCCGCCCTTGCCCTTTGGCGACACTCTCGTCGCGGCCGCAGCGCCCGCGTCGGCGGCGCCCGCGGCAGCACTGCCACTTTCATAGTCGACCTCGCTGGGCAGGTGCCCTGTGACCACGGCGCCCACGACGTCGCTGGGCAGGCGCCCTGTGACCGGCGGCGGCGCCTGCGACGAGCGCGGCGGCGGCGCGCCCCTCTCGTACCCGACGCCGCCCATCTCATCGACGGCGCGCATCGCCATGCCCACGACGGCGCTCAGCTGCAGCAGCTGCTGGTCGCGGCTCAGGTGCGTGTAGCGCTCGTCGCCGTACAGCCCGTTCGTCTCGAGCGCCACGCGCCCGTGCCGAGGCGCCGTCGTGGGCGCGCCGAGGGCATGCCCATAATAGGCAGGTGGTTCCGCGAGCGCCGAGCTCGCGCACGCGCCGTCGTGGGCGCCGTCGGCGCCCTGGGGCAGCCCGACGCGCACGGGCGCGCCGTCGTGGGCGCCCGCGAGCACGGCAGGGGAGTCGGCACGCTGGCCGAGCAGGCTGTGCAGCTGCCCAAAGCCGCCCGAAAAGTCCGCAGCCGCGGCCTTGCTGTGGGTGACGAAACCCGTCGCCGGGTTCCCACTGGCCGCCGCGCCGTGCCGGGCGCCACTCGCCGCCGGCAGAGCGCCGGCGCTCAGGACGGCGCTGCCGATCGGCAGGTTGCTCGAGCTCGGCAGATTGCTCGAGATCGGCAGGTTGCTCGAGTGGGCCGCAAAGGCGTTGGTCGCTTGCTGGCGCCTCTCGAGGCGCGCGAGGGATGAGGGCGTACGCAGCCGACCGCCCGAGTTGGTGGACGACACGCCACTCGCGTCGTCCACGGCCGCGCGTTGCATCAGGCCCGCTGGGAACGGCAAGGCCTCCCCACCGGTAGGGTCGTCATCTTGCCACGCTTGACGCTGGCGCATGCCGCCGGCCGCGCCCGCCGTCGCCGCCGTCGCGCTGCCGCCCTCCGCGGAGAGTAGCGGCGGCGGCGCGAGGGCGGTGCCAGCGCCACCATATTGGAACGCCCCCGCCGCGTAGCCGCCACCCAAGCCGCCGCTCAAGCCGGCGCCCAAGCCGGCGCCCAAGCCGCCGCCTCGGCTCGCGTGGCTGTGAGCACCTAAGCTCGCAGCCGGCGGCCGCCTGTGCCCAACGCCCGCGACGACGCTCCCCTCGAGCAGCCGCTGTGGAGGGGGCGGCGCACGCAACGGCTCCGCGGGCATCGGAAGGGCGCCGTCGAGGGCGAGGCGCTGCCCGTTGAGGTACGAGGCGGTCGGCAGCGGCGCGGGCGGCGCGGGCAGAGGCACCGGCCCGGCGTACGCGCCGTACACGTCGACCTGTGGCGAAGCCGAGGGCGCTGTGGTGAGCACTTGCATGCAAGGCAGGTCATCAGTGGCAATCAGCGTACCTGTGGGGAAGCCGAGGGCGGCGCGTTGAGCACGTTGCAGTTGCATCCGAGGGTGGTCGGTAGCGCGCCGCCAGCGCTGCCCTGGGAGGCGCGCCGTAGGGGCTTCGCGCGCTCAGCGTTGGCTCCGGGCTCGACGCCGCTCAAGTCGGGCTCCGATGCCGGCGAGAGCGAGACGGCGGCCGCGTGCGACTGCGCATACGCCGTGCTGATCGGCAGAGGGCCGGTGCTCGGGAGCGCCGCGCTGTCGTGGGCGCCCTTGGCGCCGCCACTGCTCCGCCGTCCATCGCGGCGTGCGTGGTGGCCGCGCGCCACCGACTGGAGTTTCATCGCGGCGAGCTGCTCCTCTTCAGAGTAAAAGTCGTCCTCATCCGCGCCGGAGGCGTCTGCTCCGTCGCGGCGCGAGCGGCGCGACGCGCTCACGGACGGCTCCTCGGGCACCACCTGATGAGGGAGGCAATCAGCGGTCATCAGTGGTCATCAGAGGTCATCAGAGACGGCTCTTCGGGCACACACCTGATGAGGCCAGCAATCAGTCGCACTCAGCAGTCAATTCAATCACAAGGCAATCATCGCTCCTCGGGCACTACCTGCGAGCTCGAGAGCTCGAACGAAGGGACGAAACGGTCCATGCAATCAGAGGTCATCAGCGGTCATCAGAAGTCATCAGCGGTCATCAGCGGTCATCCACCTGCAAGCTCGAGAGCTCGGACGAAGGGACGAAGCGAGGGACGCCGCGCTCGCTGCCCTCGCTGCCTCCGCCGAGGTCTTCCTCCGCGTCCGAGGGCGTGTCGTACTCCTGGTACGAAAACTTATCCGACTCGGAACCTCCCTCGCCCCCTGCAGACTGACCGGCCCTCGAGCGCAACGGCGACGGAGCCCCGCCTGAGGGCGCCGTGGCGGGCGAGGAGGCGCCGCTCATGGCGTGCCACCACGCGCTCTGCTGCACCGCGGAGAGCGTCGCGCGCTGCGCCACGTCCACCACGAAGACGGTGTCGAACAGAGCGTTCAGTGGCGTTGAGAACCAATCGACGCGCTGCCACTGGCCCAACGCCTTGTGGCCATCGGCCTCGAAAGGGAGCTTGGCGGTGAGCATGGTGTACAGGACGACGCCGAGCGACCAGACGTCGGCGGGCGCCCCCGCGTACGGCGCGCCGCTCGACACCTCGGGCGCCATGTACTTGCCCGCGCCCACCTGCTCGGGGGGCACCTGTATGCCGATGCATGAGTGCGAAAAGTCGCACACGACCGCGCGCCCTGGACGGCCGTCGTCGTCGTCGGCGCTGCCCTCCTGAAGCAGCACGTTCTGCGGCTTGAGATCGAGGTGGGCGATCCCGCACGCGTGCATGTGCGCCACGCCCGTGACCACGTCGCGCCACACGCCAAAGTTGAAGCGCTCGTCCCCTGCTGCGCGCCCCTGCTGAATGAGGCGAATGAGGTCGCCGCCGCCGCAGAATTCGAGCACGAGCGAGTCGATGCCGCGCTCGTCGGGCACCACCTCGAGGAGCCGGACGACGTTCTCGTGCTCGCCGAGCTTGTGCAGCACGGCGACCTCGTTCGCCGCCTTGATCTTGTCGAGCTCGGCGCCCCCCTCGGAGAGGAACTGCTTGATGGCGACGGCGTCGCCAGTCTGGTCGGAGGTGGCCAGGTAGACCTTGGCGAATCCGCCCTCGCCAATCTCCTCCACGACGCTGTAGCCAGCGAAGGAGGGCATGGATGGGCCGCCTCTGTGCCTTGAAGAGGCAATGAACACAGGGGAGAAGTAACCGTCAACCGTTCAGCCCAACGGTCACACACTATCGCTCACACTGTTCACACAGTGAGGCTCAGAGTTCGAGTCTGTGAGAAGGGCTGAGGCGACGGCCGACCATGCGGCCGACTGTGCAAGTGCTTAACTGGGTATATTGTTGCGGGAGCGCAGATCCCCGCTGTTAAGTTCAAAGTTGTTACACGCTGCATTGACGATTGAGACATGAGAGATTCAGATTGACACGCTAATGACACGCTGACGGACCCTACTGTCTTGCTTATCCGGATACGTAAACTCTGAAGTGAAAAGTCACTTCTGTGCGCACCCTCGATACACGTACGATCTGTCAATCGACGCTTGTGACGTTGTGAGCAGCGCCCGCGCCCCAAGTGTGCCATTGAAAAGTAACCGGCCATTGCTGGCCTCCGCCGGTGTGCCATTGAAAAGTTACGCGGCCGAGGTACGGGATGGGAGTCCACCCAAAGAAGAGCCCCCAAGGCCCTAGGCCTGGCGCTGTGCCATTTCTTGCAAGAGGCGCTCTGCAGTCGCGACACTCCTTTCGTCGTTGTTGAGTGCGATCGCCTTCAGGCAGTGCTCCTTGGCTGCGAGCACGGCACTCACAGGCATGGAGCTTTGCAGTCCCTCGGCCGCGGCGGCTGCCGAGCCCTCTGCGAGACAGAGCAACGCGAGATTGACGTGCGCGGCGGAAAGCGCCCGGCACTCCAGCGCTCTCTCGAAGCTCTTCCTTGCAGCCGAGCGATCACGGCGCTGCACATACAGGATACCCATGTTAACCAGCACCTCAGAAAAGGTATGCGGAGGAGCGCCGTGCTCCTCGGCTGCCCTGACAAAGACATCGTAGGCTTCCAGAGCGCCGTTTGTGTCGCCAGCGCGCTGTCTGGCCACGCCAAGATGAAATTGCGACAGAAGCGAAGAACTCTCTGTGAAGGTGCTAAACCCCAAGTCGTCACTCGGGAGGTCTCTGTCCTGCAAGCAGGCAGCACAACCACGAGCCATACCGACATCCACAGCAAGCCGCGGCTGGGGGCAGGTTCGCCAGCTCAGCGACCAGGCTGCTGCGGAGTGGACCGCGAGGACGATGGCGGCCATCGAATAATCAAGAGCGTGTGCGTCGGGAGTTGTGAAGAGAAGACTGCGTACGATGGTGCCGTTGGAAGCGAGTGAAGCGTACTTGTACCGAAACCTCTGTTCAGCTGTGTTCGCGCGCCGTCGTAGTGTTCACAGGATCACACCGCATTGCCGCTTTACGCACTACGGGTAGCCGCTCACGGCGCTGTCCAGCGTCGCCACCGAAGCCAGCTCAGCTCAATCCGCGCGACACCGGCCGCGCAGGCGCGATGACGAGCGCTGGCTCCGACCTGGACCGGCAAATCGAGCAGCTGAAACGCTGCGAGTACATCAAGGAGGCGGAGGTCAAATCCCTCTGCGCAAAGGCGCGTGAGATCCTCGTTGAGGAGAGCAATGTGCAGCGCGTGGACGCGCCTGTGACGGTGCGTGCCTGGCACGCGCCCGGACCCACGCGCTCCCATGGGCGCGCCGCCGGCCCCGCCGACCAGCCCTGGCCCACGCGTTGCTGTCGCCCTGTGTGCCCGGCCCGGCAAGCTGCCTCCGAGACTGTGCTGTGGCCTGGTGTCCACGCTCTGGGCGAGACCCCCCTGCGCTCCTTGCTGAGCCTTGCCCGTGCCGCCTGCCCGCAGATCTGCGGCGACATCCACGGCCAATTCTATGACCTGATGGAGCTCTTCAAGGTGGGAGGTGACTTGCCAGACACCAACTACCTGTTCATGGGCGACTTCGTCGACCGCGGCTTCTACTCGGTCGAGACGTTTCTGCTGCTGCTCGCGCTCAAGGTGCGGTACCCGGACCGCATCACGCTCATCCGTGGCAACCACGAGAGCCGCCAGATCACGCAGGTCTACGGCTTCTACGACGAGTGCCTGCGCAAGTACGGCTCCGTCAACGTGTGGCGCTACTGCACCGAGATCTTCGACTACCTGTCGCTCTCCTCGATCATCGAGGACAAGATCTTCTGCGTGCACGGTGGCCTCTCGCCCTCGATCAACACGCTCGACCAGATCCGCGTCATCGACCGCAAGCAGGAGGTGCCGCACGACGGCGCCATGTGCGACCTCATGTGGTCCGACCCGGAGGACATTGACGGCTGGGGTCTCTCGCCTCGAGGCGCCGGGTACCTGTTCGGCGGCGACGTGGTCACGCAGTTCAATACCACCAACAACATCGACCTGATCGCGCGCGCGCACCAGCTGGTGATGGAGGGCTACAAGCACATGTTTACCGGCCAGACCCTCGTGACTGTTTGGTCGGCTCCCAATTACTGCTACCGGTGCGGCAACGTGGCGGCGATCCTCGAGCTCGATGAGCAGCTCCAGAAGAACTACAAGATCTTCGAGGCCGCGCCGCAGGAGGCGCGCGGTGTGCCTGCCAAAAAGCCCGCGCCCGACTACTTTTTGTAGAGCGAGCTCCGAGGCCCCTGTGCTCGCGACGGCGCGCCGAGCCTCTCCGCACGCGCCGCGCTGGCACTGTGAAGGAGGCGCTGAGAGCGCGCTGTGCTGAGCACTGTGAAGGAGGCGCTCGTCCTCCCCAGAGCGCGCCGTGCGGCGGCTGTGCCGAGAGGAGGAGGGGATGCCGAGCCACAGCGGAGACGACTACCTTCAGGCGGCGCGTTCGCGTGTCCCTATCGCGAGGACGCATAAAGCAGGCACGAGACTCTCGATGAAGACAAATAACAGATCCGTAAACTGTCGCATGCGGCATGATGCAGGTCGCGCATACAGTGTAGTCAATTCGCATACACTTTTAAATTCGAGTTCCAATCAATCACACGGGAAACTTGCAAAGATGCAAACGAAGTCGCTGTTGGCGCACTCACTGGAGTGGTCCTTGGAAGCGCCGCCAATCAGCTGCCAATCCATCGGTCGACGCAGGCGCGTTTGGCCTTCTTCCGTCGCGTGGCCGCTCGACTCCCGGCGGAATCTGAGTGACGTCCACACCCTGCTCGCCCCGCAGAAATGGGCTGCACGTGCTCCCAGCCCAACGAGGCCGGTGCTCGCATGGCGGCCACTTCCAGCACCAAATTCTTCCATGGACAGAAGCGGAAGATGAGCAGAACACGCCGCATCGCCGTGCGGTGCGTGCAAGCACCACTCTGTGCCGCTAACCGCGGACCGCCCGCGGCGCACCCGACCCGGTGGCAGCTGCCTCACTGCGATGCTTGCTGAGCCTGCTGCGCTCGTGCAGGGTGGAGACCAACGATGATATGTCCTATGAGGATATGCACATGGAGGCGGTCTCTAAAACGGATGAAGAGCGCGCATTCATCACAAAGGCCATCAAGAAGAACGAGATCTTCGAGCAGTATGCACCGCCAGCGCGCGCAAAGCACGCATCACCACACCTTCCCTGGTGCTCTGCAACACCACAACTACACTCACGCGGCTTTTGCGGCGGCTGCCGTCTCTCGCGTGCGCAGTCTGACGGATGATCAGGTCTCCTTCATGATCCGTGGATTCACGAGGCTCGAAATCCCAGAGGGTGAGCTTGTAATCTCCCAGGGTGAGGCGGGCGACCACTTCTACATCGTCGTGAGCGGTCGTTACGAGGCGTCGCTCTCGCAGCTCAGCGGTGAGGTCGTGGCCGAGTACGGCGGTGCCGATTCCTTTGGCGAGCTCGCGCTGCTGTACAATGCGCCGCGTGCCGCCACGATCAGGTGCACCGCAGGCGCGCCGGGCGGGCTGGCGAGCGGGCTACATGGCGGGGTGCTCTGGGCACTCGAGCGCAAGCGCTTTCGCCACGTGATGGTTCACACGAACGCGTCCTCGCTCGCGTCGAAAGCCGAGCACTTCCTCAAGAGCGTGCCCATGCTCTCCGCCCTTACAGACGCGCAGGTGGGATGGGAGGCGCCCTCTCTGAGTGCTATGCCTACTTGATGCATGCCTCTCTGAGTGCTCTCGCCCTCCCTCCACAATGATTGCGGATGGGCCTCTCTGAGTGCTCTCTGATAGAACAGATGGAACGCGGATGGCCCTCTCTGAGTGCTCTCGCCTCCCTCCACAATGCACAGCGGCACGCTCTCGCGGATGTGATGGACGAGGTTCGTTACTCCGACGGCGAGTACCTGGTCACGATGGGTGAGGTGGCGGACGCGCTCTTCTTCATCAAGTCGGGCGAGGTACGCTGCTCGACCTGATTGCATGCTGATTGCCTCCCTCATCTCGAGCGTTCCGCGCTCTTCTTCATCAAGTCGGGCGAGGTGCATGCGCATGTGTAGCGCGTGTGTGGCACACCACCAAGCGCCACACATACACATATGCCCCGCGAGCCGCGAGCGACTGTTCTACCACAGACTGATCAGAACACTGATTCTGCCGCTGATTGCGACCAGGTGGCATGCCATCAAGGCCGAGCTTCACGTGCGGGCGACATACTGCGCATGAAGACTGGGGACGTCTTCGGCGAGTCGTTCCTCGAGCCGACGGCAGAGGACGCGGTGCGCAAGGCGAACGTGGTGGCGGTCGGGCCGGTGACGGTGCTCAGGCTGACGGCGATGGCGTTCAGGGAGCAGCTGGGCAACTTGCAGGTCAGATGACCGCCAAAGATGGTCGCTGATGGCATCTCATTCTGACTGATAGAGGCTGTGATAGCCACTGATTGAGACCGAGAGTGCCTCTGCTCAACGCGCGCTCGTGAGTGCTACCTGATACAGGAAGTCGTCAACCAGAACTTCAAGCGCAAGGTTCTCGAGGGGGTCGAGATCGAACACGTCAAACTCCTCGACCAACTGTCGCACGACCAGCAGGGTGACTTTCTCAACAAGCTGCAGGAGAAGATCATCCCCCCCGGCGGCCGATGCATCACGCAGGGCAACGAGAACGACACCTTCTTCGTCATCAAGACGGGTGTGGCGCGCGTGCTCCTCGACCGTGGCATCCAGGGCATGTGCAGCGGGCCGCTCGAGATTGCGACCCTCACCACGGGTAAGTTCTTCGGCGAGCGGGCGCTGCTCAAGTCGGAGCCGGCCTCGGCCACCATCCAGGCCGCCGGAGACCAGCCCCTAGTGTGCTACACGTGCGACCGCGACACATTCACCGCGGTACTCGGCCCACTCCAATCGCTCATCGATAAGGAGATGCAGAAGCGCGACAAGGCGCTCAATCGCCCCGACGCTCCCAAGTTTGGCGATTTGGAGCTTCGACGGATCTTGGGCGTGGGTACGTTTGGGCGTGTGAAGCTTGTGGTGCACAAGAAGACGGGCGAGACGTATGCGCTCAAATGCATGCGTAAGGCACAGGTAGTCGCCATGAGGCAGCAGGCGCACGTGCTATTGGAGAAGGAGATTCTGTCGAGGATGGAGCATCCGTTCATCCTCAAGCTCGTGCAGACCTACCAGGTGAGTGCCGATTACTTCTCCAGCACACTCCCATTGCCATGCAACTGATTGAACCTAAGATTGAACCTAAGATTGAACCAGTGATCTTGTGTGATTGAACGCCAGCACTGACCTTATGGCTGCCGCTGTGTGAGTGTGCGCCAGGACGAGGGAGAGCTCTACATGCTCGAAGAGCTCGCCCTGGGTGGCGAGCTCTTCTCCGTGCTCGCGAAGCGCGCGCCGCTCTTCGATGGGTACGCCCAATTCTACATTGCGTCGGTCGTCTCGATGTTCTCGTACATGCACTCGCTCAGGGTCGTCTACCGCGATCTCAAGCCCGAGAACTTGCTCCTCGATGCACAGGGCTACCTCAAACTTGTGGATTTTGGCTTTGCGAAGGTCCTCGTCGACCGCACGTGGACGCTCTGCGGCACGCCCGAGTATCTCGCGCCCGAGATCGTCCTCAACAAGGGACACGGATTCGCGGCCGACTGGTGGTGCGTCGGCATCCTCGCGTTCGAGTGCCTAACGGGTACCACCCCCTTTGTCTCAAGCGACCCGATGGAGGCCTACCGAAAGATCGTCAAGGGCAGGGTGCCCTGGCCGGCCCAGCTCACGACGAATGCGCGCGACTTCATCGACCGGTTGCTGTGCGTGGATCCCTCCCACCGGCTCGGCTCGTTCAAGGGGGGCTCGAAGGATGTGAGGAATCACGGCTGGTTCGACGGCCTCGACTTCAAAAGCCTCGAGGCGAAACAGCTCGCAGCGCCCTACGTGCCGAAAATCAAGCACGCCCTCGACGACTCCAACTTCGACACGTACGTGGATGAGGGCGTCTTGGATTATCCGCAGGAGGACTTCCCCAGGGACATGTTCGAGGAGTTTGCGTATGAGTGGGTCTGATCGCCTCTACATACAGTAGCGCTTTGACCACAAGTTGATTTTGGCTTGATCTGAGATGATCTGATCTGGTTCTTGCACTTAAGAACGCCCCACGTTCATACTCATAACCTTCTCGACCAGACCATGAAGATGGACCAGACGAGCTGAGGGATGGTGGAGGTGAGATGCGAAGGGAGGCGCATCGGGCAGGAGACGATTTACATTGGGCGTTTGGGGGTGACGTGTCTGGTTCTGTCGAGGGTCCAGGCTCCACGCTCCAGGGGGCGGTAGAAGCGTAGAACACTGGATGTCCACATGTGCTGGAGAGCGATGTCATGGACCCATGAACGCTTGGTTGGTATAAAGGACGTCGGTCACCGGAAATCAGTCCTGTTCTAGTATCACGGGCTCTATTATGGGACAAGCATTATCGGAGTAGCGAGTTGTATACTCCTAGTATACTGTCCCTCCCCCACGTCCGTGCCGGTCGACCGGGGAAAATCCACACATGCACACGCCGCGCCCGCGGACCCCCGACACGACGAGTCACAACAGACGCGCACGGCCGTGGAATTACTCACCAATTCCGAAACGGTTCACATCCAAGTTCACATCACACCACAGAAGTTAACCAGTGCTGCTCGTTCAGGTCACACGATTTTCCTCCGAAACGAGTGTAGTGTGTAGTGGCCGAGTAATCAACAGTCTGTTCTGCCCCCGTCCGGAACCCGCCATGGTGTGAATGCTAATGTGTGAATGTGAATGTGTGATTTCTCCGCACATGTAAACAACCGTCGTGGCGGGGCCGCGGTCGCGCGTCGACCAATCGATTCATGAATGCCAGCTCCGCATTGACCCTCGATCGCTTCGCCACCACCGGCGTCGGCATGGTGCCCATCACCGCACGCAAGTATGACGGCGCTGTCGCAGTCGGCTCCTTGTTCGTCATGGCGCCGCAAGACGAGGACAGCATCGGTATCCTCGACGCCGAAACGCTCATTTACAGTCGCGTGCCGCTCTCCGGCGTGTCGGGCCAGCGCAAGTACAGCGGCGCGGCGTTCGTCGGCGACACCGTCTACTTTGCGCCATTCCGTGCGACCGGTGTCGGGGTGTACGACGTGTCGGGCTCACGGCCCTTCCGGAGCATCCCCGTGCAGTACAGCGGCAGCACTCCCGGTGCAATCCAATCCAACACGTACAGATACCAAGGCTTGGCGCACAACGCCCTGACGGGCAACCTCTACTTTGCGCCGTACGACAATCACGACGTGGGAGTGCTCAACGTGTCCTCGAGTGCCTGGCGGGCGGTCGCGCTGCCTACGCCGTCGGGCGGCTTCGTGAACGGCCAGTTCAGCGGTGTGGTGAGCGTCGGCCGGTACATCTACTGCGTGCCCTTCCAGCGGAGTGACCTGCTTGTTCTGGACACGCTCACCGAACAATTCACCTCCGTGGAGCTCCCGCTGAGCTCGCGTTTCGGCTCGTCCAAATTCTACGGCGGCGTGAGCGTCGTCTTGGGCGGATGGAGCGCGCCACGCGTGTATCTGGTGCCGTACAACCAGCCCGGCCTCGGGGTGCTCGACACGGCCACCTGGGCCTTCTCGTCGGTCGCGCTGCCCGTGAGCGGCCTCGCTAAGTACGCCGGCGGCGTCGTCCTGGGCACGCGCCTCTACCTGTGCCCCTATTACGCCGACGCTGTGGGGATCTTCGACCTTTCGAGCGGCAGCTTCCACAGCGTACCTGTCGGGCCGGCGGGCGCGGTCGGCATCCAAAAGTTTTCCGGCGCCGCCGTGGTGGGCGGCATCGTCTTCTTTGCACCCCGCGACACTGACGCCATTGGTCTCCTCTCGCCCTCCCCGCCGCCCTCGCCTTCACCCGGCAGGCCGCCGAGCCCTCCGCAGCCGCTGCACCCGCACGCGCCCCGCCATCCGCCGCCGCCGCATCCGCCAAGCGCGCCACCGCCCAGTAACACGGGACTGTGGACAACTCTCTTCGTCGTCATGTTCTCCTCGGTCACAGTCGGTACAATCCTCGGGCTCTTCATCCTGTGGCGCGCGGGGCGCATCTGGTACGTCCTTGATTGCGCCCGGATTGCATCTGATTGCCCCAGTTGAGGACCTCTGATGGCACCCCTCATCAGCTACCTGCCCACGCTCCTTGATTACGCCTGGATTGCGTCTGATTGCGTCTGATTGCATCCCTCATCAGGTACCGCCGGCGCATCGCCTGGCGTCGCTACCGCGAAACTGTCAATACCGGCGGGCGGCGGCAGCGCGTCGCGACGAGCGCGGCCCAAGCCGCCCAAGCCGGCGCTCCCAAACTAGACCATCCCAAATTAGGCAAGGCCCGCACTCTGAGAAAGAGCAGCTCGACGCGTGCGCTAGTCAACCCTTTTGGGTCTCCAAAGTTTGGCCATCAACCAAAGCCCGAGGGCGGCGCGGCCAACGGCTCGGCGGCCGACCACTCGAAGACGGCCAACGGTGGGCGCCATGATGGGCGCAGCTCTGGGCTCCGTGGTGGGCGTCGCGCACCGCGCACGTTGGATTTCGACGCGGGCCTCAACCTGTGTGGTAAGGGCGGCGGTGGCGGTGAGCGTGCGGTGGCGGGGGGCGTGAAGGAGGGCGTGGAGGAGGAGGGGTATGAGGAAGACCTGATGCCCCTTTCTGAGCGTGACGAGGACGAGGATGAGGACGACGAGGAGGAGGTGATTTCGATGGGGTGCTTCGACCCGCGCATGCCCAACACGGCGTCCCGCAGACCCACCCATGGGCGCGACTCCGAGGATGGCGTGCAGGTACACGTGGCGCCCACGGATGGCAACGGATTGCAACGGATTGCAACGGATGGCAACGGTTGCGACGACAAGAAAAGCTCACCACGGCGCCCCCTTTCCGCGCGGGTACACGCGGTGCCTTGGATCCTGGCCTCTCCGACCTCCAGGGCTGTCCCCACACCCCAATCGACGAAGACGACCCCGCGCCGGGCGGGCGGGATGAGCGGCGCCGGCGTCTTCGAATCTCCGAGCCCGAGCTGCGCCAAGCTCCCACAGCGCGCGCGGCCGACGGCGCGCGAGATTGAATCTCGGCGGACCGAGATAGAATCTCGGCGGACCGAGATCGACTCTCGGTCCGCCGTCCTCTGGGAGCCAACGGCGCCTGCTCCACCGCCTCAGCTGATCAACACGGCGCGCGAGATCGAATCTCGGCGGACCGAGATTGAATCTCGGCGGACCGTCCTCTGGGAGCCAACGGCGCCTGCTCCACCGCCTCAGCTGATCAACACGCGCGTGCACGATCCGCGTGTGGCTCCTACGCTGAGGAAGCTTGCGACCTGGGAGCCCACAAGGCTGGCCCCTCGACTTGGAGTTGACGAAGCCCGAGATGACGAAGCCCCTCGATTTGGAGTTGACGAAGCCCGAGATGACGAAGCCCCGCGATTTGGAGAGAGAGGCTGCGGGACATCGCTCATGGCCCCAACGATGCAGCCTTCGCTCGCCCCACCCGCGCAGCCATCCCCGCCGCTGGCCCAGCCGCTGCAGCCGCGTCCACCAGCTGTGAACAGACTGGCGCAGCCGCTGCAGCCGCGTCCACCAGTGCAGCCGTCGTCGTCGCCTTCGATGCCGCCACTGCCGCCGGAGCCATCTCAGGAGCCCGCGCTGGGAGTGCCTCGCCGTCCCCCATCCGGTGGGCAGCACACCCGCGTTGGGGAAAGTGGCTGCTCACCAGCTGTGAACCTACCAGCTGTGAACTCACCAGCTGTGAGCTCGCCAGCTGTGAACAGACTAACTGTCGTTGACCGCTCCGCATCGGCAGCGGAGGCCGTTGTCGACTCGTACTTGGACCAGATTGAGATTGAGAAGCAGATTGCCTCCATTGAGGCCGACGAGATGGCTGCCGCCGCTGCCGTCGCCGCCGCCGCCGCCGCCGCCGCGTCCGCGTCCGCCGCCGCGTCCGCCGCCGCCGCCGCCGCTGCCGCCTGCACCCCTCCCACCTCGCGCCAGGAGGTCAGCGGCCGAGGACGCGGTGGAAAGCTCGGAGGGCTCAGTGGGGAACTCCTCGCTCTCCGCGAGCAGGCGAGTGCCGTTAATTGCCTCTTGATTGCCTCTTCTGATTGCCTCTGATTGCGTGGTTGCTCTCCGCGAGCAGGCGGCCGCGCTCCGGGCGCGTGCGGCGGCGGAGCCGATCCCACAGTCGCCCGATGCGCCCACGACGGCGCTTAAACAGTCGCCCGATGCGCCCACGACGGCGCGTACACAGTCGCCCGATGCGCCCACGACGGCGCTTACACAGTCGCCCGACGAGCCGTTGTGTTGGGCGCCTGTCCCAGGCAGCCCCGGCCTCGAGCGCCGTATTGGGCTCGAATCGCAGCTTCCAGGCACTCTGACGCCATCAAGGGCTGGCGGGAGCGGCGGCGCCGGCGCCGGCGCCGGTGGCGGTGGCGGCGGTGGCGGCCGCGACGGCGACGACGAAGGCGATGGCTCGCCGCGCGTTCGGCTTGTGGTACGCTCTTCGCCTCTGCGCGCCTCCCATCTGTCTCGAGAGCACGAGGATTGGACACTGCCTAATATGGAGGACGAGGAGCTGCCTAATATGGAGGACGCGACTCATCGGCAGCAGACCGCCGCGCCCAACACGACGCTCGAGGGCCTGTCCGGAGTACCGGTAGCCGGGGCCACGGGAGCCGCGCCCAACACGGCGCGCGTCGCGCCCGCGCTTCGAACGGCGCCCATCGCAGGTACCGAAGCCGAGCGTGAATGGCTCTGATTGGCTCTGATTGGCTCTGATTGCGTGTCTCATCAGGTATCGAAGCCGAGCGTGATTGGCTTCGATCGCTGCCCGTGCTGCCCTCGCTGCCGACGTTGCCAACGCTCGCGGAGGCACGACGGGCGAAGACCGAGCGGCCGCTGCCGCCGGTCGAGCGAGCATCACAAGAAGATCCATCAGTCCTCAGATTCTGAGCTGTTGAGCAGCTGCCGCGACTCAGCATGTGTGCGCGGCGTCTAGCGCGGCGGTGTGAACGCTCCTCAAACCATCAGTGATCAGCCAGAACCCAGAAGCAGTAAGTGCTTAACATGTGTACGCCGGCCCGATGTCCACTTCGCGTCGTATTGGGAATAACGGACTGGGAATAACGAACCCGGTCTCCCGGGGATTGGCATATTTTGACACGTGTGAAACCCGGCTTACCCGGGGGTCATCATATCAAAATCATAATAATTACGATATGTACGGTAATTCTAATTGTAAAAATCGTGATCATGCGGTTGCGGGATCAAACCGATCAATTGTTTCATTACCGTCTGAGGCACGCAAGACGCATATCTGAGCATTGTTTCGTCACCTGTGGACGTCGCTGACTGTGCGCGGTCGCGGACGGCCCGCCGGGAACGCGTCCCTGATGCGGTCTGAATGTAAGCAGCACGGGGTGACGAGGGCTACTACTTTACTACAATGTAAGCAGCACGGGGCCGCGAAGATCGGGGGGAGCACCTCGACGACAATTTAACTGACTAACCGACTGACGCTTAAACAGGGCTGTGGGAAGATTCTGCTTACTTGCGCCTCCCGCGATGTGTCTCCACGGGACCTGTGGCTTTGCGATTTTCTGCGATGTCAAGTGAACGTGAACGTGAACGTGAAGATGCTTCGAGATATTGCTCCGCCCCGACAAGATGCAGGCGATCATGATCTTCATGACGCTGCTCGGCATCACGTCTGGGTTCGCCCCTGCTTCCGTTCGGCGTGCGACGTGCCGACCCGCCAGGCGGGTGGCTTTCGCCCCTGTCGCTGCTGCCGCCGAGGACCCCGCCACCGTCGTGATCACCGACATGGATGAGACACTCATCACGAGGAAAAGCACAACCTATGTCATCAAGTTTCTCGTCATGTATCGTGCTGTTTTCCGCTTGCTTATGCTGCCGCTGCTGATCGCCACGCTCATCCCACTCTCCAAGGTCAAGCGGGCGCTCGCCGTCAAGATCATGTACTACTTTGCCTTCCGCGGCGTGCGCGTGGACAAGGCGAAACAGATCGCGGCCGACCTGGGCGAGCGCTACGCGCGCGATTTGCAGGACCCGGCTGCAAGCGCGGTGCTAGGCGCCGACCAGGCAGTCATCATCACGGCGTCGCCCAGTTTCATGGCGCGGCCCTGGCTCGAGAAGTACCTCGGCGTTCCGGCGAGCAATGTGTATGGCGCGGATCTGACCGAGCGCAACGGCCGCTTCACCGGCATGTTGTCGGGCGAGATCCCCATCGGTCAGACGAAGGTGCAGCTGCTGAAGGCGAGCGTCGCAGCCCGCGCCAAAACCACCGTCGGTTACGGTGACCATCCAACTGACGTTCCTTTCCTCGAGGCATGTGACCGCGGGGTGCTGGTGCATGAGCTCAGCGCTGCGCAGGCTGGCTCGTGCGAGTACCAGCCCGCGCGCCCGTTCGACTTGACCAAGCTCGCCGCCCTACGCTGAGCACTTGAGGCGCCCGGCCGCCTGTCTCTGCCCGCATACCCACACGATGCGCGCCAACTGAGGTAAGGGGTAGCCCACCTGACACCTCACCGCGTCACAAGACACCATGGTCATTTGCTCCGCTGCGAGGTGCGGCGGGAGTAATCGCGATAACGAATGCGAAAGAATACAGCCCCCCAAACCTGGTACTAAATGTAGTAGTGAGAGAGAGTTTGTCGACTCAGCGCACATCGTGGTAAGCCCCTTTAGCGTGCTGGTGGGCGAAGCTCTGTGCTGCAGCATTTGGAAATAGTGGCGCACACTCCGCTGTCCGGCCAAGAGGTCCGGCCTCGACAGCTATGGCCCTGGCTGTAGCTGCGGATAACCCGTCGGAGGAGATCGTTGGCTATGCTGCGCTACCTTCGTGCGCTGCCGCCGGCTCCTCGTCGGCTGTTGCAACTGGTGATCGGTCCCGTGCTGCCATCGTTGCAGCAAATGTGCGAACAGCAGCAGCAGCGGAGCGCTGCAGTGAAGCAGCCGCCGAACGAGCCGCAAGAGCTCGGGAAGTAGTTGCACAGGCATCGTCTGGCATGGGTGCTAGCAGCACGCTTCCGAGCCGAAAGAGTTGCTGCTCAGCCAGCATAGCAAAGCCACAAGGAGGCTGCCGAAACGCCCCGCCAATGTCAGCAGAGCGACTGATCGCCGCTGGCTTCTCCCGCATGGCTTGGATGGACGAGATGGTGCTCAAACCGGTTCTTCCTCAGGGCCAGAGCACAAGGCCACCGAGAAAGACTTTGGAGAACCGCGCATCAACCCTACTGCAGAGGCCGCCTTTGATGATGAAGCAGCTGACGATGAAGCAGCCATCGAAGAAGCAGCTGAAGGTGGCGGCTCCGCCCCCTGCACCAGCGGCGGCGGCTGTTATCGAGGCGAAGATCGAGGAGGTTTCTGGTTGGATCAAGAGCTTTTTCAGTAGCGGTTCGCAGCCTGTCTTGGCAGGCGCCACTTCCGCTGCTGCACCCGCTCTAGCGGCTGGAGCTGCTCCAGCATCAGCTGGCAAAGGACAGCGAGGAGATAATGAGAGCGGTGCTCCCATTGATCCGGCCCTTTCCGCGACTTCTATTCGGAACAAGGCAGCCAAATGGCAGAAGGCGACCAATGCACCCCTTGGGCCTCTTGCACCATGGACCCTGCGAGAGCACTTCAAATTCGGCGGCGGGAAGCGTGTCATCGACTTCTTTCGTTCAATGGACGCGGACGGCTCTGGGGAGGTCACAATCAAGGAGTTTGGCCCGTTCGTGAAGTTCGTTGGCTTCACGGAAGCAACGGATGACGAGATCGCGGAGACGTTCAAAGCCTTGGACGTAGATGGCTCAGGCAGAATTCCGTACGTCGAACTCGACAAGAAGCTTCGCGAAAAGCCGCCCAAGCGCGAGCCGACGCCCAAGCCTCCACTTTCTCCTGAAGTACTCATCAAGAAGGAAATCGTCCATGGTGTCTGGCCCGCTCCGCCGCCGCCTCCAGCTCACACAACGTGGAGGCCGCGCGAATACGACAGTCGCTATTTAGCCACGACGCAAGAGGATCCGCGCTACACGCTCGGACGAGAGAGGCCATCGTGGGGGCTTCATGTCCCCTCACGCCACGTTCACGAGGCGTACTCGGATGATGAGCCGTTCGTGATGGCGGATGGCACGTCGGTAGCAACGGGCGAGCTCGACGAACGGCTGTTAAAGCAATCTCAGTTGGTGGTACAAAGGCCACGTGGAGGGGGAGACAGCACGTACGCTGAGGAGTTTGCTGCCGCGAAGATTGCCGAGCGAAATCCGAGCTCAAGCAGTCCCGGCCAGCCCAGACATGCCGATCCCATCAAGCCAGGCCTGGGCCGATGGGCGGAGCGTCTCATGTCAGAGCGTGTGGGGTGGGTGCCTGAACCACTCAATGGCACACCAGTTGACGTGCCACACTCTTTCAAGGCTGCGGCTGCCGATGAGGTGTTGCTACGTGTCAAGGAGCTCAAGGCTCGTCAGACGCGCCTCGAGGCCAAACGGCGAGCAAACGACGCGAGAAAGGGCCGGGCTCGAACGGCGTCTCCACAGCCGACCCCTGCGCCCACGCCGACCGCTGCGCCCGCGCCACCCCCTGGTGCGATGGTGGTTGCGGGAGGAATCCAGATTTCTTCAACACTCATGAGCTGGGTGCCTGATCCACTCGTAGTCCCGAGTCCATTCCACGCTGTGCCAATAGACATGTTGCCGGCGCCTACAGACGGCGTGCCACCTCCAGATGCCCCAAAGACCCCCAAAGCTGGAGCGGCTTTGACGTTGCGCGCCGACGGAAAGATGGACCTACCGGCACCGCCCGACTTGCGCCCGGACCTGCGGCACCGTTCCAACTCGCCAAGTTCCGCCCGCTCGGCTAAGGCTTCGTCAGCACGCGGACCAACCGCCTTTCACGCAGCGCCTGTCTTCCAAGGCCCTCTAGGCCACCCGCGTGGGTCACCGTCAGGAGCTACTCCGCGTTCGCCCAGCCCTGGAGGCAGTGCACGTGCTGGCACAGCTCGTAGCAAATCCGACAGCGGCCCAAGTCCACGAAGCTCGAGGGTTAGCAAAACCAGTGCTAGGGACAGCAAAGGGGTGGACAAAGCCGCATTCCGAGCGTCTCTCGGATTCTCGTGAGAGACACGGCGCCATCCACCAGCGACGACCAGGAGCCACGCAGGACCACGCATTGCATGGAGAGACACATAGTTACCCCGATGTTGTGATAGTCGAGCGAGGAGTCCGCGTGCGTGCATAGGTGTGAGCACGAAAGTAACGGTCTCGTACATTATAGCTTAATACACGTACGAATCTGGATTATGGTGAGGTTGAATTCTCATTCGCCTGGTACAAGACCGACACGATACTCTCGACAGTTAGCCTTAGTTTCCGGGACACCCATCACCCTCGGGCCACCGCCGCCGGACGGGCGGTTCGCGCGGGAGAGCGGTTCCAACCGTGATCCGGCGGCGCCGTACGCGTATATTCCGTATAGACGCGGAGAACGCACAATTCGATTGTACACGACAAATTCGATCCGCTCGTGGATTGAACTTGAGGAGGAGGTTGCATGCTCACCGCGCAGCGCGCCCGACCCGGCGGCGGCGGGGTAGTACGTATGCAGTAGGAACGAAGTCAATAATATAATCGAAGTGTTCGTAGTTATCTTCGATTTCCTGCGCCATGCAGCATCATATCTTCTAAGAGGTCGCCCTTCAGACGACCTTTCAGTTCGACCTCATCTTCCGAGATCAGCTCCATGCCGTTGAGACTCGCTGCCGGATCGCTTCGAGCCCTACAGGGTGAGGCTCTAATTTGACGATTTCTTCCACAGCTCCATCGGTGGCGTCGAGTTCTCGAGTTGCGCGCTCGGCGCGACGACCGCCTATGCGCGCATCTTCATCTTCTCGGCCAGCGCGCTCGGCACGACGGCCGCCTAGGTGGGCACCTTCATCTTCTCGGCCAGCGAGACCAGCGAAACGCTCACTTGCAGGCGCCGTCTCCTCGAGGACGGAGCCGCCCCCTGAAGGTTCGTCAATAGGCTCGTCATCCCGCCGCGCCGAGGAATGCGCGTCTCGTCGGGGATGCGTAGGCGGCGGCGGCGGCGCGTTCGGCAGCAGCGGCGGCGGCGCGTCCGGCAGCTGCGCGTCCGGCAGCTGCACGCCCGGCAGCTGCACGTTCGGCAGGGGCAGAGGCGCTCTCGGCAGCGGAAAGCCGCCGCCGCCGCCGCCGCTGCCACCGCCGCTGTCACTGCTGCCGCTGCCGAACACGCCGCCGCCGCTGACTGCCACCGATTGCTGCCATGGCGTCGGGTAGCGTAAGGTGCCACCCGTCAGGCCGGTGCCGTATGAGGGCGATGGCGGCATACTCCTGCTCGCCGCCGTCTTGGAGTTGATCGCGACGACCACGCCCATCCCCTGCAGTTCTTGTGTGCGGCGCTCAGTCCAATACACGATGCGCGCCCTGAGGCCATCCACCCACCTCATGCGCTCCCTCTCGCTCGAGCAGTGCAGCACCACTCGCATGGGCGCCTGCGTGACGCGGAAGCAGTGCAGCAAGCCGGCCGAATCCTGGTCAGTCGGAGACAGCGGCGCAACCTCGGAGAGGTCGCTCATCGAGAAGACGATATCTCCCTCCTTGCCCTTCTTCTTCGAGATGTGCATGCGGCCCTTGTCATCACATACACGCACGTATCGTTGACCCCACTCATTGCCCCAGAAGTCCGTGCCCTTCTGGTGCTTCTTCTGCATCTTGCCCTCGAGCGGCACGTTGAGGATGTCTGTCTCCTCGGAGGTCCGTTGATGCAATCGTGGCGACTCTTTGGCGTGCATCGTGACGTCCGATCGCAAATACAAGGCTGTAACCTGCAGCTTTCGCACAGAGCCAAGGGCTGAACGTTCCGTCCCAGCCAGCCCCTTGCCCAGACGGAAGCCGTTTTTGGGTTTCTGATCGTCAAGGAGTCTGTTTTCGGAAACTCGTGAAGTCGTACGGAAAACAGACTCCTCTTCTTCACCTCCGCGCGCCCCGGGGGCGTCCCGCGCGCGCGACGTGAAAACGTTAGGTTGCCCCCCGCCCCCCGAAGCCCCGATCCGCGAGGGAGGTCCCTGCCTCGGGCGGACGCGCTGACCCGGCGACCCGCAACGGGACGCCCGCCACGCGCCACCCTCCAGAGTACTCTCCACCCAGGTGCCGCGGCGCGGGGGCGGGGCGCGCGGGCCAAGCTCGACCCCGGTCAAATCTCAAAACCGGCCGATGTCAACGCGGAGGGCCCGAGGCGAGGGGTCTCCGAACGACCGAAGCAGCAACTCCGAACTCGAGTACCGTACGCTCCGACGAAGACGATATTTGTAATATGAAATTAATTTTCAAGAATATCGGAGACGAGCGGCCTCACGCCTTAACGAGAGAGCCTCAGAGCCCTTGCTCAGAAGCCATCAGCATGTCGGCGTTTAGTCGGCGTAATGTCGGCCGGGCATGTCGCATGTGCGACGGAGAGCACGCGCCTCCGCACGCACGGACACAAGACGCGCACGCACAAACGCGCTCATGATTCTCTAACAACAGTCAACACACGGGCACACAGTTGTGGGATAAATGGTGACTCCCCCGCACCAGCCCACGAACGAACTGAACGGGGTGTGACTGTACGAACGCTCGCCATGCGAGGCGCCTATCTCAGAGTACTGCGCGGATAGGGCGCGGCGCGCGGCAGGGGGACGCGTGGAGGGAGGGCGATGGAGGTGCCCATCACGACGCGAGCCCAATTAGGAGACGTGTTCCCTCAACTTGACACAAGCTGATGGAGGGGATTATGGTGTGTGCGGTGGGTCCGACCGCTCTGATCCGACTGGAGGCCACGCTGGGCACGAGGCGAGGGCACAAGGCGAGAGTGGACTGCGGTGGGGCCAAGCGGGGGGGGGGCATGCCCCGAGGGCGGCGCCCCTCACGAGCGCCCCCTCAGCCTCGTACGCTCGCGTCCTCACGAGCGCCCCCTCAGCCTCGCACGCTCGCGTCCTCACGAGCGCCCCCTCAGCCTCGTACGCTCGCGTCCTCACGAGCGCCCCCTCAGCCTCGTACGCTCGCGTCCTCACGATGGCCGTGGGCCGACGCTGTGCGACGGTGGGAGGTCTGTTCGGCGCCGCGCCCGGCCGCCCGCTTTGCTTGGTCAATCTCCTTGTACAGGAAGTCGCGGTACCTGAGGAGAGAGGCAAGGAGAGGCGCTCAGCGATGCACTCATCGGTACTCGGTTCGGCCATCAGGTGGGCGATCATATGCAATCCATGAATGAACATGGGCAATGAAGTAGCGTACATGCTCGTATTCTTCTTCTCATTGTCGTCGATGGGCACCTGAACGCATTTGGCCGCCTTGCGCTCGACTGCGGGGTCGTGGAACTGGGCGACGTATCGGTGCTCGAGCGCCTGCTCGGCCGTCAGCCGATCATCAGGGTTGAAGCGCAGCAGCTGCATCATCAAGTCGATTGCGTCGTCGCTCGTGTCGGCGGGCAGCTTGCGCCGCCAGCGCTCCCGCGCGTCTTCGTCACTCGCGGCCGAGGGCATGCCCTGCACTTGCTCGCATAGGGACGGCGCGTACTGGCTCACCTTGGCGATCGCCGCCGCGTCCGGCTTGCCGACGAGCTCCATCACTTTCTCGAGTTGATTCATAGTTGAGGATCCGGGGAACACGGGCTTGCCCAGGATCATCTCGCCCAAAATACAGCCGACCGACCACATGTCGACGCCAAACGTGTAGCGGCTCGAGCCGAGCAGGATCTCGGGCGCACGGTACCACCTTGTCGCCACGTAGTCCGTCAGCGGCTGCGGAGGGTCAGTCGAATCCAGCATGGCTCCCGTCGCGGGCGATGCGCGCAGCGAGCGCGCGAGCCCAAAGTCGGCCACCTTCATCAGGCAGTCCGAGTTGAGGAGGAGATTGGACGGCTTCATGTCGCGGTGAAGGAGCTCGGCCGAGTGCATGTACTTGAGGGCCTTTAGCGACTGCCACAGAATGTACTGCTTATGAATCTCCTGCAGGATGTTGGCACGGATGGCCGCGTGCAGGTCCGTCTCCATGTACTCGAAGATGAGGTAGATGTCGCGGTCATTGTCGGCCTTGAGCACGCTGTGCAGCCGAATGATGTGCTCGTGACTGCTCATCTCGCGAAGCAAGTGGATCTCGCGAAAGGTCCGCTGCGCGTCCGTCGCATTCTGGAAGGCGTCAAAGATCTTCTTGAGTGCGACGACCTCCTTGGTCTGCTTCGACTGTGCTCTCCAGACGATGCCGTAGGCGCCCTTGCCGAGCTTCTGCAGGATGTCGTACTTGCGCAGCACATGCCGGTCTATCTCCTCCGACATTTGGTGATAGGGAGGGAGCCTCGGCGCGGTGGTAGTCAAGCGCTCAAAGCGCACTCAGGTCCAAAAAGAGGGGCCTTTCCCCACAAACTGCCACACATCGCGTCGTCTTGGGCTCTCCACTTAATCGTAGACGCCCCGTCGGTTACAACTCCGTCCATTCGTGCATGGAGGTTCCCGTCGACTGTTCCCGTGCATGGTGGATCGCGCGTCGTTTTGAGCTGCTCAACGTGTGACCTCAAATGCGGCCCTCCACAGATCCCTCCACACTGCTCACGGCGTCTATGGGCGCGAAGGAGGCGCTGTGGACATGTCTCTCCCCTCTCTCCCTACTTGCAACTCATGCGACAACGGCGGCGCGTGTGGCATGTGCCTGATGCTTCTCTCTCCGGCGCTCTGCCCCAACCAAACGGTCTCGTCGGCGCTCCCCAAGTGCTCCATCTCGTCCTACCAACCGAGTGTTCACGAACCGTTCTGCGAGGGCACCGGCTACTGCGGCACAGACAACCAGGCCAACACATGCGCTGGCCTTTACGAGGTCTACCGCTGGGTGCACTGCAACTTTGTGCCGCCGTCGCCTCCGTTTCCACCTCTCCCTCCACCATCACCTCCCTTGGCACCTTCTCCGCCGTCGTTGCCGCCGCGCTCGCCGCCCTCACCACCCTCTCCCCCCTCGCCGCCTTCGCCTCCCTATTCTCCGCCGCCCTCGCCTCCGCCCTCGCCGCCGCCGCCTTCTCCATCGCCCTCCCCTCCGCCTCATCAGCCTCCGTCTCCACCATTGCCCTCGCCACCGCCGCCACCATCACCATCACCGCCCCCACCGCCGCCGCCGCCCTCCCCACCGCCCCCCCTCACGCCACCGCCCTCACCTCCACCATCGCCTCCGCCGCCGTCTCCACCGCCCGCTCCACCGCCGCCCTCGCCACCGCCCTCGCCGCCTCCGCCATCGCCACCGCCGCCAAGGCCACCTCCGTTGCCCCCGTCGCATCCACCGCGTCCACCGGCGCCGCCCGGCGCACCCTCACCGTCTCCACCCCCGCCCTCGCCACCGCCGCCCTC
>Ga0210241_100148_pt1 | contig 55975 bp, 35 predicted proteins | sample ChrtobMetP5a_8mM_FD_155488 | JGI IMG/M metagenome (GOLD analysis project Ga0210241, IMG submission 155488) | Chrysochromulina tobin associated microbial communities from unialgal haptophyte culture, Seattle, Washington, United States - P5a_8mM | ecosystem: Host-associated > Algae > Haptophytes >...
CGGCGGCGGCGGCGATGGCGGCGGCGGCGATGGAGGAGGAGTCGATGGGCGTGGCGGCGGTGGTGGAAATGGCTCTGGAGAGGGAGGCGGCAAGGGTGGCGGCGGCGATGGTGGCGGCGGCGATGGCGGCGGTGGTGGTCGCGGCGGCTGCTTTGGTGGTAGCGGTGGTGGCGACGGCTCGGGGGGATTTGGGCTTGGCGGCGGTGGCGGCGATGGCAACGGAGAGCGTGGAGGTGGAGGCGGTTTTGGCGGCGGCCAGGGCGGCGGCGACGAGGGCGGTGGTGGGGAGGGCGGTGGTGGGGAGGGCGGAGCGAATGGTGGCGGTGGCGGTGACGTAGGCAGGGTCGCAATTGCACCATTGATGAATGCGATGAGCAGCGTGATGCGCAACATGCAGATATGTCCTGCTTCGCTATAAAACCCTTGGATCTGCGCGCGTGACCGAGACCGATAAAAAAAAGCGACCGCCGAGAAAAAAGAACGCACGCCGTTGTGGATTCCTTTGTGTCTCGTTCGTTCGCGTTGTCTTCTTCCCGAAAGGGGTCTTTCGCCGCAGCATGCATCCCCGCAGGTTCGCGAGGATGACTACTATGTACGCGTGAGATGACTTCGCTCGAGCGACGAAAAACCGTCGCTCTTGGGACGAAAAACGCGTACAAGTAGCACCGTCAAGTGACTTGCTTGCTTGTCTTGACTGGACTTGACTTGACTGGGCTTGATGTGACTTGTCCTTAGATCCGAGAGTCGTCCTCAACTTCGAACTCCTCTGGGGCTAACAGTGCAGCACCGTCTGTCGTGTTAACGTTCACACGCTCCGTCGCGGCGGAGGCACCGGTGCACGTGAGGGGTCCGCGCGCGCAGGAAATGGGGTTTACGTTGCGCACTCCGATAGGTCAGGTGTTCATCTTAGGCATCGTGTTCCTGTTCGTCTTCTCCGCGTACATCACCATCCAGGCGTTCGCCTCCAAGCTCTATGGCGACATGCTCGGCTCAAACATGGAGCTCACGCTATACGCCGTGTTCACAGCGGCGTGCTTCATCGCCCCGGCCGTGACGAACGTGTGCGGCTCGCGCCTCACCCTCTTCCTAGGCACGACCGGATACGCCTCGCTCGTCGCCGCTTCGCTCGTCCTTGCGCTGCTTGGACACAGCCCGCTGACAGACACGATCGTCAACCTCGGCGGCGCGGGGTGCGGCATCGGCGCCGCGCTGCTGTGGACGGCGCAAGGGCGCCTGATGCTCGAATATTCCAATGGCGCGGACCAGGGCCGGATCTTTGCCATCTTCTGGGCCCTCTTCAATCTCTCTGCGCTCGTCGGCGGTCTGCTGACCTTCTTCTACTTTGCCGACCACAACATCGAGGATCAGTGAGCCCGCTCACGCGCGAGGCGCTCGGTACGACGCTGTGCCAAACCTCAACCTGCGGCAGCGCATCGAGGAGCATGAGGCCGAGCTCGATCGGTTGGCCGAGCGGATGGCGGCGCGGTTGGCCACCGCCGCCGCGGAGGCGGAATCGGCAGCCAATGGGAAGGAGGCGGTTGCCAAGGCGAAGGAGGTGGCTGCCGAGGCGAAGGAAGCGGCGACCAGCGCGGAAATAGAGGCGTTGCGTGGGCAGCTCGCCGACGCCAGGAAGCGTATTCGTACCGAGGGGGGTCAGGCGGAAGAGCCGCGGGAAGAGCCGGAGCCAGCCGCACCCAAGCGACGCGTGCCATCATCGGGGCGCTCCTCGGAAAGTGGCGCTGGTGGCAGCGCATAAGGGCGCTCTGGTGTTTCTTGCTGAGTCCCCTCAGTTTGGGACCCACGTCCGACGTGGTCCCGGGCACCTGCGTGTCAATAGCGTGACAACATTGTTGCGGAGCGATCACATGGGCATGGCCAATGTGGTGCGCCCTGTGGTGCCAATGGATTTCCGGTGTATGTTTCGCGTGCGTGGTCCGTGCTGCGTGGTTCTAACGTACGATGAGTGTCTCGCTGTGTGTGAAAACTGTGATTATATTTTGTGCGCGAATAGCACTCGAACAAGTACGGTAACGGCCTCAGACTCACACAGCCTGTCGTACGGATGAAAAGTTCTCGATGGCGAATTAGTCCTTGCTCCCGATTCGGGCCGCCTTCGTCATGGGCTGTGGTGGGCCTTTGGGCGCTTCAGGCCGCCGCCGTCTTGGGCCGCTTGGGCGCTTCGCGCCTGAGGCGCAGCTTGACGCCGAGGTATGTGGCACGAGCCACGGCGGAGCGTGCGCCACGGCTGAGCTTTGAAACTGGCTGTTCAAGCACCTGATGAAGGCCTCGAGGGTCGTCAGAGTCAGAGGTAAGCAGCTTGGCAAAGGCCTCGAGGGTCGCGGCGAGTGACTCTTCCCCATCGGGCAGCTTTGCAGAGCACTCCAATACGCCAGCGCGGATCTCGTCCACGTTGGTCGCCCCCGCAGCCGATGGCTCGTCCGATGGCGCCGATCGGTCCGCAGACGAGGCGCAGACCAAGGAGGTTTCGAATGGTGAGGGCCTCTGGCTTTCTCCATTTGTCGCCTGTCCAGGCACTTGAGTTTTCACACCCTTGGGTGCCTCTATGGGCGACGCGAGCTGCTCCTGGTAAAGCCGATCGATGCGGACGGTGTGGACACCATGGAAGACGAGGCCATCGTCATTGGTCGCGAACGGCGCACCGCCATGGGACTGCGCACACGGCTCGCCAAGCGCGCGAAGCGCCCCCTCGACCCCAGCCAGGCACCGGTGCCCCACAAACACTTTGGGAAGCGAGGTCGTGTAAAAGTCCGCTCGATTGAATGCACGATCCGTCTCGCGGAGCTGGGCGGGCTCGGGAATGCGGTGGCCCGTCTTAGACCAGCGCTCCACGACGGCCTGGCTGTGCTCCAGCCGATGCTTGTCGGCGCGCATCTCGTCGAGCAGCGCTGCTCCGAGCACCACCGCCTCGTAGCCCGTGCTGGGTATGAACGCGCCACGCGTCTTGCGCGCCTCGGCGCCGCCGGTGGCCACACGGCCCACGTGCCACTCGATTCGACCTGGTGTGGGCTTGTCCTCCGACGACGGCGCCGCGGCAGCAGCGAGCGCCTCCACAGCTCGCTTCCCAGCCTCAGTCGCCAATTGGTCTTCGTTCACCACGTCGACATCAAAGCCGAGGGCCGATGCCGAGAATGGCAACTTGCCGGCCGTGGTGTCGTTGACGATGAGCACACGCTGGGACTCACGTGCCCGCTTGCTGTGGCTACCGGGGAGCGCGGTTTCGTCGAGCGCCCGCTTTAGGTCTGACGAACGGGTTGGCGCTGTCACGCTCCGCAGCGCCTCCAGCGCCTTGGACAGGCGATTGGCCGCGTCGGCGTCGGCCGCCATTGCCACATACGGCGCCGGCTCCTCACACACATTCGCCACGCGGTGCCCATCGATCACGAGCTCAGGGGTCCCTTGGCCTGCCGCCACGCTCATGCGATTGGCACGCACCGTCAAGGGCGTGCGGCGCGGCACGCCCGTCCAAAGCGACGGCACGCCGGCGATGAAGAAGCCCCACGCGGACGCGCGCGCGAGCGCGTTGCGCAGAGGCATGCCCCGGTAAGCTTCAAGAGTGTTCTCGAGCCTCACGTCGCCCCAAAGCTTGACTGACCATTCGAGCACGCACAGCACGAGCGCGTCTTCATCGCAGGCCGTGGTGAGCGTCTCGGCCTCGTACACGACGGGACGCTCGAGCCCGTTGGTGACGAAGCTGCCGCCGCCGCCGCCGCCTCCTTTGTCAGCGCCGCGTCCCTCGGCGCGCGGCGGCAGTGCCTCGTAGCTCTCGGTGTGGATTGCATGCCGCTTGCCGCCCACGAGCTCGCTCTTCCACAGGTAGAGGGGGAGCGCGAGGCCGCCCTCGTTGCTGGGCATGAAGCGGCCGAATGCGTCGCGGGCGCCCAGCGCGACCTCGAGCGCCGCAGATAGTGGCTCGCCCAGATCCTGTCGCGAGAACCGATGGAGCGCCGCGTACTGCGTCGTTTGCTGCGGCACCGCATAGACCTTGTGGTCAGCGCCAAACGTGTTGAGATGGTGACGGTAGATGGACACGTACTTGAACATGGACTCGGACGTCGTGAGCGTACCGAGGATCTCGGACACGACCATGTCGAAGCGCTCCTCGGGGGGTAGCGCGCTCGGTCCCGGGCGGACGAGCAGCACATTGTGCCGCCTACCGCCTGGGTCAAGCGCCCTGAGCGACGCCCGCGCGAGGCCTACCATGGTGCTGTTCACGTCGACGCCGGTAACGTGTGCCGCCCCGTGCAGCAGGCACAGCGACGAGAGCATGCCGGTGCCAATGCCGATGTCGAGCACGCGCGGCTTCCGCTGCTCTCTGGTCTCAAACTCCTGAATGCATCTTTCGATGGCCTCACCGTACTTCACGTTGCGATCTTGATCGTCGAGCATGCTCAAGAAGTATTTGGCGAGCCCGTGCTCGGCTGGGCTGTACGTTCCGCTGCGCTTCGAGGCGCTCATGACGCGCTTGCCGGTTCGAGGTCGATGGGTAATTCGACGCCGCTGAAGCCCACGGCGAAGAAAGCGTGGAGAGAGAGAGATGGTGCGTGCTCGATTTTGTGAGCGAGCCTTTCAGTTTGGGGAGATTTGAGCTGGGTTACCCGATTGAGTCACATTACTTTCTTCTCGAACCGTGGCTTCCAAGGTGGCTCCTGGCTCCGGCGCACGGTGCCCGTATCAACGTACATGTACGAGATAACACTCGGTTACATGGCTTACGATGTAATAACAATTTTTAGCAGCAGCCATGCACGCAAGGGTTCTTAGAAATCGATCAGAGGGTCCCTAGCTCCAGGGCAAAAGCTTGGCCCTCTTGATCTGGAGCACGGTGAGCCGGCGGAGGTTCTCCATGTCCTCCTGAGTGAAGGAGAGCCTCGCGCGCCGAGCAAGCCAGTCGGCCGTGTAAATCATGAAGAGCCCGCAGTCCCAGCCGTTGCACTGCTGGGGCGTTTGCCCCCGCTTCCAGACGACCTCCGTCCACCCCGACGTGTCGAAGGGCACCTTCTTCTTGTCGAGTGACTCGTCCTCAAGCCAGCGACGTGCGTTCTGCAGCGCCATGCCCGGCGGACCGCGCAGCGAGTCGTAGTACTCGAAGCGTTTCTGCTTCATGTTGATCACCACGAGCGTCCAATGGTTGTCATTGCAATGGATGGGAATGAGGATCAGTGGCTTGCTAAACACATCCTTATTGCGAGTCCATCTGGCCACCTCACTGTACTTGTAGCCGCCGGGGAACTCGGCGAGCTTCGTGTAGAAGTTGGTCTGGAAGAAGTGGCAGCGTGGCCGCCCGGCCTTGGTTTTTCTCCTTTCGCGCCGCTCGAGAAGCTTAAAGAAGTAGTTGATCACCTCGTCGTTGAGCCATTTGCGCGGACGGAGTGTGGCCATGTCCGCACGACTGACAGGAATGTTCTCGTAGTCGGCCACCAACTCGAGGCCACGGCCGCGGCCGCTCCCAAGCGCCTCGTCCACAATCTCCGCCTCCTCCGTCGTCATGGTCGGTATTGTGTACGCTCGCTTTCCGGGAGGCTTCACCACCAGCGGCTTGATTCGCTTGGCAGGCGTTTTGTGCTGAACAAGTTTCTGCCAAGCCTGCTCCGCTGTCTGCCGCTCGTTGTGCTGGGGCCGCTGGTGCACCCGTATTGCGTCGATCGCGTTGATCAGGTCGATACTCCATTTGATACTCCTTTTGAGTGCGGATGTGAATGCGGGTGTCGCCGAAGGCACGGAAGGCACGGCAGGCACCACAGCCGACGTTGCCGCCACAGACGTCGCCACTGACGTCGCCGCCACCGCCGCCGTGGGAGCAGCGGCAGCCTCCTTTTCAGTTTTCTTCGCGGCCTTCCTTGCTGACTCGGCTGGAGGCGCAGCCGGAGCGGGGTTGGGCGTTCCAGCGGGTGCAGGTGTGGGAGCCTGTGGTGCGGATGCGGCTTGGCTTTGGTCGCTATTCTTCGCCTTCTTCTCAAGGGGCGGCAGCGTGTTGCGCTCGAGTTGCGCGTTGGCCTCTTCCCTATTCCGGCGCTTCCTAGGAGCGGGCACAGGCGTGGAAGCTGGTGGCGCGGATGTGGCTCGGCCATCGTCACTGTTGTTCGGCTTCTTCTTAGGCAGCTGTGGCTCGTCGCTCAGGACGTGTGATGGCGTTGGTGGTGGCATTGGTGGTGGCGGTGGTGGCGGCGGTGCGGGGGCCAGGGCTGGTGTTACAACATGAGGCGCTGCTAATTGTGCGGTGGCCACTCTTCTTTTCGAGCGTTTCTTCTCTTGTTTGGCCTTGTTCTTGGCAATCTCCTGCTCGGTGGGCACACGTCCGAGCTTCGCCGTGAGCTTCGTGACTCTCTTGGATTCCGACTTGGTTGGAGCGAAGGCCGCTGCGGACGTTGGTGCAGGTGTGGGCAGCATGGGCGCCGTCGTGGGCGGCGCTGCTGTGCTCAGCTTGGCACTCTTCTTGCTGAAGGAGTAGATGATGGGCGAGGGTGCAAGGCCGGGATCCTCGGGTGGACCCTTGCTCGGCGTGAATGAGAAGCGCTTGCTCCCGCCCAGGCTGGGGCGCCCCGCCAGAGCCTCAGGCGCCGGGGCACTCAGTATTGCTGCGGTGGCCACGCCCGCTCTGAAGCTGCTACCACCGCCTAAGGTGCTGCTGTAACTGCTTCCTGTGCCAAAAGTGGGGGCGCTGCAGCCAAAGCTCGGCCTCCCACTCAGTGCCGGCGCGCCATCGCCGGGCACCTTGGGCGAGGGCAGGTTTGTTTTTTGGTTGTGGCCCGTTGCGGCGCTGGACACGTGGCTCAGGTGGGAAGTCGCCTTTGGTGCCTTGACTGAAGGCTGGTGCGGAGCAGGCGCTGGCGTGCTGAGCGTGTCCGTGTCCGGAACCACAGCAGCCACCAGCCCAAGCGTCGAGACAGCGGCGCCGTTGGTCGTCGACGGCAGGTTGAAGCCCCCGAAAGAGGGAGTAGGCCATGCGGTTTCGGGGGCGCTGCTACCAAAGCCAAAGACAGGCGTCGTGTCAGCAGCAGGGGCGGCAGCTGGAGTTGGCGCTGGAGCTGGAACTGGAGGGGCGGCGGGCGCGGGGGCGGCAGGCGCGGGCACGGGCGCGGCGGAGGTCCCGTAGGAAAAGCCAGAGCTCGCTTTGGCCGCAGCCCGAGCAGCAGCGGCCGGCGCGGGCGCGGCGGAGGCCCCAAAGGAGAAGCCGGAGGGCGGGTGCACCGGTGCGCCGTACTGTCCCTGAGACGGCCTGGGCGCAATCGCGAGTGGCACGCTGCCCGGTCCGCCGGCGGCGGCGGCGGCGGCGGCGGGAGCGGCGGCGGCGGCGGCGGCGGTGGCGGCGGCGGCGGCGGCGGCGGCGGCGGCGGCGGCGGACTGGGCGGCTGCGGCCCCGTCACGACCGGCGGCGGCGGACTGGTCGGCTGCTGCTGCGGCGGCGGACTGGTCGGCTGCGGCCCCGTCGCGACCGGCGCAGCTGCGCCAGATGTGTCGCATCTCCGGCGTCATGCCCTCGGCAGCCCAGTCGAGCTCGTGTGACCTCGTCTGTTGGTCGGGCGGCAGGCAGCGCAGCAGCAGCTCGCGCACCAACTCGTAGTCGGGTTTGTCAGCAAAGCCGAGGCCGTGCAAGTGGCGAACGAGCTCGAAGAAAGCCATTGGCAGCTCGACGCCAGCGGTGATGCCCAAGCGGCCCTCATTCGCGAGCATCTCGTCCACATGCGCCCTCTTGAGCCTCAGCACCTCGCTGTGGTCGCGGGTCGCATTCCACGGCAGCGCGCCGCCGTGCAGCTCCAGCAGCATGTACACGAGCGACCAGAGGTCGTCGCGCCGCGAGAGCTCCTCGTGCTCGTGGGAGTTCACCGAGGCGTAGCGGCACGTGCCGCGGAACTCGGCCGTTGAGCGCGCGGGGCGCGTCGTGCCATCCTCGGTCTTCCAGCGGCGCGCGAGCCCGAAATCGAGCAGGTAGCACAGATGATTGTCAGTGAGGCCGATGCAGCAGTTAGATGGCTTGATGTCGCGGTGGATGTAGCCTCGTTCGTGCATAACCTCGAGCGCGTTGACTATCTGGACGCAGAGCAGCACCGTCGTGCGCAGCGTGAAGCACTTGCTCGCCGTGAACTGCCGCATTTCGGACAAGTTCTTGCCGAGCAGCTGCATCACGATGTACGAGCACGAGGCATCCTGGCCATGCGCGACATAGCGCGGCACGGCCTTGCACGCCTGCAGCGTTTCGAGTGCCTGCAGCTCGCGTTCGAGCACCGAACGCTCCTTGTCGTTGCACCCGCGCGCCACCTTGACGGCCACGTGCGGGTGGTGGCCGTCGGTGCCTATTTCCTTTTGCAGGTCTGCGGCCTCATAGATCTCGGAGAATGTGCCCCTGCCCACGCCCCGGCGGATCCGCCAGCGCTGGCCGAGCACCTGGCCGATGGTGCACTTGCCAGGACCAGTCGCGTCTTCTTCCTCGACCATTGTTTTCGCACCTGCGGGCTGCGTTCGACGCGCGCGTGTGCAGGTCCGCACCGCGGCTTTTTGAGTTGTTCTCTCCCAGTCTTCCCGACGTTTCATCGCGTCGAGTACAATCGCAACTCCTCTCATTAACAAGTGAAGAGAAGCGTAGCGGCTTTGCCCGAGCGTCAAACAGCGTGTTGTGGGGAAAGACCTTGCAAGTTCGCGAGCGGCGTGAGTGACGTCACGCACAAGCAGCGCACAAGGAGAGCCGCGAACCATGGAGTTCCAGCAGCGTGGGTTTTTTCTCGACCCACTGCAGTGCATCTGCGGTCTATCAGTATGCGTGTGCGGCTTCGAGGTCCCGGAGCCATACGAAGGCACAGGCGTCTCTACTCCAACGGCCGCCACTGCTCAGGCACCGATGCAGCCGAGCGCCTCCTCTGGCCCCGCGGCGCACGAAGTTCTGGCCGCGGCGGGCCCCGCGGTCGAGGCGCAGTGCCTCTCTCAGCTGCCACAGACCCACGTCAGCTTGGCTTCCACAGCTCCCGACGGCGCCGCATCCCTCGCCGCCAGCTCCACTCTGGGTGGCTCCTTCGGCGCTGGCGCTGCGGACACCGTTGCCAGCGTCAACCAGGTTGAGTGCTCGCCAGGTGCTGCTACCAGGGCGACGGTGGCGAGTGCCAGCGCCGAGGGCTGTGCGATGGCGGCCGGTGCGCCAGCGGCGGTGGAAGGCGCCCGGGCCGAACACATCGATGACCGCGGACGCGACGAGAAAGGCTTCCCGGTGTGGCAGCGCTTCCCCCAGTGGATCTCTGCCGGGTTTGGAGGCCCCGTAGGCAATCCCGTGCTCGTCACCGATGAAAAGGTGTTGGAGCTCGCCAAGGAAGCGAAGGCCAATTACGGCACCACGGCCAGTGCGGCGCAAGCGGCGTCGCTGTCACGTGCCTCGCCGATGGTGACGGAGGAGAGGTTCCGGTTCGAGACCTCGACCACGGCGGAGCAGGGGGTTTCTACGTCTGGAGTCGGCGTGGCGGCCGCCATGGGCAAGTTCGTGGTGCAGCCTCGTGGGATGGTGAACACGGGGGTGAAATGCTACCTCAACTCGGTGATGCAGGCACTCGCTAGCTGCTCGGCACTCGCCGAGGTGCTGCACACGAGTCAGCTTCCCGAAGCACAGCCACGCGAGACGAGGACGGACCTCGTGCGGGAGTTCGAGGTCATCTTGCGGAAGTTGCGCCATGGCGGGCTGCCGGGCGCGCCCTCGGTGGCGGCCGATGCCTTTGACATCAGAGGGCACCGCCTGACGTGTGCTCTGAGTGGCTCACATGGACAGCAGGACTCACAGGAGTTTGTGTGCGCGCTGCTCGACACGCTGCACGAGCATCTCAAGCGGCCACTCTCGGAGCACGAGCTGGACGAGATGCGCAACCGCCTCACGCGCTCCTGGCGCGAGTGCACCGGCGAGGAGTGGAAAGACAAGGTGCAGCTCGCGTGCCACGACCACTGCAAGATGCGACACGAAGACATCACGATGTCGCCCCCGCCCCCGCAGGTGCCGCTTCAAACGTCGATCATCTCGCACCTCTTTGAGGGTGCGCAGCAGCGCGCGCCCCGCCGGCAATTCTCCGAGTGCTGCCCGCCCGCGGCTCCTACGTGCCTGTGCGTACCTTCTCGTTTTGCGACTCTTTGCACGCACTCGCTCACGCCGTGCTCGCTCCCTGTTCAACGACAGGCCAATTGCTCTCCCGGGTCAAGTGCGGCTCCTGCTCCCACCACTCTTGGTCTGTGGACTCGTTCATGTCTCTCTCACTGTCACTGCCAAAGGGGAAGCACCAGCCGCGGTCCCCACCGCCCCCGCGGCCCACCACGAGGGCTACACGGAGTGCGGGCGGCACCAAGGCACACAAGGTCGTCCGGCGTGGCGACGTTGACGAGCAGCGCCTTGTCGATATGGCCTTGTGCGCGACGTCGGCGTCGACGGGGTCGGTCGGGCTGGCCGAGGCCGCTGCCTCCGATGCCCCAACTGACGATAATGCAACGACATCGTCAATTACAGCGACAACACCCACACTGCATGGCACACTGTGCGAGTTCTTCGTTGAAGAGATCATCGAGGGCGGCAATGCGTACAGCTGCGAAAAGTGCAAAGTGCTGGGAGCAGCGACCAAGGTCCCTCTCCTCTTTCCCATTTCCTTCCCTAGTGCGTTGAAGGTCCTTTGCATCCTCTTCCTTAGCGCTCGCCACTTTCCCCACAGGTCCTTCGCATCCTCAACACGCCTCCCCTCCTCTGCGTCCATCTCAAGCGCTTCTCCTTTGGAAAGCGAGCAGGCAAGGCGGGCGGACACGTCACCTTCCCGCTCAAAGGCCTCTCGCTTGCTCAATTCGACGCCACCGCCAAAGCAGCGCCCACGACAGCGCCCACAATGGCCTCCACGACAGCGCCCACTCCCGCAACCTCCTCCTCCTGCAGCGCCAAGGCCGAATCCAGCGCTGAAGCGGGCTTCCCGTCCTCCCATGCAGACGCGACCGCCAACACACACCATTTCCCGCCGGGCCACTTCCCACCAAGCCTGTACGACCTGTGTGCAGTCATAGTCCACCACGGAGGGTCATTGAAACATGGACACTTCACAGCCTTTGTACGCAGGCCATCAGAGACATGGTATCACATCGATGACGAGGTCGTCACCAAGGTGGATCCATCCCAGGTCACCGCCGCCGAGGCATACTTGTTGTTCTATGAGCGTCGCCAGCTCGGCTTGGTGTGCGAGGAGAATGAGTTGGGCCCGAAGAATTTCGAGCTCGAGGCCCAGCGCAACTTCATCACGCTGTACCAGCACGTGTTGGCCGTGCTGCAGAAGGCAACGGCGCACGGGTCGGAGGAGGACGTGGCAAAGCAAGCAATCATGTTCTTGACCACTTTCTTAATCGAGAAAAAGGAGCTTGAAGATGGCACAGCATGGGGGTCCTCGCTCAACTTGGTCGAGAGGGGGATGGGGCAGCTGGTGGGGCTGCTGCTAGAGGCCATGTGCAAGCCAGACGAGGACGAGGACCACGGGTTCGTGGGGTTCACGCTCGCGAATGCCGCGGCATTGTGCTTGGCGCAGATTGCGTTGACGGTGCAAGACGAGGTCGTTTCACATGTGATGCCTTTTATCGAGGCGAACCTTGGCTGTGCAGACAGGCATCGTAATGATGCGGCGACGCTCGCATGGGGTTGTATCTTGGAGGGGCCCTCGGTGGAGGCCCTCCAGCCCCATGTGGTGCCTGTACTCGAGAAGCTGCTCTTGCTGGTGGGCACGCCCACGATGGGGCTACCAGCCTTAGTCAAAGCTACTTGGGCGATCAGGCTCATCACCAAGCTCCACATGTCAAGCATCCCGCCCTTTCAGTGGCAAGCGATGCTGCGAGAGGGGAGCGTTGCTCCTTCGGGCGAGACAATCGAGGAGGGTGTTCTCCTTCGTGTGTTCAAGGAACACCGCTCGACAGCCGAGGGGCTGTCGAGCGGTTTGTCCACATGTGCCTCCCTCACGGACAGGTGCGTGCCACCCTGGTTGGAGCTCCAAGTCGAGCGGGAGGGGCTGTTGTGCCTGATTCTGAGGGTGATCACGGCGGAGTTGGGGGGGCAAGCAGGGCCACACGCAGACCAGATGGGGGTTCTCATCGAGAGGGTGACAGCGGCGAAGGCATTGGTAGGCGAGGCAGCTATGGCATGTGCGGCGTTCCAGGTAGACCACTCCATGCTCGGGGGTCACACTGTCCATTCCATGCTTGGGGGTCACACTGTCCATGAGTCAGTTGATGGGCTGCAGATGGAGATGCAGATGGGCAGGCATGGAACAGCTGGTCCAATTATGGGGTCCAGGTCTGTGATGAGTGGCAGCAGCCAGGGCGTGGGTAAGTCCGACAAGGACAATGACCCCCACGGGGGCAGCGACGAGGACAACGACCAAGTGCGGGGCAGCGGCGACGGGCCTCCAGCCCAGAAGGCGAAGACCGCGGCTGCCACGCCTGGTGGTGCTTCCTCTGTTGCCACGCAGCCTGCTTCTGCCGAGCCTGCAGCCAGGAAGGCATGCAACAACAATGATGGCGACGAGATAGACCACGACGACCACGACGACGTCGAATACCAGAGGCTCAAGAGTCCGGAAGGAAGATCGCTCATGCTCTCCTTGGCCGAGACACTTGACAAGTTAGGGAAGATGAAGGGGCTCATCGAGATCGTGAGTCCTGAAGGACGATTGCTCATGCTCCCCTTGGCCGAGATACTTGACAAGTTAGGGAAGATGAAGGGGCTTATCGAGATCGTGAAGAGTCGCAAAGGACGGAGGAATATGCGCAGGCTGGCCGAGACGCTGTCCAATGTAGGCAGGATGAAGTGGAAATCCACCAAAGAGAAACGGGACATGGGTGCACCGTAAAGGTGATGGAGAGACACTGAGTCCGCCTTTGACTAGCTCTCTTTGGTGAGGCACAGTAGGTTTGTGGGAGTCGTCCTCGTCGTCCTGGGGTGGACGCACTCGTGGCGAGGTCACACATTATACAAGAATGAGGTCACTGACACCATGTTAGCGGAAGTCTGGTACACATTAGGTTGCAGGGAGTCATCGGTACACATGTACTGTGTGGCGGACTGGGTCGTGCCGGATCGCAGCATCACACGTCGACCTAGCGTCCCGTATTAATATGCATAGAGTTGCGCAGCCGAGCCAGGCCCACGTCACCATTCGCTTGCATGACGAATTAGAAGAATGACATGCGATGTAACGTGCTAATTATTTTTTAGGGCGCTTGCCGCTTCGTGCCCCAAGCTTGGCGAGCTGTGCTCGCGGTGTAGCGCCAGCCGAGCACCGCCCTCCCTGTTCCAGTCGACAGCGAGGACGGCAACAGTGAGGTCGGCAACAGCGAGGGCGTCGGCGGTGAGGGCGGTGGCTGCGAGGAAGGCAAAGGGCGGAGGAAATGAGGAGAGTGGCGTCGAGGGCGACGGCGGGGAGGGCGGCGCCGGCCTTGGCGGAAGTGACGGAGGGTGGCGGCGGCGACGGCGTCAGCGGCGAGAGTGACAGCGGCGAGAGCAGGGGTGGCAAGGGAGGGGTCGACGAAGGCAGCAACGACGACGGCGTTGGCCGAGGGCGACAGCAGTGTGGACGGCGACGACGTGGGTGGCGCGGTGAAGGCGGTGTCGGAGAGGGCGGCGGCGGCGAGGGCTGCGAGAGCGGCGGTGAAGGCGGGGGCTGCGAGGTCAGTGAGGGCGGTGGGGGGCGAGGGCGGTGGGGGCGAGGGCGGCGTGAGGCGGCGGCGGCGGCGAGGGCGTCAGTGGCGGTGGCGACGGAGGCGGCGGAGGCGGCGGGGGGACGTACCTGCTGGCGGGGGTCAATCGAGGGCGCAGGCGGGTCGCCAGGCGACTCGCCCGCGCGCGGGGTGCGCTCAGGCGTGGGCAATGTTGGGTTTGTTCATGGCTCAGCCTAGCTGCGCGAGCTCTGCGGCGGCCACGCTGCTCGCGCAGCTCGGCCCGCCCCGCCGTTCGGTGTGAGCACGATTGCGCTGCCATCGCTTGGCCTGTGAGCTCACGTTGCTCTTGAGGTGCCGTATCAGCGCATGCGTGTGAAGAAGATCGAGCGGCTCGGGAGCTTTCGTGAAGCCGCAGAAATCGAGAAGGCGCACGCGCGCGACGAAGCGAACATTCGCGCCGCAGAAGCGCCCAGTGAAGCATGATTTGCCACGCGGCAGCAAGCAGCGACGGCACGTGGTGGGAGCGCGCGAGGTTGATGTCGCCCGGGAACAGAGACTCGGCGCCAACGTTCGAGCTCCTCACACCAGGGCAAGCAACATGGACGTGGGAGCTAAGATAAGCAGCGGCCACTCGGCCAGGTAGTGGCAGGCGAGCGTCAGATGGCTTGCACAGTCTTGCCGAGCTCCATCTCGTCACATGAGGAGAGGCGTCGTTGAGCCCTGCAAGTCCGGCCGCCATTCAATTGGATCTTCACGGTTGGGGGAGAAAGTACACAGTGCGCGCGCGCGCGCGCGCGTCTGCCGCGTCTTCCGCGTCTGCCACGTCCGCACAACTGACACATCTTTCGCATTCCGACACACATTCACATTCACACAATCTCGCCAGAATTGTGCCGTGCTGACACGACCGAGGACGCCAACGAACGCGCTGCAAGCGGGGGCGTCGACGTGACGGCGAGCAAAATTGTGCACCGCCGCACTGTGCCCTGCCTGATCCGCGCGTAGCTGCCCGGTGCTGCAACCAGTGCTCCCCCCCGTGTCGTGCTGTCCTGTGCAGCTCCCTGGCTCTCGTATCACCGCGATCCCTCGCCCAGTGCTCACCGCGCTTCTCATTCCGCGCTGGCTGTCGCGCAGGCCCATGGACCGCGCCGACTATCTCATCAATGACGACAAGGGCAGCTCGACGAACGAGCCACCGCCGCCGCCGCCGCCGCCGCCGCCGCCGCCACCGCTGCTGATACCGCCGCCAGCGCAGCCTGCTGGGCAGCCGTTCGTGCCGGTGGCGGGGGCATTCGGTACGTTGCCCGCGCTGGAGCGGGGCGCGAGATTGAGCAACCCAAAGGCTCGAGTGTGGGCCGCGATTCATGGTCGCAGGCCATCGGATACCGAGCTTACTGAACCAGCCAAGAAAAGGAATAGGAACAAGAGAAGTGGAGGCTCGCAGCAGCAGCACCTTCAATCCTCGCTGCAGCCCTCACGGCAGCTTCAAGCCTCGCTGCAGCCCATGCAGCAGTCCCAACCCAACCTGCAGCCCTCACCATCACCATCATCAAGGGCGGCAGGTCCATCGCAGGCACTCTTCTATGCGCCAGAAGCAAAGTTAACCTTCACCCAGATTTCGGTAGGAAGGAAAGTGCGTGTGTGGTGGTCAAAGCTGGACGCCGGCAAGTTAGAGCGCTTCGAATATGGCGTCATCGAGAAGCTTGGTGGGCAGATGTTGCCCTCCAGGAACCGTCGTAAGAATGCTGATCTCAATATCTCATTCAAGGTTGCGTACCCGGCGCAGAGTGGTGAGCTGGAATCTTCCTTTTGGCATGACCTCGAGGAGAAGCACGTGGAGGCCGTGGAGCCGGAGGCTTGGGATCTGTACTTTAGCAAGCAGGGAGACCAAACTGCTGCTCTGAAGACAAGTACTCTTGCTGCTGCTGCTGCTGCCCCCACGGCTCTTTCTCTCGACCATCCATCTGACGAGAACTACAGGAGAATCAAAGTGAAAAAGGAGGAAGTCGAGGAGGAGGGGGGTGTGGAGGACAATGAAGAGAAGGAGGAGGAGGAGGAGGAGGCCGAGGAAGAGGAGAAGGAGGAGGAAGGTGGTGGGAAGGAGCCCAAGATCCCTGCAGAAGATCCAGTGCTGCCCTCCGTTGAGCAGCTCCAGGGCACTGTACCACACTTGGGGGAGACGTCTGCTGGCCTCCCCACCAAGCAGGTCGCTGTGGCTGCCCGACCCCAGGGTCCACCAATGCAAGCTGCAAAGGGCAAGATGCCTGTAGGCAACAACACGGCCGCAAAGGGCCCCATGGATCATTTCCTCAAACCCACTAACACCCTCCAACCCCAAGGTGCTCAATTATCGCAAAGGGCAAGGGAGAAGATGCCTGTGGGGCGCCTGGCCCAAACTGAGAAGACAGAGACTCGAGTGGAGGACATTCTGAAAATCTCGGAGGCACTTTCGGGCTCAATGGCGGACTACCCACAATTCGCCGATGCACTGTCCAGGAATCACGGCAACGTGACGGATGCGATCTCTTATCTTCTGAATCAGGCAGCAGCTCGCAACGAACGTGAGACACCTGCCAATGAAGACAATGAGGCCAATGACTACAAGATCAGTCTCATCGACAGTATATTGGAAGGCAACATCACAGTGTCGGAGATTGGAGAGGCCCTCGCCGCACATGGTGGAAACGTAGAGAGCACTCTATGTTGGCTCCTGGAACCAAAATTCATGTCCAATACGGTCCCCATGGACTCGGAACATTTCAATCCAATTACGGGCGAAGAGGACCAGGAGGACGAGAAAGATGGCATTAGGGTGGACCGGAGGGGCTGGGTCAAGCATGGTCGAGACTACAACTCAGAGGAAGATTCCGAGCAGGAGGACAGCTCTGAGGCTGAATCCGAGTGTGGTTCTGTGGAGGACGAGGACCTGTCGGAGGACGAAGACGAAGGCAGACAGCCCATGGGCGACAGCAGCGCTTCGGGCGCCGGCTCATCGTCAAACCCGCCAGTGCCAGGCCCCTCGTCCTTTGCGGAAATGTCACCCGACGAGACCAAGTGGCTGCTCAATGTGTGCCAATTCTTGGAGAAGCGGCTTTCCACACTACCTAAAAACGGAACGGACTATAGCTGGCTCAAGCTGCCCTGGGTAACCGCACCCGGTGACACTGCCCAGATCCTGGAAGCAGCCTACCGGTCTCTATCACCCGCGGGGGTGCAGGCCTTTGTGTTGGCCAATAAGGAGTCCCTCACGCCGGACGTCTTTGAAAAGATCATGGGCGTTGGCCGTGGTGGCCTCATCGAGGAGCGGGGACTCTACTGGCCATCAGGACCAACCCTCGTCGCAACGGAGCAAGTCAACACCCTGGTGCCCGATGGCTCCAAGGGTGTGTGGCTCGGAGCCTGCAATGGGGTGTGGGGCAACTTCAAGGAAACACTCGTCGACAGCGTGCGCAAGCTGGACGTGTACCCAATGGGCGGGGGGGTCACCCACCACCCTTGCGACGGCCACACGCAGTATGCGAGTGTCGGGGAGCTTGGATTCATCATGTATGCCACCTCACTGCCCGGGCCCTCCTTCCAGCCACCGGCTGCTCGCCTGGCCATTGAATCACTCAGAGATGGTGGGATTCTGGTGGTCACCGACACCCTGGGCAGAGACGAGGCCACCCTGTCCACCTTCGACAAGCTCTTGAACATCTATGAATTGCGTGGCTTTGGCACCCTCAAGCGCAAGACGGTGGGTGTGCCTGGTCAGCGGGATGTGGACATGCTCACCTTCACACGCACATCAGCTTCTGGGCCTGGCTCTGGACCAGTCCCCATGCTCAAGCTGCCCAAGCGCAATCGGGTCACACTGTATGCAGCTGTGCTGCCCCAAGGGCCACGGACCCACATGCATCCAGTGGTAGCTCCTCGTCGTCAGAGCGCTGGTGCTGCTGAGCTGGATGCAAAGTCCACCATCACAAGTGCTCCTGGCTGCTATATGATTGCCACAGGCCAATTTGCGTATGGCGGCGCGAGCCTCAACCCAGTGAAGCGCACCGCTCAGCATGTCCAGCTCCACCGTTCAGGCAACAAGGGTTTCGCCAGGCTGCTCAAGGAGGTGCACCCCAACGAGCGTGCAGGTGTGACACGTGCCTGCATCGTCTTTGGCTACAACGAGATCCACCCAGAGAAGATTGCACAGCTTCTCGGGGGCACACCAGTGACCGTGAGGTCCGTGTCCTTCTTCCTGCACTTTGCGGAGCAGCTGATGCTCAACCAGCTGATGAAGGTGGGCTGGGGTGGCGGAGCGGTCCCCAAGCTCTTGAACAAGACTATCAGTGGCTTCGCCCAAGGTGCTCAAGCCAATGCGTCCGCAAATGGGAAGCTGGGCACATACATCACCAATTGGAGCAAGTTCACAGTGGAGGCGCCCCCGACGGCCATGCTGCTTGGCAAGTTCACTGATGACTGTCGTGCCGAGGGCACTTGCGTGGTGGCCACATATGTTGACAAGGTCATCACGATCACCAGGGTGAGCTTGCCCACAGGCGAGGCCGGGGGCGAGAGGGAGTGGGAGGTGGTCCAGCGGGTGGCCACCAAGACGTTTGGTAAGTGCACCTCGGTGGCCAGGAAGCTGGGCTCACACGTCGCCCATTGGAGCAAGTTCACAGTGGAGGCGCCCCCGACGGCCATGCTGCTTGGCAAGTTCACTGATGACTGTCGTTCCAAGGGCGCTTGCGTGGTGGCCACATGTGATGACAAGGTCATCACGATCACCAGGGTGAGCTTGCCCACAGGCGAGGCCGGGGGCGAGAGGGAGTGGGAGGTGGTCCAGCGGGTGGCCACCAAGACGTTTGGTAAGTGCACCTCAGTGGCCGGGAAGCTGGGCGGTAAGAGGGGCTCACAAGTCACCAATTGGAGCAAGTTCACAGTGGAGGCGCCCCCGACGGCCATGCTGCTCGGCAAGTTCACTGATGGCTGTCGTGCCGAGGGCGCTTGCGTGGTGGCCACATATGATGACAAGGTCATCATGATCACCAGTGTGAGCTTGCCCACAGGCGAGGCCGGGGGCGAGAGGGAGTGGGAGGTGGTCCAGCGGGTGGCCACCAAGACGTTTGGTAAGTGCACCTCAGTGGCTGGGAAGCTGGGCGGTAAGAGGGGCTCACAAGTCTCCAATTGGAGCAAGTTCACAGTGGAAGCGCCCCCGACGGCCATGCTGCTTGGCAAGTTCACTGAAGACTGTCGTGCCGAGGGCGCTTGCGTGGTGGCCACATGTGTTGACAAGATCATCACGATCACCAGGGTGAGCTTGCCCACAGGCGCAGCCGGGGGCGAGAGGGAGTGGGAGGTGGTCCAGCGGGTGGCCACCAAGACGTTTGGTAAGTGCACATCTAGCGCAGCAGCGGCAAACTACGCCGAGTCCAAGTCTAATCCAGCTATGAGTACCAACGAGGCCAAGAGTGCAGGAGCTTCTAAGGGAGTCCAAAAAAAAGGAAAAGGTACTCAAAGTTGTGGAATGTGTGGGCAGGTTGGCGTCAACTCGACAACCTGTCCCCGCAATAAGTATGCTGCCAAGCCAATACACGAAGATGGAAGGAAAAAGCCTAGGACGAGAAATGGCCGCAACCAGCGAGGTGGAGATGGCAAGCACCTCTATGCAGATTATCTTGTCTGACAGGCCGGAGGGTATTGAAGGTGCCATCCTGCAATGTGTGGGGAGTGGCGTGACAGCAGTTCTACTCCAACACAGCGACCTACGCCAGGTGCTAACCTACGCCAGGTTCTACACTCGGAACATTTGGGGTGCCCACCACTAAGGGTGGGTATGGACAACTGTTTTCTTTCCTTTTCTACCCGTAAACTTTCTTCTCTGTCCCCACACATCGCCTTCCGCCACCCATTCGCGCATCGACGGCCTTTCAGATAGGCTCCCGCGCAACGATTGCGAGTGGTGCATCTCTGGGCGACGCACCGATGACATCCGGCCAGGCCGCAGGCGCGCCACAAGCTAACCAGCTCAGTGGCTTACGAAGAGGCTGTGTTTTTGCGTTTCGTGCAGATGGAGTGAGCCACTGCAGATCGAATGAGCCACTGGAGCGACGTGTTGGTGTGAAACGAGATCCGACAAAATTTTCGAACTCCCGCATCTCGTTTCACACCAAATTTTGTCGGATCCGAAAAATGTGGCCGCTGTACGTCGTGTTCCTCGCGTTGATCATCGGCGGCGGTGCGCTCACCGGGCTGCTCTCCCCGCCCAGCGAGATCAGCTCGCAGCTGTACTTGCGCGACTCCGCGCCGATTGACGCGGCGCCCGCGGTGAATGGGGCCACGCACCCCGTCAACCGGGCCGCTCTCGACTGGTTTTCGGAGGCTGTGGCGACGATGCAGCTCTTCGGCACGCGCACGATGCTGATCCTCGGGCCGCTCATGTGGTACACGGGCTTCAACCAGCCGTACCAGCTCAACACGTTTGCACGCTACTTCACGGCGCGCGCCAACGGTCTCGAGGTCATCGTCTTCTACGGTGCCGAGATCTTTGGCGCCTTTTTGGCTGGGTGGATGCTCGACCGCGACCCCACGCGGCCGCGCACTGGCGCGCTGCACGTCCTGGCCGTCTTTCTGGCCGTCACCACGGGCGGCTACGCGCTCGCCTTTCATTCGGAGCTCCTCGCGGCGCGCGCCGATTGGCCAGCTTGCAGCGTCGAGCCGCTCGACTTTACGCAGGCGGCCATTGTGGGGCCCACCCTGGCCTACTTTCTGTGGGGCCTCTCCGACTCGCAGGTGCAGGCCTTCTCTTACTGGCTCATGCGCCAGCTCTTCGCCGACGGCCCCGAGCAGTCGCGCGCTGTCGGCTTCTACAAGATGATACAGAGCCTCGGCTGGTGCGCGGGCTTCGCGCTTGTGCCGTCGGAGCGCATGCCGCCCATCGTGCAGATGGGCCTCACGTATGCGTGCGCGCTCGTCGGCGTCGTCTTTGCGCTCTTCCGGCTGCCCTCGGATGCGCCCCTCCTCAGAGACGCGCGCGCGCCACTGTCCGGTGCCGAACGAGCCTGACAATGCTCCCTGCCCGCATTGCTGTGAGAGCTCTTTTGTACATTACTAATGAGGCAGCTTGTGCCGATCGATGGTGCACTGGACGAACCGCTCCTGTCCCAACGGAGGTTGCGGGGATGGAATACCGGAGACGACAGACGTGTGGAATGCGACGAGGGGTTTTGGGGCCGACAAAATGGACAGATGTCATCTCGAAATGGTTGAATGAAACAACGCCCGGAGGGTCTTCACACACCATGTGACACACCGTACCTCCGTTTACTCCGAGAAAATTGCACGCAGATAAAACAGCCCCGCGAGTGAGCTCGAGTCCAGAGACAAATGTCTTGCGACGGTTACGTGCAGTGCCCTAAAGGGGTAAGTTGCGCAAAGTTGCGAAACATCAAGGTTTCGGAGGGGGTGCCTTTGCGAGAGCAACACCAAGCACAACATGCCGAGATGGGACGGAACTGCGGATCCGCCACCGTGCGAGCGACGCTGCGACGGTGACCGCATCATCGAGCTCGTCCCAGCCGCGGAATGGCTCGCGGACGACACGAAGAATATGCTGCTCCGCAACTCAGACAATGCCGACATGCTTCCGGGTCGCCAGTTTCTGCCGCGCACGGCATACCGCGATCACCTGCACGACAACGCGCGCGCGACGTCGGTCTTTGACAACGCCAACCCCGGAATCACCACGTATGTGCGCGTCTCGCGCCGGCTCGCCAAAGAGGGCGCAATGGGCGACCAGGCCCGCGAGGACCAGCTCCTGCAGATCCGAGCGGAGATTCGCGAGCAGACGAGGCTCAAGGAGCTGAGGGAGGCACAGGAGGCTCGCGAGGTCCTGGAGCTCAGGAGCCTTGGAATTCGGACGGCGATGCGCAAATGTGAGTGGCCTTCTCGCCACCACCCCTCCTTGCCTGCCCGCGCCGCGTGTCCATGTTGTGGGTGGCTCACAACCATGTTGTGCGTGGCTCCCGTCCGCAGACAAGGACCTGGCGGACACGGACCAGGATGGTGGCAGGGCACACTCGCACGATGGCGTGTCGAAGAGGTCGGCCCAGTCTGCGTTCTTCATGTAGGCTCGTGTATGCGGCGGGCCATGGAAGTATGTGCCAACGCTGCTCATGCGACCGGGCGGTGGGGCGCGCGCTCGACGCGGCTGCATCCAATCTCGCAGACGTCCTCCGCGCTGGCGGTCACAGGGGACGAGGTAGCATGGCGCAGACCTCCAAGCACAGAGGACCCACCGGGACCGCGCTCACAGGGTGTAAGGCCGTGGTAGCTGATACTCATGATGGCACAGTGTGTGTGGCCCACCGTGAGAGTGTGGTGCGTCCGTCTTGACGATTTTCTTTCTCTTCTCGTCGCGTTCTTGTGTGGACTCCCGTCCGCTCCGTCGAGAAGAACTTTCACGCACGGCCCAAACAAGCGCCCTGTTAAATCCCAAAACACAATTCCGCAATCCAGAATCCTCAGTGGCACGTTCACATGCCCAGCAGCCAGCGGCAGCACCATAAGCCCGTTGTGGGACTCGCCCTCGGACAACCAGCCTCCCCCCAAGCCTCCACAAAAGGACAGCTCATAAGACTTCGACTGCCTTGAGCGCCTGCCCACCCACGCGCTGCGCGACTTCCTTGAGCTCGGCGCGCAGCCTCGCATAGAGTTCATCGGCGAGCGCAGGTGTGCCCACTACGGCGCCGCCCGGTGCCGAGCTCTGCAACGCCGTCGCGGGCTGGCAAGGCCCTATGTCCTCGCCGGCATCGAGCCGCGCCTTGAGCGAGCTCACGTGCTGAAACACGCGTACATCCCCGCCCCTATCGGGGTGGAGCACCACCATCAGCTTGCGCCAGACTGCGGGGCGCATACATAGCGCTCCACCCGCCGCCACGTACAAGGCGAAGAGGCGCAGTCCAGTGGTGAGCGCCGCCGCACTGTGGGCAGCGCGAGCGGCGCCAGTGCCATCCGTCGCATCGTCGGGAGCAGCGTCCTCGTCGGCCTCCTCTTCGACGTCCATTGCAGTGGGCTCGACGTCAGCGGGTAGCGGCACGTTGTTCGCGGCAGCACTCGCCGGCGGCTGTGCGGCCGGCGCGGGCGGCACCAACTTGGTCAGGCCAAGTTGCACTGCGAGTGCCGACGGCGCTGCTTTGTTCTTGAGCAGGAGCGGCGGCTCGAGCAGCAAAGGGAGGAGCCGGAGGTCACTCGAGCGGAAGCGCCGGATACAGACGAACGAGTGGCGGAAGAGCGTGGCGAGCTCCGAAGCTGAGCGTCGGCGGAGCACGCCCTCGATGGAGCGTCCTAGAAAGACGCGCCGCTCGCGCCCGAGTGAAGCGAGCGGCAGCCTCACCTCTCCAGCGCTCTCGTCCTCGAAGACTTCATTCTGCGCAAAGTACGTGCCGTGCATCGGGAAGACGCCCTGGAAGGCTGTCCACGGCGACAGGAGGAGCCGACCGCGCGCGTAGTCGCCGACCGTCCCCTGCAGCAGCAGCAGGCGCGGCGTGGCGTCGCCCGGGTGCTGTGGCGCGATGGACGGGTCGTGCACCTCGCGAGCGTACACCATCCGGTCGGTCAGAGGATTACCACCTGGAGGGACTGTGGCACTGGCTTCCGAGAGCACCAATGGGGCGGCGGGGAGCGAGATCGGCGGCGCGAGGAGCACTGGGGGGACTGGCGGCGCCGCTGCACCCTCGGCGGCGGCAAGCGCGGCTGCCACCGCCATTGCGGCTACCTCGGCGCCCGCAGCGGCCGCGGAGCCGATCTCGCAACCGAAGATCGCAACGGCCGACGCCGAGAGCGGGCGCGCTGAGGAGACGAAGGCAAGGGGGGCAGGCGCACTCGCATCCGGCGCGAGGGACGGCAGTAGCGGAGAGAGGGCCATGGGGACGGTCGGGTCGCGGATCGGAGCTTCGCTGGGCGCCATCGACATCATTGCAAAACTACCCACGGTGGCAAGGTGTTGCACACCCACGCCGTCATCGAGGTCCTCTATGGGGATGGCGCTTATGTCACTCGATCCCGTGCCGGCGTGGGTGTGCTCCGTTAAGGGCTCCGTTAATTGCTGTGCCACGTCACTCGATCCCGTGCCGGCGGGGGGGATGGGCACAGCAATGGCGACCGTTCCTGCGGCCGGAGCGACTGTTCCTGCAATTAACGGAGCAGCGGCAATTAACGGAGCAATTAACGGAGCGACTGCACTTGCGGCCGTGGCGACGACAGCGAGCGGAGCCGAGTCCGCCGCAAAGCAGGCGCGCCCTTTGCCTGTGGAGTCGTCGGCGCGGAGAAGGCTACCGTACTCGCAGTTGCTTCGGAGAGGGCAGTCACCGCACTGCGGCGTCTCGCCGCATAGGATGGCGCCGTGCGTGATCATGAACACGTGCGAGCGATACAGCAGTGCACTGAGCGCCGAGCCGGGGGGCGTGCTCGTGGGCAGCACCTCATACATGTAGTCCTGCGCTCGCTTCGAGAAGCGCTTCAGGTTGCGCGGGCCGTCCTCGATGTCCTCCGTGCCGCTGCCGCTCGTGCCAACCCGTGAGTTGTTTGGTCGAGTAGCCTTGGCCCTCGCTTTGGAGGCGCCGGCCAGTGCTGCTGGCACCTCTCCCTGCAAGGTGCTGCCGCTGCCAACGGGGATGCCCTCGCCCTCGCCCTCGCCCGGGACAGCACCCTCGCCCTCGCCGAACGCATAAGGCTCGTCCTCTACCGCTGCGCCGTCGCCGCCGCCAGAGCCCGACATGTCGGCAGCGGCCGTCCAGCGCGTCCCGTCGCACACATGGTACTTGCCGTGCTTCTTGCAGTACCGTCGCGGGGCGCCGACGACCCGAAGTGGCGTGCTGCCGTCAGCGGCGAGGTACTCATTGGAGGCCAAGTTGACCGAACCGCGGCCCACTTGGCCAGCCGCCTTCGTGAGGCCTCGCACGTCGATCATCGACTCCTCCTGCAGTAAGCTGGCCGGGGCTGCGTCGACTGCGCAGACGTCGAACGCAGTGTGCACATTCGCGTCTTCATCCATCGGCGCGGATGCTTCCACTTGCCCGGATCGAGCGCCATCCCGAGCGCCATCCCTGGCCGCCGCCGCCGCCGCTGCCACCGTCATCATCTCATTCACGGCCGAGGCGATCCTGGCGAATGAGCTCGGTCCGGCGCGCTTGTGTGGCGTATGCTTGGCTGCAGGGCGCGTCGCGAGCGCGGGAGTTCGCGGCGGCGAGAGCAGCGCGTCGTCTGCCTCGGGGCGAAGCAGAGGCGCGGCGGCGGCAGACGCCGCACCGGCAGCGTCGAGTGCCTTGGAAGCGGGGGCGGCGGTTGAGACCGGCACCTTGGCGAGCCACGGCGCGCGCTCCGCGGCGTCCATCTGCTTCCACTGCTGCAGCAGCAGCGTACGCAGCTCGGAGCGCGAGCACTTGGGCCGCTCGAGAGAGAGCGCCGGCCGCATCGCCTCCACGTAGATGTCATGTGCCGTCTTGGGACCCTTGCCCTTCGAGGCAGGCGTTCCGTCGAGGGGTGCCAGAACAAGCGCGCCGCGGCACACGAGCGCGAGGGACGCGCTGACACTGACGTTGCCGCCCGCGAGCGCCGACCCTCTGATGCCCAGGCGCAGCGTCACCCAAACTGTTGGGGAAGCTGGCGGCGCGTTGGCGGCGAGGCGAGGTACCTTGAGAGCGCGAGACGCGCCAAATGCCTCTCCCACGCCCAGGCGACGCTTAGGCTGCGGCGGCGGCAGCCATCTCGCGAGATGCCGATCGTTGAGCCCAACGGGCAGGATCGCGCCCGCGCGCTGTGCTGAGCGCCGGTCGACGCTCGAGAGACCCTCGGTCGCATAGATGCCGATCCGCTTGAGCCAGCCGAGCCGCGTCATGACGCGCAGCACGTTGGCGTCGACGGCAAAGTCGACGCGCCCCATGCGATAGAGAAGGAGGCACGCGATCGACTTGCCGGAGAGACCATTGTAGCTGAGCAGGTACCTACGTATTTGGTCGGATGGCCACTGATGCAGCCTCTCGAGCGAGGTCGCCACGCCACCCGAGTCCTCAAACACGCGCCCGAGCAAGGCGTGTATGCGCTCCGCCTTCATGTGAAAGTACGGCCCATGCCAGATGCACGGTTCAATATCCTCGGGTCGGCGCTGACGAATGAGATCCCAATCTGGCTCATTGGGAAGCTCGGCGCTCGGGAATGTGGCCGCCAGGTTGGCGTACCCGATCGACGACCACGAGTTCCGGCACGTCTGTGCGCAGATGAGCCCGACCAGCGTGCCCAACACTGACGTGGACCAATCGAGCCGCGTGAACGGCAGCTCGCCATACACCGCCTCGAGCGCCGTGTTGAAGCTTTGCATCTTGCGCTCGACATTCTCGGCGGTGAGCGGCTCGAAGGCTGCGGCGCACGCCTCGTAGCGCGCGCGCGTTGCCTCGCTCGCTGCAACGGCCGCGGCGACGGCGGCCGCCGAGTCGAGCTCGGCCCCCGCCACATTGGCGCCACTCGGTGCGGCGGCGGCAGCAGCACCATCTGCAGCATCCGCCGCATAGGCGACAGCTACAACAGCTGCGACAGGCAGAGGGCCGAGCGTTGCACGAGCTAGCGGCACGCTGCCCCCTGGCAGCTCACGTATCTCGGTGAGAATCTCGGGGAGATGGAGAAGCGTACCGGTGGGCGCTAGCGGCACGGCTGCTGCTGCTGGGGGCATGGCTCCCGCAAGGGTCGTCGGTGCCACGGGCTCGGTCCCTTCTGCTGATGGAGAACGCTGCGTGCTGGTGCTGTGCAAGCCCACGGAGGCATCATCCGCTGCTATGCCGATCGCCGACGGCACCGCCGTCACACGCAACCCCCCCTGATCGGTTGCAACGCTCTCATCCGCAGTGGAGGTGGCAGCCTTTCCAGCCTTTCGGGCGAGTGTCCACGGATTCACGCGCGCCCGACCTGTGATGGCCGTGGTGCCGTACGGGTCAGCATGCGCCGCGGAAGGCAGCAGTGTGGAGCAGCCGGATCCTGACGCTCTCGCTGCCGCCGCCGCCGCCGCCGCCGGCGCGCTGCCTGCGGCGACGGCAGCAGCGGCAGGGCCGCGGGCACTGCGCGAGCGCCGCTCGAGAAGCTGAATGCCCCTTCCGGGAGGTTCGCCGCTGCAGTAGGGGCACTCATACGTCGCATCGTCCTCCGCAAAGGCGGCGGAGCTCGCAGGTGGCAGTTTTTCGCAAGCCACATGCACCCACAGTCCACACGCATCGCACGCGATCATGTCGTCATCCGATCGTGACCGTTTGGAGGCCTTGGAGGTGACCCCAGCCTCGGCAGCCCAGGGGCCGAAGCAGATGGCACAGCAGCCCGCGCGCTCGCATTGCCGGCGGCGTGCATCCACGATCATCGCTCCCTCGCCAAATCGCGTCCCACGGCACGCGGCGCAGTGGTAGGCACGATCGCCATCAAAGTCTTCAGCGCTCCCCGCGGGCAGTGCCTCGCATGAAATGTGCACCCACACACCGCACCGGTCGCAGCCGACAGCCTCCTCGCCGGTGGTGCATTTCGTCTCGCACGCGGGGCACGTGTCCGTCGCGAGCCAATGGCGCAGGCGCACCTGCTCGATGACGTTGCCCTCGCCCGGCCGGCAGCCGCGGCAGGCGGCGCACGTGTAGTGCACGTCGTCAAAATCGACCGTGTGCGTGCAGTGCACGGGCAGTGCCTCGCATGAGACGTGCACCCAGCGCGCGCATGATTCACACTGGAGCATCTCCTCAGGCATCGCCGCCGCGCCCGCCTCCGGCTCCGCGTACAGCCGCTCGCACAGCGGGCAGTACTCGTCTGAGTGGCAGCGGCGCGTGCATGCTGGGCAAAGGCCAACCTCGTCCTGCGGGAGCGCCTCACTCAGCCCGAGACGCGCAACCAGCAGCGGCGTCACTGGCGTCGCCGTGCACCTGCAGTCGAGCGCTCTCTCCGTGCGTTGGCAGCCAGCGCACGCGACGCTCGTGCTGAGGGCACGACGTGAGGGCAGTACGAGGAGCTCGCCAGGCGCTGCCTGCCGACATGCAGGGCACTCGTACTCAACGGTCGCCCACCGATCCGCTTGCCTCGCGCTCAGCCTGTCGCAACTGAAGTGCACCCAGAGCTCGCACCGGCCACATTGGAGCATCTGAATTGAGGGCAGCTCCTCGCCGTCAAGCACGTTGCGCCACGCGACCAGACATACTGGGCAGTACTCGCGCTGCGCCTCGATCTGCTCTTCGCGTGTGCGCACTATTGGAGCGCAGTGCTCACATAGCGCACGTCCCTTGCCGTCGATTTGTACCTCGTGGGCCAAGTCCTCCACGCTCAGGCACGCCTCGCACGCCGCACATTGAACCTCCCCAGCGCGCCGCCGGCCGCGACTGCCGGCCAGTGGTGCTAGGGCCGTCTTTGGTCGCCCCATCGGCTCCTTGCCACGAGCGGTAGCGCTTCTCGGTACTCGAGCATGGGCGGCGGCGGCGGCGGCGGCGGCGGCGGCGGCACGGTCGCTGTCCTCACCGGTTATGCATTTGCGGCGACCCAAACGGTTGTCCGAGACGGGCGAGGCGGTCGGTTTTGGCCGTTGCGACCGACGGTTGTAACGGTTGTCCGCCGTTGCAACGAGCTCGCGAGGCCGCAGCCGCTTGGATTGGTTGATGGGCGTCTCGACAGGCCGTCCAGCGCTGTCACTGTCAGTGACCGCAGTGACCGCGTGGCCAAGCGCCTCAGACGCCGCATCGGGCGCCGCCTCCTCCACCGCCTCGTCCACCGCCCCGTCCTCCGCCTCGCACGCCGCCTCTGGCACCGCCTCGGGTGCCCGCTCATCTGCGGCCTCGTCTGCCCGAGGCGCCGCCACTTGTCCAACCGCCGGCGGTGCCTCCGCTGCCTCTTGCTCGCCCTCTACTACACGCGCCTCGGGACCCGCGGCCTCTGGACCCGGGGCCTCGATGCATCGCACAAGCAGTTTGATGCCCACGCTCCACGGCACAAACACATTCAGGCCGTGGTTGGGCTCGAGGTCGACGAAACGAAGGCCCGGATGGCGCCAAAAGTTGTGCCCGTTCGAGACGACGATGAGTCGTTCGGAGCCGGCCGCGCGCGCGCATTCGTGCACGTACTCCACCATGGACCGGCCGAGCCCCTTGCGCTCCTCGTTGCGGTCCACGGCGAGAAGCAGGAGCTCTGTAAAGTTGCGTTGGCTTGCGCTCGCACGCCGTGGCCGCTCGACGTGCCGGAAGCACGCTGCAACCACCACGCGGCAACGCGCTACCGTGCCGATGGCACAGCAGTAAGCCTCGCGCTCCTTGGCCGCGAGCGGCCGCTTTGAGAGGTGACAGTGCATCTCGCCCTTCGAGAAGCCAAGCAGCTTCGAGATGAGCTGCGAGTTGTCCTTCGTGAGCTTACTCGAGGCGAGGCGCGAGGTGAGCAAATCGCACGCCATGCGCTTCGAGGAAACGTCCTCGACGGTCGTAAACTCGCGCGACATCATTGAGTTAGCGTCGGAGCTCGGCGCTCCCTACGTGCTCGCGTTTCAGGAAATTCAATTCAAGACAAGACAACACATGAGAACAGGAACTCTGGTTACCCCTTGCTTGCCCATCGAACCGGCGTTCCCCGATCCCCTGACGAAACGCACCGTGACGAATCATAACCGTTCTTATGCCGCCAGCCGCTCCGCGACCTCTACCGCGACCGCTGCTGTCCCTCCTGCTCCTCTGCCTCTGTGCCGTGCCACTCGCCGCACAACCGACACACGTCTCGTGGGCGCAAGAGTCTGCTGCCAACAGCGGACCGGGCCTCCGCGCAGGCGTTGCATACTCACCGCAGGCTCTGAGCACGCTCGCCGGCGGCGTGCTCGCGGACGTGCTATGGATGTTCGGCGGCATCAGCTCGACGCTGCCGCTCAGCTACTCGGATGAGCTGTGGTCGTACAGGAGGACGGACAACTCCTCCTCGTGGGCGCTCATGCCTCCTGGGAGCTCTGCCATCGACAGGCCAACGCCGCGCGTCGGGAGCGCACTGTGCGCGGTCGGGCACTTTATCTACGTCTACGGCGGTGCGAGCTTCGCGGCGAATGCGCACGCCGATCTCTACCGCTTCGACACGGCGCAGCGTCAATGGTTGCTCCAGCTGCCGCCCGGCACCGCGCCTGGCGCGCTCGCCTACCATGCAATGAGCTGCGTGGGCGGCACAGTCTACCTGTCGGGTGGCGAGGACGCGAGTGGCACGCTGCGGAGCAGCACGTACGCGCTCCTGGACGCCGGCAATCCGGCGTTGATTCGGTGGAGCAGCCCCGTCATGAGCGGCGCGCCGCCGACGGCGCGCCGCGGCCACTCGCTCACAGCGGCCGACAACTCGCGCCTGGTGCTCTTCGGTGGGCGCGGCCCGTCTGGCAGCTTTCTGAACGACGCGTACCTGCTCAGGACAGGCACGCTCGAGTGGGTGTCGCTCGCGACGCTGGGCGCGCGCCCCGCCGGGCGCGAGGGCCACGTCGCCGTCGTGCTCAGCGAGCGTCTGTACGTCTTCGGCGGCGCCGATGCGCTCGGCAGCCGCAACGACGTCGTCTCACTCGACCTGAGCTCCCTTATTTGGTCGTACCCGGCGGCAGCGGGCACGCTGCCGACGCCGCGGTGGGGCACGCTCGGCGCGAAGCTCAACGAGAAGCTCTACGTGTACGGCGGCCTCTCGACGAGCAGCCAGCTGCTCGGCGATATGTGGTCGATGTCGCGTCAGTGCCATGGGCGCGTGCACCTGCGGGCATCCCGCGCCACCTTCGCCTCGGGCGAGGGCGTGTACGGGCCGAATGCGCGCTGCGAATGGCTGATCGCGCCCACGGCGCCCGACCGGCAGGTGCGCCTCTTCTTCTCCGCATTCGGACTCGAGGATGGCGCCGACTACGTGCGCGTGTATGACGGGACCGAGGCGAGCCGCCCGCTGCTCGCGGCCTTCACTGGGCAGGGGCTGCCACAGTCGCTCGTCTCGAGCAACGGCTCGCTGCTCGTAGTGATGACAACGGATGGATCGACGCAAGACGTCGGCTTTCGCGCGTCCTACTCGAGCGAGTGTGCTGAAGGCTTCAGGCCGAGCTTCACCAACCCGACGACCGACGACACATGCTATCCTTGCTCTCCGGGTACGTACGCCCCCTCCCCAGGGCTGCGCGGGTGCACGCCATGCCCGTCGCACGAGTTCCAGCCCGCGTATGGGCAGTCGAGTTGTCTCGAGTGCGCCGCCGCCTCGCGTGCCCCGTACGAAGGCGCACACGCCGCGTCCGAGTGCCTGTGCTATGTGGGCTTCCACAGCCCCGGAGGCTTGGGTACCGGCTGCGTGGCTTGTCCGAACGGCGCCGAGTGTCCGGGAGGCGCCTCAGAGGCGATCGTGCACGTGGGCTTCTGCCGGTACAACGCGACGCACACGAAGCCGTGCTGCGAGCCTGATCAGTGCCGGGGTGGCACGGATGCCGTGTGCCCAACCGACGTGGGTGCCGCGGGCGCGGACGAGTGCGTCGAGTTCTTGATCCTCACCTTCGGTGTGAACACCTTCATCATCGTGTGCGCGGTGGTGCTCGGTGCGGCGCTGTGCATGGGCTTGCTCACGTACTACTTCGGCCGGCGTGCGGGCATTGCGTACGGGCTGCGCGACTACATGCGCCAGCTGCACCTCTCTAGCGTCGGCCCCAAGCTGGGCAGCGAGATCCACGCGTACACGTCCAACTTTGAGATGCAGACGCAGGCGCCGTCCAACCGGCGCCGGGGGTTCGAGGTGCTCGAACGAATCACCGAGGAGCCCGCAGGGGTGGGGATGGTCGACGCTAGCACTACGGGTACGGCGCCAAGGGATCCTCGGAATCCGGCCCGATTGCTCAATGCGGCGTTACGTGACGCTCCAAAGACATACATGCAAGTGCCGGTGGTCAGCCTGGAGGCCGTCCAGACACTCGAGGCTCGCCTGTGTGCCGCGTCGCCGAGCGCGGCCGCTGCCGAAGCACCCGTGCCGCCGCTCTCGCTCAGCACGCTGCAGCAAGCCGAGGCTGACCTCTTCCCGCCCTCGACGGCCGGGCACAGTTTCGATGCGCGCAGTGCGGACGCGCGCAGTGCGGGCGCCGGGGTGGGCGGCCTGCAACAGGACGGTGCGTCCACTTACGGCGGCAGCTTGGGAGAGGTTGAGCCCGCCCCACCCACGCCACCACGAGCCAAGAATCGGCTCATGATCAACACCGGCGCACCAAACAATGAGGGACGCTGGTCGCAGCCGATCAAGTGGACGAGTTCTATGCAGGCGTCGCCAGTCGGATCTTTCCACCCGAGCCTCGCCCCATCCGAAGGCCAAAGCGTCGCAGGGAGGAGCGCGCGGTACACACGCGAGGGTCAAGACGGACAGTGAGCGCAACGACCCCCCAAATTTCAAATCAAAAATTGACAAATCGACATCTATGTTGCACTCGTACTAACCTCTAACGTTACAGCCTTGACTCTTTCAAACTCCTTATCATTCCGGGCATGCTTCCATGCATGCTTCATGCTGATGCGTCACGCGCCGCAGAGGCAGCGCAGTCATGGCCGCAGTACACAGTTCCGCGCGTGATCCGTCGCAGACTATTTAGAGCGTGCAGCTGAGCAGTAATACATGCACTGCCCCTTTGCCTCTCCAGGCTGCCGTTGAAGCTCATTGCGACTCTTCGGCTGCTCAAACGGCGAACGCCGTTTTGCGTTTCAAACGGCCCGCGTACACTTCCGCCATGACACTTCCGCGTCAGAAGCTCCTCCATGAACAAGGTAAGCGCCTCGCAATTGGGGTGGCAGCAGCGCTCGCTCTAGTTCAACGACATTGAGCATATCACGCCTGAGGCTCATCCGCTATAGCACGACACGGTTGACACATACTTGGTCAATACCGTTCATTTCGCATCCGCGTCGAAAATGTCGCCCAACCCTCTCGCACGCAAATCGTTCCTCGCGGCGGCGATTTGCTCTCGCAACTCTACAGCGGCGTCCGTGCACTCGCGGAGACGGATCAGGTTGAGCGAGATTGTGCCTAAGGACCAGCAGCCAAACCAAATCAGCGCGAGGCACGGTAACTGCGAACATGACATCCGGGAGAGAAGACAAGCACCGTGAGCCCGCCTGCTGTCAGAGAGCGCGACGCATGTGTGACGTACCGCGGAGACAACTTGCTGGCCGCTCGGCGAGAGCGGGATGGCGAGCTCGAGGTAAAGTGCGAGCCACACAGCGGCTGAGGCGGTCAGTACGCCAAGGTAGAGCGGCCCGGACTTCATTCCTCGAGAAAATGCGCGCCGTTTCGGCGCTAGGATGCACCGGTCAGTTTCGTCGCGGTCCACCGCACCGCCTCAAAAGACGCCTCCGCACCCACTTCATACAGTCTTCCCGAGTTCATATCCACGTACATCTACACAGGGGCCGCGCAGCACACACACATCCACTCCACCGACGGACACACATATTTGAGAGCACGGGCTCATGCTCGAAGAGCCTCCGCACTCTCGAGACCTTTCGTGAACTCCACCAACGTGACCTTTCCATCGCCGTCCACATCAAGCACGCTCATCGCGCTCGCGATCTCCTCGTCGCTGTAGCCGCGCTCATTCATGTGCGCCGCGAGCTCCTCCTTCGAGACTGTGCCCGAGCCGTCCGTGTCAACGAGCCCGAACATCTCGGCCGCCTTCATCGATGGGGAAGGGGCCTCCTCACCCGTCGCCGTGGCTGGCGGCGAAGACGTATCGTTCCGCACTGACGGCGTCAAGAAGGCGCTGAAGAAGGAAAACGGCAGCGCAAAAGACGAGGGGACAGCGGCGACGACCTCGGGGTGCGCGCTCGTCGCCGCCACCGGCTCCTCCGTCGGCACCGCCGAAGCCACCGCCGTCTCCTCTTCGGCCGTGAGCGCCAACTCCCGCCGGGCAGAGACCGCTTCGACTACATCAGCGGTGTACGACTTGATTCCACCACCGATCCGCAAGGCCGCGGCCTTCACAAACATCGACTTCTGACTGCCAAGTCGCGAAGCGGTCTTCACCGCTGCAGCCGCCGCCTGAGCACCAGGGGCGGCCGCCGCCTCGGCATCAGGGGCGGCCGCCGCCTCATTCTGATCAAACTGGCTGAGTAATGAGTTGACGTCTTCCATCGACGTGATCAATGAGTCGTCCTCGTTCGGATCCGACGCACCGGTACTTGGTCCCAAGGACTCCTCAGCTGACACCTCCTGCGCAAGCGCAAACATACCCTTGGCCTCTTGGCGCTCCTTTTCGACCCACTCGGCATCCACCTCCTGAGCCTGATCGATCAACGACATCAGCATCGAGTCGAGCTCCTCTAGCCCAACTCCCTCTGCTGCCGCCTCCTGGCCGTTGGCGGCAGGCCCTGCACGGGCAGGGTCGTTGTCGCCTGCATGCACACGTATTCCGGAGGCGTTGGATGCCCACGAGAGCGCGGCCAGGCGTCTATCCCTCCGCTTGACTCCCGCCTGAGGCACGGGTGCATCTGGGTCTGACTCTGGGGCATAAGATGCTTCGGGAGCATTCACGGCCCTGTCCGCTTCCTCTAGCATTTCGTCGAGAATCGGGTCATTTACCCTGTCCGCATCCTCTAGCATTTCGTCGAGAATCGAGTCAATGAGAGGCTGGGCGGCAGCCAATTCAGAGGCGAAGGCGGCGGCGGCTTCGGCGCGGGCGGCTTCTTCGGCGAGGCGCTCGCGCTTGAACTCTTTGGCGGCCTCGCGCCACTGCTCGAAGATGGGTTGCTGCTTTCCGTATCGCAGCCGCATCAGTGCCTTGTGAAGGACCGTTTGCCGGCGCTGGGACGCAAAGAGCGCCTCGAGCCCGGGGTACAGCGCAGCCGTCTCGCGAATGAACGTCTCCTGGTGTAAGCGTAGGAAGATGGCGAGCATCGTCTGCATCCACTCAAAGTCGCCACCACGGTGATTCACATTCGCGATCGTACGCCCAAACAGTCGAAGGACCGCTCGGACTTCGCGGAGACCCTCTGTCAGCCCATCAGGCCCCTTGAGAGGCCCACCGCTACTCCCGACTGAACGCAGCGCGGTGTCGAGTTCCGAGGCGTTGAGGCTCATGAGATGGCGGATCACAGCCTCATCCGCTGCAAGCCCCTCCACCTCCGCCGCCGTCTTCGCCGCGCGCGCGGACTTTTTCTTCGAATTCGGTGCCGACTGGGCGGCGGCGGCGGCGACGACGACCTTTTCGTTGGCCTCCTCGGCAACGAGGACGAGGGTCTGCAGCGTCGTGCGCAAGGTTGAGATGAACTGCGGCCTTTTGCTCTTCGCCGGCGACGTTCTGCCTGGCGACTTGCCTGGCGACTTGCCTGGCGAAAGCACCCTTTCCTCGGCAAACAGAGCGGGGTCATAGCTGCTCATCTTGAGGAGCGTCCACCAGCCACTGACCGCCACGATCCATCCGTCGAACGGTTCTTTGTACTCCTCCTCTGCGAGCACGAAAGCTCGCTCCCCGTTGACGTAAAATATGAGCTTGCCGGTCGGGACCGGGACCTCAGCGTTACTGTTTGACGGCCGCCATTCGATGCGTACGGTGTCACCGACATTGAAGCGTGGAAGTTGGTGATTAAATGATATGGCTTCACACCTCTTGCCGTCCACCCAAAAGCAGCCACAGGACGAGATACCCACGCCGCCAGCCTGGCGTCCCAGCCATGCGTGGACAGTGCTGTCGGGCTTCACGAAGCCAATTGTGGCTGAATAGTTGCGTTTCTGTTGATCCAGGCGGAACTCAAAGTCTTTGGCGAGCTCGCGAGTCAGCCACTTGTCCGTTCGAGCCGTCATCTGCATCCACGGCTGCCGCTTCGAAGAACGTAGCGCGTGCACTGATGGAGATGTTTGTGGTCGACTCCGCGAAAGTGTTTTGGTTCCGCTGTGCGAAAAACTTGGGAAGTTTCACGTTCACGTAGAATTGCACTCTCGGCCCAGGAGCACAACCACCGGTCCCGTGGAGACACACCGTGGGCGGTGCAGACTAAAAACTTGAGAAGTTTTGCAGGACGACAAAAAGAAATCTGAGCGGTTTCACCGAGAGCGCTTCAGGGCTTCAGCAGCCGGTGCACCGCGCCAGCAATGCGCGCCAGAGGCCAGTCTGTGTTTCGGGTGGTAGAAACGCCTCACGAGGCGGTGCGCGAGTGTGTCGTTCTGAGCTGACTTTTTCACGCGTGTTTTTGCAAACCCACACGATAAAACGTCTCGACGCACGTCCACGTTAAGTGGGGCGCCATCAGCGCTCCGTCGTTGGACGTCGCGATCGCGAGGGACGGACGCGAGCCTCGGACGACGCTACGTTGGCTACGACTGCTGTGGCCAAGGGCGCCTCGGCGATTTTGGGAAGGAAGCCGGGCATGTCGCGAGAGTAGCGCCGTCCGGACGGTGCAGGGCTCGAGTCCGTGTGGCGGTTCAAGGCGTTTGGTACGGCGCTGCTGCTGCTGCTGCTGCTGCTGCTGCTGCTGCTGCTGCTGCTGCTGCTGCTGCTGCTGCCGCCGCCGCCGCCGCCGCCGCCGCTGCTGGTGCTGGTGCTGCTGCTGCCGCCGCCGCCGCCGCCGCCGCCGCTGCTGCCGCTGTTGCCGCTGCTGCCGTTGCCGGCGAGATGGCCCATTCCTGGATCGAAGCCCACGTCGCGGCTTAGGCGAGCTCGGACCCCAGCGGGCGCGCTGCTCGCACCTGCAGCCGTGCTACGCTGCGACGCCGCCCCCCCTCCCAAGCAGCTGCTGCCACTGCTGCCAGAGTGCTGCAACAGACTGCTGCTGCTGCTCCCTCCGCAGGTGCTGCGCTGCGTCGCCGGTGTGCCGAGCGCCGTGCCGAGCTGCGCCATCGCCGCCAGCCGATCTCCCGGGTCGAGATCGCGCGAGGCGCGTCGGCCGTCGCCCCTCTCGCACGAGCGCGTACGCCCGAGTGCGCCCGTATCCACCGCCGCCACCTTGCGTGCATATGCGGCGCGCGCGCGCTCGGAGAGCTCATCAGCAGCTCGGCGCCTCGATTCGGCGAGCGCCTCGTGTTCAGAGCGCGCGAGCGCCTCCTCCTCGCCCAGCCGTGCCGCGTCATCCGCCTCCCACTGCCGATCCGTCGGCGTGCTGGTGAGCGAGTCGCGCCGGAGGGGGGATCCGTCCGAGCTCATGTCGAGCTCGCGCAACAGACCCGTCACCTTGGACGCCCCGAGGCGCACGTCGCGCGCCGAGTCCGATTGCAGCTCGATGACGGCGTGGTGCAGCCGCTGTAGCGCGTCGGCGTCGGCGGGCAGGCGCAGCGCGCGCTTCAGGTACGGCAGCAGCTCGCACACGCGCAGTCGCACGTTTGGCACAGGGTCGCTCGCCAAGTTGAGCAGCGCCGTGTGTAGATGGTGCGCCTTGAAAAAGGCGCGGGAGCACCCATACGGGCATCTCGGCACGAGAAGCATTCCGCAGACCGACGTGAAGAGCAGACGCAGTGAGAAAGCTTCGGCGCATCCAAGCTGGCTCACGAGACGCGAACACACCTCGGAGCGCTGCGAGGCGGTGCGCAGCCGGCGCAGTTGCAAGCAGATGACGCGTGCCGCCTGCAGGCGCACTGGCGCGGCGGCCTCGGTGGTGAGCCGTCCGAAGAGCACCGGGAGCACGAGGGAATAGAGCGTCCCGGGCTCCAGGTATGCAGTGAGCGCACCGAACTGCTCGAGGAGCGTGAGGGAGCCTCGCCAGCTCGCCGGGCGTGCCGTGATGGGCATCTCGAGATTGAGGAGCAGCGGGAGCAGCTGCGAGCCGAGAGCATATCCGCTCGGGCAGCCTGGGGCGGCGGGCACGTTGGAGGCAGCACCGGCCGCGTCGAGCGGAGCCAAGAGCGCGAGCAGATCAGGCAGAGCACCGAGCAGCGGGAGGAGCACCTCGGGATCCTCCCGCTCAAGCACCGAGAGCGCGAGCGGCAGCACCGCCTCCGCCGCTCCGGACGGCCCGAGCGACACCGCGACCGGCACATGCGAAGCACTCAGGGCGCGACGCACGCACAGCTCGGCGTCCTGATGCAGCAACCTCATGATCGCGCTGAAGCGGCGGGGCACGCCGCCGCCGTCCTCGGCCATCGCGCTCGCGTACGCGACGAGCGCGTCAACGCAGGCGAGCCGGTGCTCGGTCACGACTGAGCGTGCGAACGCCTCCACAAGCCGCTCATAGATGGTGACGCCCTCTACGCGCGTCTCATCCAGGCTCCCGTCCGCGAGCGCGCCGCACGCATGCAGCCGCTCGAACAGCTTCGGCAGCGACGCCGCCACGCGCTGCAGGACCTCCTCCGGCGGCGTCCCCACCGAAGGGCCGACGCCCGAGACGCCCACGAAGGCATCGGGTGCATCGAGGGCGAGGAGACACGGGGCGACGACACGGCGAAGTGCCGGCTCGAGAACCGTCGCACGAGCCGAGGCGTCGCACGAGCCGAGCAGCGCGGTGCCGCACTCAAAGGCGGCGGCGCGCACGCCCGGGTGCTCATCCATGGTGAGCTCGAGCGCCTCGGCAAGAGGACCCGACGAGACGACCTCGGGCGGCAGCGCGGCGGCGATGCACTGCAGCTGCTCGCACATCGAGCATCGCACACGGAGCTCTGTGTCTTGACACATGCTCAGCGCGTGCGAGAGGAAGCGCTGCTGGATCCACACGGCATCCGGGTGCGCCGTCGCGAGCGCCCCCATCACGTGCGTGCAGAGCAGCCGATGGCCCACCGGAGCGGAGACGTCGCCGCGCCGGAGCGCGAATGGGAGGACCGTGCTGTTGAGGCACGCGATCGGCAGCCGGCGCGTGCGCAGCAGGTGCAGCAGCATGTGCAGCCACTCGGCGCCCACCGACGACTCCTCGAGCGGCGTGAGCTCCGCCTTCTCGAGCGCTGTCAGCGCCATTGGCAGCAGCACCCGCTCGAGCATCGGCACAGGCGGCGGCTCGGCCGCCTCAAGCAGCGCCGTGAGCGCCTTCGCCAGTGCGACGGGCAGCTCGCCAAACGCCTCGTCGTCGACCGCCGCTGCACTCACCATGGCGCTCAATTCGCGCGAAGCCTTCTCGAGCAGCGGCGTGCACGCGCGCGAGCCATGGTCTGCAAACAGCCCAGGAAGGCTGTTGATCACTGCTATACGCTGCACGATGCGGCCACGCTCGAAGAGAAGCTCCATGCGCTCGAGCTCTGGCATGTCCTCGTCGACGGCGAGCTCCTCGACGTCCCCAAACGACTGCGGAGCGAGCGTGCGAGCGATTGCAAAGTGAGCCCGTCGTGCGGGTGCAGCCTTCAGCCTCGAGGGGTACTAGCATGGATTCGTGTGGAGCGATGGCGCACCGTGCTGTGCTGCTTAAGGAGCTCGGCCTCGCGCAGCGTGGCGCTGCCGCCGAACTCCGCGTCGTCGTCATCGCCAAACATCTGTGGCTCATGCGCGGGACGCTCAGCTGGAGGCGCACGGCAAGAAGCTGCACGCAATAAAGGGACGAAGCGCCATGGGTGAGTCGAACACGTGGCTCGCTCGTTACATGTAGTTGGCTCGTGAAGCGAACGAAAGGTTCCCCCTCAAAACTTGCGGAAGCGTCCCATGGATTCACAGTGAATTCCGAAAGCGAGCCCGGCGAGCTTGTCCATCGCCACAGTGGCTTCCCTGGTCCTGGGCGACGCCACCCTTTGCCCCGCCGTCGGCGCTGCTGCGAACGTACTCATGTCGTCGCACTTCGGCCAAAGAAAAGTGACGAACGTGGTCGGCGGCTCCGCCGCATCTCCCCTCGACGTCGACGCACCGCGCAGCCGAGCGGCCGTCGTGGTCCATGTGGATGCCTCGTCCTCTGCCAGCGGCGGCTCAGGCCGCAAGCGATCGTGTTCTCCAGCAATCGTGCTATCCGACGGCGATGACGACGTCGAGGTCGTCGAAGAGCCTCCTTCCAAGCAGGTGCGCAATGGCGCTGCCAGGCCACCGCCGCTGGCACCCTCGACGACGTGGACATGCAGCTTCTGCACACGGGAGAATCCCTCCTCCGCAGTGCTGTGCGCCAGCTGCGAGCAGAGGTTGCAGCCGGGCCTCACCCTGGGTCCGCCGGGTCCTGATCGTCAGAAGCTGCTCCATCAAATCACGCACGGCGAGTTCCGTCGGGCGGTGACTGCCATTGCAGCTATGGCATTCACCGCAGAGAAGATGCACAGCGAGGTCGACCGCCTCGCCCGCGAGCACAAAATCACGAGCCCAGCGGCGAGTAAGACGCCAGCGCAGGAGCCGGTCCGTTCCGCGCGGGCATTCTCAGCAGGCTCATCGACAGCTGTCGAGCAGCCAAAGTCGTCGCCCATCTCTGCAAGGCGTCCCGAAGGGGTCACCCGAATGAAGGCCATCCTCGAGAAGAATGGGTTTCGAAGCGCCTCCGACGCGGATATAGAGGCCGCTCTCGAAGCGGAGAATGACAACGTGAGCTTAGCGATCGCGCGGATCAGGCAGGCTGATCTTGCAGGCAGATCCCGCGCCGCACAAGCTGACCCCGCAAGATCTGCCTGCGCCGCACAAGCTGACCCCGCAAGATTGCCGCCCGCGCCGCCCCCGCCGCCCCCGCCGCCCCCGCCCCAAGCACCGTCTCAGTCCGCGAAGGCCGATTGGGCCGAGGCCGCTGTAGCCGGTGGCCGCAGTGGCGAGGCGCCAGACGAGCTGCAGCGGATGCTCCAAAAGAGCAAGAGCGAGAGCCTGCCCGCACTACGCGCGAAGCTCGAGGAGAAGACGGCGGCGCTCGAGGTAAGCGAGGCTGCGCGGGCGGCGGCGGAGGCGGCGAGGGCAGAGGCGCTCGCGGCCCAGGTTGAGGCGGAGAGGGCCAAGGCGGCAGGTGAGGCGAGGGAGGAGAATCTCCGCGCGGAGATCCGACGGCTGCGCGAGGTTGCGCGGCGCTCGGTCGTCGTGACGGCGATTGCCTCGGGCAGCGGCGGCGTCGCCGCCGCCGATGACACTGCCGTCAATCTCGCGACCCGTACCGCCGAGACGCAGGTGCAGGCGGGTGACGGAGGCGAAATTCTTCCGGAGAAGATCAATTGGGCATGCTGTTCCCGCTGCAACAAGTGGCGCCGTGTCGTGTCGCTGCCTGGCGAAGATGCCTGGTGGGAATGTAGCATGAATACTGTGCCTCTGACTTCGTCGTGCGACGCCCCGGAGGATGAGGATGAGGACGACGCTGGCCCCGCCGCTGACCCCGCCGCCGCTCCCGCTGATGCGCCCGCCGCCGCTCCCACCGCACCGGAAGCGGCCGAGTCGGCGGAGGCGCTCGCGCTCTCACACGCGCTCGAGGCGGCGGCCGCAGCGGGCATGCGCCTCGCGCAGCTGCGCCGGCCTCGCGAGTGCTTCGGCCGGTACGCGCTCGTGTTCGAAGAGTACATTGGGTCGTTACGCGAGACGCTCAAGGCCAGCTTCAGCACGGACACGACATGGATCCTGGGCAAAGGCAAGGGCGAGAAGGGCGTCGAGCGCGGCTCAGAGCTCGCCGCATGGGAGGCCGCCGTGGGCACGAGCGCCTTCAAGAAGGGCGTCTTCAGAAACTCGCTTCGCACACGCCTGCTCTCGCGCACACACGTTTCCTATGCAGGGGATGAGCGCGAGGCGCAAGACCTCAATGGTGTCTCCGCCGAGTTCTTCTCCGCCGTGTGGACACAACTCTTCGCTTCGGTCGTGGGCGCGGGCGACGAGCCCGACGACGACACGGCGCCTCGGGATCAACGGGAGTGGCCCCTCTTTGAGCGAGGCGGCGACGAGGGCAGGCTGCTTCCCTACTTGCCACCCGCCGGGCGTGCGAACGCGGCGGAATGGAGCGCGACTGAGGCGGGGCAGCGCCACCTCACACGGCTCCGTCTCGCTGGCACAGCGCTTCTCAAGTGCTTGCTCGACGGGTACTCTTGATGGCCGCTGAGTGCCGTCGATTGCCGTGTATTCTCGCCGATGGCGTCTGATAGCCTGCCTCCTCACTCTGATGACGACTGATTGCCTGCGTCCTCAGGTACGCGGTCGGTCCGCTTCTCGGCCGGTTCGCGTACGACTTCCTCATGAATGAGCACCGACCCTTCCACGTGCACGACGCCGACGCGCCGGGTGCCCTCAGCAGCGCCGATGCCGCGCGTGCGGCGCTCGCCGATTTTGACTCGAACGCCCAGTCGTTCTTCTTGTCGCTCCGGCCAGAGCCGCAGCAAATGCCGCTTGACTTCCTCGTCCACGTCGGCCTGCTGCCGCCCGAGCAGCTCGGCGTGACGCGCACCCTCGGCGGCGACACCATGGAGGTGGCCCGCGCGCGTGCCGATGCGCTGGCGATCGAATGCGCGCGCTATGCACTGCTCGAGCGGCGGAAGCTTGCGCTCGAGCACTTCCGGCGTGGCTTTCTCGGCGCGATGGGCGCCGCCGGCAGCGCCAGCATGCCACAGGACGACGAGCCTGGCTGCCTAGACGTGACGCGCCACCTCGCGCTCTTCACGCCGGTGGAGCTTTCGCTCATGCTCGGCGGCAAAGAGACTCTCTCAGCCACCGAGCTCATCGAAATGATCGATTGGCCCAATGCCAAGGAGGCACTGGAGACCTGGGGCACCGACAAGCCCGCGGTGCTGCTGCGCACGTACCTGGTCGGCCTGGGCGACCTCTCCTCGAATCGCTGCCTCGACCTGTTCAAGTGCATCACGGCGCGCCGCGCCGTGCCCGCGCACATGCAGGAGCGCATCACCCTTGCGGCGGCAAGGAGCCCGAAGGACGACAGCGTGTACGACGGACGCGCGGCCGCCGAGGTGTACACGTGCTTCGCCCAGCTCAAGCTGCCCAAGTACGAGTCGCTCGAGCAGCTCGAGCACGGGCTGAATGAGCTGCTCGCGCAAAAGGAGATGTTCACATCGCGGTGAGGCGTGGAGGTGGAGCAAGGACAAGGGAGAAGTCCCTGGTACTATTGTATACAACGGATCATACATCGTGTTAGTCTAGACGATCTCGATATGCATTTTTCGCATTTTTCCCGCAAGACCACGCAGCGCGCACTCCGACGTGCTGATGACGTTCTACCTACTAGGCGGGGGTCGGAAAGCGCGCTCGTGGTTGACTTGACTTGTCTTGACTTTACGGACCGCCGCATATCCAAAACCTCGACATGTCGGACTGGAGGGCGTCGGACTGGAGGGCGCACACCATCTCGGTGTTCGACGACGAGGAAGAAAACCCGCTGCGGCGCGCGCCGCTCCGCCTGCGCGTCAAGCTCGCGACGCAGATGTTTGCGCTCGCTTCGTTGCTCACCGTATACGGCGTGGTGCTCCCAGTCGCTTCTCGCTGGACGCACTCTGAGCTCGAGGCTGGCGGCCGCGCGATGAGCGAGGAGGCCAAAGGAGAGTTGCAACCTTTCGTCGAATTTCCGGTCGAGAACGTGCTCACGACAGCACAGGAACCTCTCGCCGAACTGCCGGTGGGCGAAGTACTCACGATGGCACGAAGGCCTTCCGCCGAAACGCCGGTGAGTGAACTGTTCACGATGGACGAGCTGCAGAGCGGCGGTGTCGTGCTGTACGTCGTCGGCATCCTCTACATGTTCCTTGTGATCGCGATCACGTGCGACGAGTACCTTGTGCCCGCACTCGACGTGATGGTTCAGCGCTTCGAGATCTCGCCCGCCATCGCGAGTGCGACCTTCATGGCGGCAGGCGGCTCGGCGCCGGAGCTGTTCGTCTCGCTGATCGGAACCATGTACGGCTCCGACATCGGCGTCGGCACCGTCGTCGGGTCCGCGGCGATCAACATGCTGCTCGTGGTGGGCACATGCGCCGTCTTCGCTCGCGAAACGCTCTCACTCACCTGGTGGCCATTCCTACGCGACAGCGTGTGCTGCTCACTCGCGCTTCTCGCGGTGGCGGCCGTCCTCGGCATCCTCACGCCCTCGCGCGTCGAGCTGTGGGAGGCCGGCGCACTCCTCGGCCTGTATGCATGCTACTGCCTGCTCATGCCACGTCACCAGACACTCCGTCGCTCGAGTTTGCACGTAGAGCTCCTCGAGGAAGGCGAGTCGCACGTGACGCCGCCCGATGCCGTCACGGAGTGCCCCTTCCTCGTTCCGTTCAAGGTGCGCCCTACGGTCCGCGAGTCCTTACTCGACCCCGAGGCCGTCGCCGACGCGTGCATCGCCTTTGCGTTCCGGAAGCTCAAGCGCGCCGTGGCGAGCGCCTTCGGTCGGCTCGACGTGGACGGCAACGGTTTCATCGAAGCCGCGGCGGTGCGTCAGCTGCTGGAAGAGCTGGGCCACTCTGAATGCTCGGAGGCAATGATCGAGGCGCTCGACGCGCGCCTCGACCAGAATGAGGATGGCAAGATCTCGTTCTTCGAGTTTGACTCGTGGTACGTGGCGCGCGCGCTCGTGGTCGAGCAGAAGCTCACGCGCGCCTTCCGCACATGCGACTCCAATGGCGACGGCACCGTCGACGAGGATGGTGCCAAGAACCTTCTCGAGCACCTTAACCCGATCCAGCTGCAGGGAGATTATCGAGAGATTGAGCTCGAGAATGCGGTCGAGAGCCTGCTGCGCAAGAGCCTGCGCAGTCGCCGTCATCGAGCCAAGATGGCATCAGTGGTCGCTGTCGAGCCGGAAGCACCAAATAAGGAAGCGCTCGTGGGGCCGCCGGCAGAGGACGTCGCGCCCAATAAGGACGACGTTGACAACGACGAGGCAGTGCGGGCCGACGCGGCAGCGTACTGCTCGGACTCGGCGCCTTTGAGTGTCGAGGGCGAGCCGGTGGTGGCGGAGGACCTCTCTGAGGTCGCCTTCATCAAAGCCGGGCGCCGATCGCCGATAGGCGCTCAAAGGCCACGATCGCCTTCCGGAGATCTAAGGGGCACTCAAAGGCCACGATCAATTTCACGTGAGATGCGGCCGGCGAGCATCAAACCGTTGTCACCGCAAGGTCAAAGGTCACGGTCACCTTCACGTGAGATGCGGCCGGCGACACTCAAACCGACGCCCTTGCCACCGCAAGGCCAAAGGTCACGATCACCTACCGGTGAGCTGCGGCCGGCGATCATCAAATCGACGCCTTCATCACCGCCACCATCGCCGCCATCGGCAGCGCCACCCTTGCTGTTATCGTCACCGCCGCCGCCGCATCTGCCGTCGCTGCCGCCGTCGCCGCCGTCAAAGGAGGACAGCTTCGTATACCCTCGCAGATCGGCTCCGCACAGCGACACACCTGCACTCATCACCATGGCAGATTTTAGGACGTGGTACTTGGAGACACCGTACTGGGAAGAGAAGATGAAGGTGGCGGACAAGGACGTCGATGATGCGATGGACCTCTCCTGCTGCCCCTCGCCCGACACATCAGCCGGCATCGGCGCCTTGCGCTTCTTCCTTATCCTGCCGATCGTCACGTGCCTCAAGCTCACTCTACCCGACGTCAAGGAAGGCACCAAGGCGTACTGGTATCCGGTCACGTTGGTCGGTGCCCTCGCGTGGGTTGCCATCGCCTCGTACTCCATGGTCACATGGGCGGCGATAGTGGCCAACGTCTTCGGCATCCCGCACGCAGTCCTCGGCCTCACCTTCCTCGCGGCGGGCACCTCGGTCCCTGACTTGCTCACCGCCGTCATCGTGGCGCAGCAGGGCGAGGCCGATGCCGCCGCGTCCTTCGTCGTGGGTCGCAGCGTCTTCGACGTGCTCGTCGGACTTCCGCTGCCCTGGCTCGTGTACAACCTCTACTACGGCCAGGCCGCCGTCGTGGGCGCCGAGTCGCTCTTCGGCTCGCTTCTCATCCTCTTTAGCATGGTCGCCCTCATAACCTGCACCATCGCTTGCTTCGGATGGCGCATGACGCGCTGCCTCGGCTACTGCTTGTTCCTGTTCTACGCAGCCTTTATAGCGCAGGACTTTGCACGCGCCCAAGGGTTGCTTGTCATCCCGGGCTTTTAAGGCGCCGGGAGGCGGCCATGGCGGACATGCCGTGCGAACAATAGATCAGAGAGTAAGAATATTCGGCTCAGAGGTGTATATATACAGTTAGGGACCTCAGAGAGACGCGTGATCTAGAGACAAACCCGGTAACTTTCACGGCACAGCACCGCACCCCGCCCCGCCGCGCGCGCGCGCGCGGAGCGCCGGCACGATCACGTCACGATCCACGACGAGCGGGCTCAAATCGCCTACCCACCCGACACCTCAAAGTCAAACGTAAAAGCTCCGAAAACCATCGGTTCAGTGGGTTGCCGGATGCTCGTTCCAAGATAGTGCCGAGTCCACGCCATTCAGTCGGTATTCAACCAAACGCAGTGTGGTTGTTTGCGAGCGGTGGTACGGGTGGGACAGTCGTCTCTCGAAACACAGTGTCCCTCACGGCCGGGACGCGCGCGCTCCGCAGGGAGTGTGCAGTTAGTGTGCAGTGTCGGAGTTCATCGGCGTACGGCGTCGACGGTAAACTGAACCGAACCGTCCCGAGTCTGCCTGCCATACACGACAGACGTAAACTCTAAGTCCTCGAACCGCTCTTTCCTCTTAAGCTTACGTACGGCCATCGTGTGGCGCCGTGCGGTGTCGCGTCGGTGTCCCCGCGTACTCCCGCGCCGTGTAAGTTGTCGAGATCGATGTTTACACCCATCGTCTTATTTCGAGTTACCGGAGGTATTACACACAAACATACACCCTTTTCTGTGGAGGGTCCTCTTTTGCTTGAGAAACACCTACTTGCTTGTGAAACCCCCTCTCGATTCCACGCTCAGCATTTCGGTGAGCCGCGAGAGCGTGCGGCGCATCATGAAGCGTTCATCTTTGGCGGTGAAGAAGGTCGCTAGTTCACCATCCCTTTGGTAACGGCCGGCCACTGGCGCCGCCTCAAAGCTTGGTGTGGTTGCTGGTGTGGTTGCTGCGCTGCCCGTTGCCTCGCTACCGATACTACTAACGTCCACCTCGGCGCCGCCCATCATTTCCGTATCGCGCCCCTCCAGGAGGGGCCGAAAGAGGTCCTCGAGTGGCGCTTCGGCGGCCAAGTGGAGCTGCACGCGCGCCTCGTACAGCGCATCGATGAGCGCTACCAGACGGCGCGCCTCGTTGCGCTGACGGCTGTCGAGCACCGGCAATCCACTGATAAAGACGGTGCGTGCGACGGACGCGAGTGCGAGGTAGTCGGTCACGCCCAGCGCGGGCACGCCAGGTACAGTGCAGCAGAGCTCGTAAAAGGTCAGCCAGCACGCGTCGCCCGCGCGCCGTCGCAGCGCCAATGAGCGACCGAAGGCCACCGGAACCGCCTCTGGCAGTGACGCGTTCGCAAGCGCGGTGTCGGTGCCTCTCTGCAAGCGAGCCACGCGCTGATCCCAACGGCAGGCGAGCTGCGCCTCCGCATCGTGGCCGTGCACAAACGTCCCGCGCGTGCGAGTTGCTGGAGCGTGCCGCGACGCTGCCGAGTGCCATTTCGCTCGCTCGTCCTCCGCATGCGGCGACGGCGGAGGCAGGCTTCGGTAGTCAAGGGCGTTGTTACCGGCCTCGCCGACTCGGCGCACGTCGGCACGCTCGCGCAGCAGCTCGACAAAGGGCAAAAAGTACTTGCGATTCAGGCCCCTCTCGTAGAGCTCCTCGGGAGGTCGATTCGAGGTGAAGACAACCCGCACGCCGCGCTCGAAGAGGCCCTCGAAGAGCTGTCGTAGGAGCATCGCGTCAGCCACGTCCGTCACCTGCATCTCGTCGAGGCAGAGCACCGCGCCGCGCAAGGCGATTGTGTCGGTCACGATTGAGAGCGGCGGCGACGCGGACGCGGACGCTGGTGGCGCGGCAGCTGTGGAGATGGCCGCGTCGCCGGCGGCGGCGGCGTCCGAGGCGGCCGTGCCTTTTTCTTTGGGCCATCGGTGCGGATCGTTGGCAGCGACTCCGTTCCTTGGCCGTGGGTCCGCGGTGCCTGCATGGCTGGAATCGGATGCAGGCAGGCTGGCCTCGGCTGTTGTAATCGATGGCGCATCACCAAACTTGAACACTGGCAGACCCTGCTTCGTGAGCACAACAACCTTTGGCCGCGACTGATGAAGTTTGTGCAGCTGCTGGTGTACCTCGACCATCAGCTCGTGGAAGTGTAGGCGCGTGCAAGTGCCCTCATCGTGAGTTCGAGCGAATAGATCCATGAGCATCGATTTGCCAGTGCCAACGGAACCCCACAAGTAAACCGCATCCACGTTGGCGGAGCCCGTCGCGAGCTGATCGAGCGAGCGAGCGGCCTCTAACTGCGTGCGGTCTGGACGGAGGCGACCGCTCGCCACTAGCGACTCGTACGCAGCTAGCGGCCGCGCTCGCGTCGACAGGCCGCGCAGGAGCACGACGTGCCGCATTGAGAAGCAGGAAACTTCTGACCACGTCCTTGATTTCGTCAGACAGTCAGCCAGTTTCGTCGCGGTCCCCCCGCGTTCACCGCACAGTTTCAAAGGTTTCGTGATAGTCCCTGCGATGTCGAGTGAAAACAAGATTGAAGCCGAGAGTCAGACATAACAGTCAGTTATTTCGCGGCCACACACCGCACACCGCGCGCACCATACTCTATCGGAGGACTCCCCGCGGTCCGCGCTCCTCCGGTCGATGACGAGCTGGTGTCAGTGTGAGCATGGCCATGGGTATTGGCGCTTGGGTGCGTGAGCTCGCAGCTCTCAGCTGCGTTATTCAGCTGCTGACAGACAGTACGTACAGAGGCACATAAACCGGCGATCGTAATTGTAAAAACGTACTCGTGGTACTACTCTCTCGTACTGCTGGTGCTCTCCGGATTCTGTCTCGCTCTCGCATGCGGTTGTCACGGCCTCCAACGAAGAGCAAGAGGTGTTGGCTGTGCGGGTGCTGGCCGGTGCTGGCGTCGCGGCGGCAGCGCTGGCGTTGGCAAGTTGGAGTGAGGTGTTGATACCAGCAGCAGGCTCGGACTCGGCACCACCCGAGCAGCAGCAGCAGCAGCTGCAGCACTTGCGGGCCTCGGCGGCGGCACCACGGCCACCGTGCGAAAGGTGCCACCTTTGGGCATTCGTATCGGCGGTGCCTTGGGTGCTGTTCTTTCAATGAGCACATTCATCCCCATACGATCGACGAGAGCCAATGCGAGGCGCGCGGGCGGCGCCACGGGCGGAGCACGTCTGAGGATTGGCACCGCCACAGCAGCAGCAGGGGCGGGAATAGGAGCCTCCGTCGACTCGAACTGTGAATTCAGCGGTGAAGTCAGAGACTCATCGAGCGTCGAGGCAAGCGTTGAGGACGGCTCGTCGAGAGCCGATGGCGGCGGCATCGAGCGTGAGCCGCCTTGAGCTCCGTGATCGTGGCCTCGAGCGTTCGCGCTCGAGCTGTGCACGCACGCGGAGCTGCAAGCTTCGCCGGCCGCCACTGCCGCGCCTGCGAGTTTCCAAGCGTGCCTTGGAGCCCCCGGCGGCACTATGGACGCGGCGTCAGCGACGTTGGCGCCCACTAAGGACGCGGCACTAAGGTCGCGAAGTGCGATCACCAGCCAATCAAACGGCTTCTGGATCGAACTGTCGCGATCAAGCCAACGGGAAGGCGCAGAAAATTCGGTGGACCAGGAGTACTCGACGCGCTCTGCCGAAAGGACCCGCGTGAACCCACACTCGGCGAGCAGCCTTTTGATGTCGGCCAGCCGATAATGCTGAGTGCGCACGCCCCAGCGCTGGAAGACGCCGCGGTGCTCGTCCGATGGACACGACGCCTCGGCCGCCTCTTCGTCGTCGTCGCGCTCATAGCCGCGCCGGCGGCGTTCCTTAACCCACTTGACGTGCGTCGCGCTGATGTTGAGCGCGGATGCGACCGCCGGGACAAGCAGCACGAGCTTGCCGCCCGGCCGCACCGAGGCCCCCATGACTGCCATGATGTTGGAGATGGTCGTGGCCTCAGGGCTCAAAAGCACATTCATGCACAACCCAACATCGCACGCCGGCAGTCCGAGGCGTTTCACCGAGCCGTTGGCCCCGAGGTCAGCCACCTGTAAGTCCACGTTCTGCAGCTTGTGATTCTCGACCACGTCCTTGCGTGCCAAGTCCAGCAAAGCAGCGGAAATGTCCAAGCCGAGCACGTGGCGGCAGCGAGGCGAGACGAACTTAAGGTAGCGCCCGCCTCCGCATCCAAAATCGATGAGCTCGTCGGACTTGCCAATGTGAGCGTTCAGCGCTTTCTTTATGACGCCTGAAGTATCACAAATGAACGTGTCTTGGATGTCTTCCCAAGCCGTCGCCGCAGCATCCCAGTATCGGACATTGGAAACGCCTGGGGCTTCTGCCAGGGAGACCATCTGCTGTATGCACCGCGTGTTACGGACCACGATGGTGGTCAGAGGTGTTGCGCTCTTGGGTCGGGTCTTTGGCATTTCGCCCACAGTATGGCGATGGGGAGCGCCGCGCCGATCACGGCGGCGAGCGCAGGTGGTGCGTGAAGAAAGAGGTGGTGGCAATTGTCTGTGAAGTGGGTCTGGCGTTTTTGAAGTGAACGTTAGGAAGATCCTCTTGAAAACGAAAAAGACGCGACCGACAACCGTGACAACCGTGCAACTTTGTGTGTGAAGGTTTTGCGCTTTTGCCCACGATGGTGACGGGGAGCGCCCGCGCCGATCACGGCGGCGAGCGAGATGAGGCGCAGGTGGTGGCCGTGCGCGACGCGCCGTGTAGACCGTGCGGTCGGTTAGCGGTCGGTGCACCCCTCGACGCGCGCCTCGGCGTGCCACCATCAGGGCATTTTGCCATCGCTAGCTTGGCGTGCACGACGCGCAGCGTGCTGCACGCACGGCCGTGCCGATACGCCGAGGCAGCTCGGGCGTGCTGCGGGCTGAGAGCGGGTCTTACAGGCCGATGAACCTGCCGCTGCGTGCTCCAATGCTGACCTTAGCGACGAAGGCGGCGCAAGTGGCGGCGGCGCAAGCGGCGGCGGCGCAAGTGACGACGGCGGCGACGGCGGTGGCAGGGAAGGCGATGAAACACAAATCGAAAGTCGAACAATGAAACACAAATCGAAACTCGAAAGTCTCTTGGCTGTTGACAGTTGGCTCGTCGCTGCCACAGTACGAGCAGATTGCTATCCACCTCTTGCTGGTTGACCACACACGGAAGGGGCACGTGCTTCCAGCGTCGCTCCGACGATGCTCGATGGCATGGGGTTCTGGAGAACGAGTTCGTCGCCCACCGCCATGGCTCTGGCTGTGCAGGTCGGCACGTCGTCGTCCGAGTCCGAGCCCTCACTGGCATGTGTCGCGTCGCCCTTCTTTGGGATGTGATCCAAGCGGTGAGTGCGCTCTCCGGGCCACGCTCTCCGGCCACGTCACGAAGGCCTCTGGTCCTCCCTTTGCTGCCACGTCACGAAGGCCTCTGGTCCTCCCTTTGCTGCCACGTCACGAAGGCCTTTGGTCCTCCCTTTGCTGCCACGTCACGAAGGCCACGTCACGAAGGCCGCAACGTCGCACAACGAGGGGCGGGGGAGAAGAGTTTGACGTAGCCGCCCTCGCCTACGATTGCCAAAAGACCGTGAGCACGTAGCGAGGCCATGGCCCGTGGTACGTCGTCTAGGACCTGCCCAATTCGGTTGTAGCACCCGTCACGGCCCGTCCACTCCCCGAGCTCGAAAGTGAAGCCCCCTCCCTCCTCGTACATGAGCAGCACGGTGCCACACAGTCAAAGCAACAAGTCGCTTGTTGGATAAATCGTGACTCGTGTCGACTGTCGACCGACTTGTTGCTTCTGATCAGCTAAACACGCTCCCCATGTTCGCGGTCCACCAATCTGCCTGATCTGGCGCCGCCCTGGATCGCGTGGGTGGGGCCGGGTGTCGCACGAATAGGTCCACAGACCAAGAGTCGTGATTGGCCGAGCCTCCACTCTCGAAGAGTGTGCGCCGCATCGGTAGCAAATCCTGCTTCACCCAGCTCTTGGGGACCATGCAAATGGGCACGGCGACACGCACCGGCTGGACCGGTCCGACTGGCAGCCGCTGGCGCCGTGCAGCCCGATCCATGTCGGTGACTGGCGGCGGATTGACTGGCGCCGGAGGTTTGGATCCGTGACGGCATCCAGAGTCCCAACAAATGAGATCTCCAGGCTGAGCGTGGACTCGCTTCCATGGTAGGTCGTCTCTGCGATCAAAGTTCTCCCCAGGGCAGCAGATGAAGCCGCCCGTCTCAGCTGTGCTCTTTGTTAAGACGCAAAGGCTCTGGACCAATCGGATGGGCTCGATGGGCCGGACGCCGAGGCCGTCGGGTCGAGGCACGCTCGAGAGCGACCCGGATTCGAGATACAAGGAATCTGGCCGGTCTCGATGCAGCGAGACTCCTTGTGTCCGCTCCCGCCACAAGATCAGTGCATCCATGGAGGTAAGCAGCGCATCATGTCGAGGCACATTCCATATGTTTGCAAACACGTCTTGCACACCGGTGGCTCCTCGCGCACGCCAAGCTCCTTCGCATTGACCTGCACCTCCTGCCGCCACTAGGCCATTGCCGTTAGGACATCCTCCCTTGCTAGTCCACTCTGCAAGCCAGTTCTGAATTGCATGCAGGGCAACACGTGCTTCTTCAGCTGGCAATGCACCTTGTACCACAACGACTCCATATGTTCGAAGATGCTCTTTAGCCTGCTGAGCTTGCGCGAGCGGGAAATAAAATTCGGCGGAAAGCGGCGCGCCGTCGGCGCTGGTGGCCTCTTCACCGTTGTGGTTGCGTTTCTTGCCCGACATTTACTTGAGAACTCTCTCTCAGCCGTCTTGAGTTGCTGTTGCGCGCGGGGCTTCGCGTTGAAGTGCTGCTGCTGTGAAACACACAACGCGCACGCACTCCAGACCCCCAAGCACGGGGATTTTTGGACGGTGCTAGTGGAGCTTTTAGTGAGGCTTTTAGTGGATTTCCCTACAGCCGCGAGAGGCTTTTAGTTCCTCCTTCACGGCTTTTTCACGACCATTCGAGCGGCTTTTAGTGCGCTTCCTCATGGCTGTCAGCGCCCGTCATGGCCAGAACGGCAGGAGCCAAGGACAGCAAGCAAGCGGCCTGTCCCCGTTGAGCGAGCCACCGTCCTGCTGTGCTCGCTCGCCTTGCACAATCCACCCATCGCTGACACAGCGTGCTTCCTAAACCCGTGTGCAGGCTTTGAGCAACAGAAAGCGGCCCGGAGGCGGTCGCCGGGATGAGCAGGGCGGTGGTCAAGCGGCAGCGGTGGCCGTGATCACGAGCGCCTAGGTGCTGCCATGGCGGCTGGCAGGTGCTCAGCGGGCCACCTTGCCCCGGCAGGTCGTTTGGCGGCTGCGACCATGCTCGGCGATTGGTCAGCGGGCCGTCAGAGGCATGCGGCGCGATCTTCGCGCGTCGTCTTGACGCCTCGCACGGTCCCCGCTCTTGCATCACGCAAGCGCAAGACAGCCGTGGCCGAGCCGAGGCGGCCAGCACGGCAGCCGGCGAGCCTCCAGCGCAGCGCTGCGATAATCGGTAGAGGATGTGCACGCAGCGCTGCGTCGCCATGGGATACCCGCAGGTCCGCTCGAGTGCACGTCGACGAGTTCACTCACTCAACCCATACGCATGCCCCATTGGCCGATCACATGCACCTCGACCGTAATGCGGTCGTGATTGGTGGGTGATCAGCAAATGGTGCAGCTTTGCGTCTGCGAGGCCGGAGTGACAGAGGTGACACTGACAGGTAAGCGCCCCCGGTTTTTAGTCATTAGTGGACTCAACACTCATAAACGAACGCTCGATCATAATAGTGAAGGACCACGATACATCGAGATACAAAATAGAGGGGACGGTCCCCTGTTACAGATCGTTGACGTCGAAGAGCAAGACGGGCAATGTCTCTGGGCTGCCTCGGTGCTCGGACGTCACGCGCAAAACCGCAAATCTGGCTGCTCGTGCTGCGAGGTGCGAGCCCGCACGATGCGCACGCATGTATGCGCGCGCAAACGCGTTCGCGTTCGCGTGCGCGCTGCGCTGCGCGCGCGTGAATGGCCTCTGTGCATGCGGTAGCCCAAAGCCCATCTAACGTTCAATCTTTCCCCTCTTTCTCCCCTCTTTTTCTCTTTTTTATTATCGTTCCACAAGCATGGGAAAAAAGCCAGCACGGGGGCCGCAATCGCGTTGAAGTCCTCCGGTCCACACTTCGAGCCCACTCTCTTTTAAATCTCCTCTTGATCTCGGCGTCTGACGAGTCTTGAACGCCGAGGTGTGTAAACGTTTGCTGCTGAGCGAGGTATTCATTGACTTGATCGGTGATGTTCGCCTCGATCGTTTGCTTAGTGAGGAACATGTACCCCACGGCGGCGACGAGCGCAAGAACGAACAGCATTTTAATCAGGGCTTAGAATGATAATACAGAGTTACACGTAGACGAAATGCACGAAATGGTGGAAGCCGCCGTTCTGGAAGAACCAGTTGCCAAACGTGGCCTCCCCCGAGTCGCGGAACGCTCTGTAGAGCTCCTCGAGCACGCTTCGTAGTGTGTTGTGAACCATCGCATTCGCGCTTTCGTCGAGCTCGGCGGCGCGGTGAAAATCGGCGCGAGATTTTGACCTTGGGGGAGGGTTTCAACACTCAGGTAATTACCCTATGCGCTATGGTGTTTCTACATAGTGGAAAAAGCAGCACCAACCCTGGAGTTCAGCACCACTCGTTTTCCCTGGTCTGAACCGCTTTATTATCAGTAGTCCGGACCACGAAAAACTGGCCCAACCCTACTTTTCTCCGGTTCTCCCTACGTTTCTCCGAAGATCCCTAAGTGGAACGAGACCAAAACGTCCGTGCTCCCTCTGCAACGACGTGCACTCCTCACTCACATGGACATGCATGATCAAACAATGCTCAGGCTAGGTAGCCGCACTCTTGTGATTAGCAATCGTGGGAATCCTCTCCGAAGCCGTATCCGTCCATGTCCACATTGTCGATCAAGATCGTTGCCCTTTCCTGCGCCTCCCTGACTGGCTTCACCATCGCCTTCACAACGACGACTTGCTCCTCGAGGTCCGCCACGTGCTTCGCTGCCGCCGATTGCCACATTAGGAGCGCACTTTGCAGCTCCTTCATCTCGAGCTCCTTGCTGCCATCCGAGTCCAGTGACGTGAACAGATCATCAAGCTCAGCGTCCGAGGCGGCCTGCAAGCCCGATCCGAGCGCGCGCACGTGAAAACGGAACTCGAGCTTGTCGACCTTGCCGTTGCCGTCCGTGTCCCAGCCGCCTTGCACATTCGACGGGGAAATGTCAGCCAACTTCTTGTTCCGCAGGGTGAGTACTTTGCCGATCCGGCTCTGCAAGGTAGGCTCGTTCCCCTTCATCAGTGCGAGCTTGGCGTCTTCAGCCTCGAGCTCCGCGGTGATCCGCGCCACTCGCCGAATCTCCTTGGCCACTGTCCGCAGCTCCGAGCAGCGGTTGCGGATCTCGGCCGCCTCGGTTTCGATGTCCTCGGTGTGCTTGCGCCACGCTGCGAGCGCTGGCTCGAGCTCCTCCGCATTGATGAATCCACTTTTGTTCAAGTCGAATTTGTCAAAAAGCTCATCGATCTTATGGATGCTGTCGTTCTGGCAGCCGGGCAGCTTCCGAATGTGCACGCGCCACTCCATCTTGGAGATTTTCTCATCCTTGTTCGTGTCCCATGCTAGGAAGGCCTCATCACGAGCGAGCATCTTCGAGGTGTTCTTGCCTGAAATGCCGAGTGCTTCGAGCCCCCTTCCAATCTTGGCCTCGAGGTCGTCGCCGATCTCTTCCACCGACTTCTCAAGTTTAGCGGCGAATGCCTCAAGTTGCTCCGACTCCTCGAAAAAGTACGAAGATGGAAACTCGACACGCTCCTTTTGGATCTTCAAGAGATGCCGCATGGACCTATTCAGTTCGGCGTGCTTCGCATGCCCGCGCCCGGCCTTGAGGTTGGTAGACGCGCCGACGTGACTCTCCTTCCACTTTTCGCGTTTGCCACCCACTTTCTCGCGGACTTTGTCGGCTAGTGCATCCACAATAGAGCTTCTCCGCCGCGCCATCGGTGGCGGTGGCGCGACTGGTTCTGCTTCAGCTGGCGCGCTACTGAACATGTTCCGCACCGAACGCGAGAGACTGCCTGCTTTGCCTTTGGGCGACTTCTTTGAGGGCATCTCAAGGTCGTGCAAGCTGGGTGTTCGCTCTGCGTGCGGTGTCGAGGCTCGAGGCTGACGATCCGGAGGCGCGAGGGGTGGTCCAGTGAGAAGGCCCGCGCGGGTGCCCCAATTCTTTCGCGCCGTAGTGAGCGCACCCCACTTGTTCTCACATTTACGTACTGCCGATCGCTACGCTCTCAACGCCAACCGAGATAGTGGCGACTGCGCTCATCGCGCGCCCCACCACGGCCTCCGCTCGCGGCGGTTCGTCCTCCTCGCAATCGTCGTCGTC
>Ga0210241_100151_pt1 | contig 55446 bp, 22 predicted proteins | sample ChrtobMetP5a_8mM_FD_155488 | JGI IMG/M metagenome (GOLD analysis project Ga0210241, IMG submission 155488) | Chrysochromulina tobin associated microbial communities from unialgal haptophyte culture, Seattle, Washington, United States - P5a_8mM | ecosystem: Host-associated > Algae > Haptophytes >...
ATATAACTCGACAGCCTCGACAGAGAATAACTCGACAGAAACTCGACAAAGCTCGACAGCTTCTCGACAGCTCGACAGACCTCGACGCACAGGCACATGGAGTCAGCCTCGACAAGCCTCGACAGGCTCGACAGGCAAGGCCTCGACAGCAGCTCGACGGAGCCTCGACAGCTCGACAGCTCGACAGCCAGGGCTCACATTCGCATACCCCACTTCGCACTCTAGACTCTTGATCATTCTCGTTTAGTCTCTCGTCTCGTCTACTGTATCGTCTTTATAGTTTTTTACTTGTTTGTAACTTCCTACTTTTCCCATCGCGATCGCAGTTTCAGAGATCTCTTACTATAACACGGATAGCGTATTTCCGATGCGCGTTCGCGACTTCTATTCATCCCGAACGCCGCCTCACCACCGCCACCTCCGAAAGGCACGGTTTCGTGCCGAATCTGCTGTGCGTAGCCAGGATAGCCCGATGGCACCTGCCCATAGTTTGGTGGCATTAGGCTCCAGCCAGGCACCTGCTGCCCTGGCACCTGCTCCTCTTCGCGCTGAGCGGGTGTGAAGGGAGCGGACCCCGCGGAGCCAACGGGTCCGATGTACTGTCGGACCAGGGTCGGGCGCTGGATCGGGGTCTGTCGAGTAGGGCAGGACCAGGGTCGGGCCTGCCAGCCTGTGCGGAAGCGTGCGCGCGCCACGCTTCGAGAAGCGGTTGTATATGAGGTAGCATGCGAGACTCACCGTCAAAAAACTCACAACGAAAGTCGCGAGGACGGCGACCAAAACGACGACCGATGAGGACCAAAATGAGGGCGTGATGGGCGGCGACGACGGCGGTCTGGGCCTGGGAGGCGGGAAAGGAGGCCTCGGTGGGGGGGTTTTGGGCCAGGGTGGGGGTGGCGACGGCGGCGGCGCCTGCGCAACCCGGAAGAGGTAAGCCGATCCGACGATCGACGAGCTGTCCCCTGAGTTGCTGTGTCCGTCCGCGCCAAGCACGAGAGCGTCGCCGGAGACGGAGCACGAGCCGCCTAAGTTGTCGTAGGGCTCGGCGTCCATGGCCACCAGGACACGCCTCCTGGCAGCTGATTGTGGGACATGCGATAGCGAGCGTCGGGGGGCTCGGTGGGCCACCTCCTCGTCGAAGGAATCCGAGTGGCGCAGGCTGCGTCGAAATAGTGGCTCAGAAAGGGGGATACCCCCGGCGTTCTCGACTTCGTGGCCTTCAGTAGAGCTGGCTCCGCTCAGGCCCTGCAGCAGCACGCCGTGGCCCGCTTCGGCACCATTCATTGTCTGCCTTTTGGGGGCGCCGACGAGGGCCATGTCCGCGCCCAAAGATACGCAAGAGCCAAAAAAGTCATTCGGAAGGCTTTGATCGACGAACGTCACGGAGACGTTGGATGCCGAAGCGTAGCGGAATAGGTGAACAGCCCCACTGTCCGAGTTGCGCCGCGGCGAGCCGACCATGACGGCCCCCTGGAAGGTTGCGACCGACGATCCAAAGCGGTCGCCAGTCGCGTCGGCACCGAATGGCGAGACGAGGCGTTGGCGGAGCTGTCCGGTGATAATGTCGAAGACGTAGGCTGCCCCGGAGCCCGCCGCGGTCGCGGCCTCGTTGGGCGCTCCTACGACTATGAGGCCAGCGTGCGCGGCGACCGCGGTGCCAAACCTGGCGAGCGCCTGCACGGAGGAAGGGACGAGCCTTCTCAGCAAGAAGCCGCTGGTGCCGTCGAAGACGTACACGGTTCCGGCCATGTTTTGTCCACCCTGTGCGTGCGCCCGAGCGCCGACGATGGCGCGCCCGGCGTGGAGTGCCACTGTGAAGCCAAACTCATCGTTCGCAGCACCGTCGAATGGGATGAGCTTGCGCGTCTGGAGACCTGTCGATGCGGAGAAGATATACGCAGCGCCCGTTCGGGTGCCGATGCCCGTGAATGCCCCCGGTGCTCCGACGAGGGCGAGATTTTGGACAGCGTCCAGAGGGTGGTCGCCAGAGGGCAACGAGACCGAGGCGCCAAACTCAGCACGGGTGGGATCATATCCAGGGTCATCGGGACTGAGCACCATATTCAAGCGGCTTGTGGACAAGTCGAAGAGATACGCCGCACCGGAGAAGCCGCCGCGTGTATACTCGTAGGGTGCCCCAACGAGTACCATTGTCGTCCCGGTACTCACTGCCCAGCCAAACCGCGTTCCTTGAGCGATGTTTCCTCCTGGCACGATTGTGGTGCCAGAATAGTATTGCGGACCCGGCGGCGGCAAAGGCGGTGGGGGTGGCGGCAGCGGCGGAGATGACGGCGGCAAGGCTAGCGGAGGCGAGGGCGAGGGCGGTGGAGGCGATGGCGGCGACGGTGGTGCCATCTTGCAGCGCCGGACGCAGGGGCTGTTCACGTCCGAGCTCGGAGAAGGACACTCGCGTCTCCCGCGGTTCGCGGTCGCGCACGGCGCCCATACCGATTTTGGCGACGCTGTGAGTCGGTTCGGTTCAGGCGGTTGCTATCATGGCATTTCGCCAGCGGTGTGTTCATAAAGTGTGTTGCGGAATTTCGGCAGTGGAAATGGCTTCCCGCCGAAAGAGCAATCGCGAGGCCGCGACGTCGACGCGCCTTTCAGCGGCAGTGCGGTCGCAGCTCGAGGCTGCGATCGATGACCTCGACGCGGTGGGCGTGCGCGAGCTGCTCCCTCCACCTCCGGCCGCCGTTGACGTTGATGACCTCGTTGATGACAACGGCACGCCGCTCCTGGTTCGGGCCATCTTTGCCAGTGACCCAAAGCAGAGCGACGCCTCGCTCGCCCTCGTCAAGGCGCTCTTGCAAGCGGGCGCGTCGCCAACGGCTGCTGATGAGGACGGCAACACCTCGCTGCACGTGTGCGCGAGCAAGCTCAAGCTCGAGCCTGAGTTTGCTGTCGCTGCAACTGAAATGCTTCTGGACGAGCTCGCGGGGCAGCCGCCCGACGCATACGGCAGCACGCCGCTCGAGCACGCGATGGCTCTCGCCGACTGTGAGGGCCGCACACCGCTCGCCGTCGTCATCAGGCAGGGCCGTCAACTTAGCCCAGCGGGGGGTGAGGCGGCGGGCGAGGCGGCGATGGTGGATGCGGCGCGGCTGTATGTGTCTCGCGGGGCGGGACTGCTACTGCCGTCGCCGCCGGCGGCGGCGCGGGCAGAGGCCGATCACATGGCAACCGCTGAGGCCGACGCGACGCCACCGCAACCCGCGAGTGCCGCCGCGCAGAGGGCGACTAGCACGCTGCTTCACGAGGCTGCAGAGTGGGCACCACCGACGCTCGTGAGTGTGTTACTCGAGGCGGTTGACGTGGAGGCGGCCATGGCGGTGGCGAACGCGCAGGGCGACGGGCCGCTGCAGGTGGCCCTCGCCAGGGGGCAGCGCGCCACCGCCGCCGCCCTCCTCGACGCCTTCCCTGCGGCGTGTGAGGGCCCCTGGCAAGGCGCGCCACGCCCTGCTGCCCGCTCGCTCGCGGCGGCGTTGCATCGGCTGGTGCGCACAGTGGTGGAGACGCCCGCGAGTGCGCCGGTGCCACCGCCCATGCCTCCCGACTACGCCGGCTGCGTGCGCCTGCTCGTGGAGCGCAAGGGAGCCCCTGTCGACTCCCGGGATTCCTGTGGGCGCACTCCGCTCGCCGCGTCGCTCGTCCTCGGGGCACCCACCGCCATCTCGCACGCGCTGCTCCGACACTGCCGAGCCATCGAGGCGGCGGATACGGACGGGCGCTGTGCCCTGATGCATGCGGCGGCGGCGGGCGACGCACCGCTCTTGTCCGGAGTCCTTCAGGCTCTCCGTCGCGCCGCCCTGAGCGCTGGCTCCGGCGCGACCGCCGCTGCGCCGCCCGGCGGCGACCGCCATGGCGAGCGCCGTGGCGAGCGCGTGTCTCTCGCCGATCGTGCGCTCCTCTCGGCCGCACCGCCGCTGCCGGCAGCACCCCCCTCGGTCCTGCTGCGCCGAGTTCTCGCCGTCGATGTGCGCGGCGAGAGTGCGCTGTCGCTCGCGAGTGCCGCCCGCAGCTCGGCGTGCGTCCGAGCGTTGCTCGAGGCTCACGCTGATGTGCGCGGTGTGAATGCCGACGGGCGAGGCCCGATGATGATGGCCCTGAGCGGCGGCGGCAAGAGCGCCAAGGATGGGCGCGCCGAGAGTGAGCTCGTCGAGGTGCTGCGATTGCTCGCCGCGCCACCCACTGACACGTGCCTCGCTTTCGCTCGTAGGGCCGCCGCCGCCACAGCCGCCGCCACAGCCGCCGCCACAGCCGCCGCCACCGCCGCCGCCGCCGCCACAGCCGCCGCCACAGCCGCCGCCACCGCCGCCGCCTCAGCTGCCGCCGCCACAGCCGCCGCCTCGGACGAGGAGCTGACGGCGGCAGGTGCACGGGCGGCGGCGCTGATGGCGCTCGTGTGCGACGCGCGTGGTGAGTGTGCTCTCGCACTCGCTGCCGCGCGGCCCGCGAGTGCAGATGCTTTCGAAGCGCTCGTGACAGCGCTCGCGGCATGCGGCGTGAGCGTCGATAAGGGCGGCGGGAGCGCCTTGATCGCGCTCGCGGCGCGCGGCGAGCGCATCGGGGTGGAGCGGCTTCTGGCCATGGACCACGCCAAGGCTCTCACGGCACCCACCACCATGCACATACCTTTGGCCGACCTCGCCTCGCCTTTGGTGCCCCTCGCGGGCGCGGGCCCACCCGCGCAGTCCTCACACTCGTCTGCGACTGCGCTCGGCACGCGCGCAGGCAGCGCCGCCGTGGCCGCGGCGCGTGGCGGGCACGCGGAGACGCTGCAGGCGCTGCTCGCTCACGATGGTGCGAGTGCGAGTGTGCCAGTCGGGCCGGCGGAGGAGACAGCCCTGATGGCGGCGGCGGCGGCGGGTTCGACCGAGTGCGTGCAGCTGCTGCTGCGGCAGGTGGCCGGCGGCGGCGAGGCAAGTCGTACCGACGCTGCCGGCCGGACGGCCCTGATGCACGCGGCGCGTGGCGGCGTGCTCGGGTGTGTCGAGGCGCTGCTGGGTGCGCGTGTCGACTCGCACGCCTGCGACCGGTACGGCCGCTCATGCCTCGCACACGCCGCCGCGGGCGGGTCGGTCGCGTGCATAGAGGTCCTCCATCGCTGCCTCGGGAGCGGCGGAGCGGAGACGCTCGAGGCAGTGGATGCACTTGGTTCGACGCCTCTCCTCGAGGCTGCCGCACGCGCCCATGACGACGCGATCGCCGCCCTCGTCAGCATGGGAGCTTCCCTCGAGATGGCCCTCGACGCCGCCCTGCGCGGCCCCCCATCCGGCCTCGCGCAGGGCCGCGCGCATGGCGACGTCGGGCTCGGCGACGGCGGCGACGGAGGCGACGGAGGCGACGGAGGCGACGGCGGCGACGTCGATCCCGCCATTGGCGGTGACGCTGGTGAAGCCGCTGCGGCGCCGGCGTGCGCGGCTCCGGCGGAGGCGGCGGCCGCTGTGGGCTTTTGGCTCCAGGCCGCTCACACCCTCGCCCGGGTCGGCGGGAACGGCTTGCTCAGCTGGCGTGCCGTGCAGCTGCGCAGCCCGGCGGCGATGGTGCTGCCGCTGCTGCGCAGCCTGCGGCGCGCGGGCATCCTCGATGAGGAGGCGGCCCACCGCGACCACGGGCGATCGCTCCTGCATGCCGCCGTCTTGGGCGTCGCCGACGGGGTGCTGAGCGAGGCACATGCTTGTGCCTACGCGTCAGGGCTGCCGCATGCACAGCTGCTCGTGCGGGACGGCGAGGGTCTGACAGCGATCGGGCTGACGGCCGAGCGTGGGCTGGAAGCCCTCGGCCTTGCGCTCGAGACGATCGTGCTGCGTCGGCTGCGAGCACTCATCGAGATTGCACACGCGCCCGCGCACGAGGCACACGCCCGACGGGTGGCGGCGCAGCTGCACGCCTACTGGCCACAGCTCGAGCTGCGCGTGCACGCGCACGCGCACGCCGCCGCGCACGCCTCCGCCTTTGACGTGCTCTGGCTCGAGCGCTGGGGCGCTTCGCGCACCTCGCACGTGCTCTACACGCACGCCGGCCGCGCCCTGTCGAAGCTGCCCGGCGAGCGTGCCCTCTGGCGCGAGGTGAGCCTCAAGATCGACGGCAAGGCCGTTCTCCTCAACCTGTAATCAGCCGAGCGGGGATTTCCATGGCATCGTCCTGAGCACAAATTAAGCACAAACCAGGTATTCACGAAACGGGGCATGGCCTCACACGTTTCACATTGTCGGCGGTATGGGTTGAAACAGTCCCTTTCACAGCCACTTTGGTATATTCACAGTTGATTTTCTCGCTACCTCGAACAACATGCGGCGTCGCGAGGAGACACGCATCGGTTATTCGGCGAGGTGAAGACAGCCCACGGAGCCCACGGACACCAATAGCGAGCAGCGCACCAGCTTTGAGTCCTTGGGGATCTCATATACTCCCAGATTTCTGAGCACATGGTGCGGCTCGACCAAGCAGTCCTCGCCGACCTACGCTCGCGAGGCGCGCCCAAGGCTTCGCTCAAGGAAGCACAGCGGCTCATCCGAGCAGGCAACGTGCTCCTGGCAGGAAGCGTCACGCGCGAGCCAAAGATGCAGTTCGTTCCCGGCGTCGAGCCTGTGGCACTGGCCGCGTGTGGCACACCGCTCTCCTTGGGCGAGCACCAGTTCTACATCATGCACAAGCCCGTGGGATACGTGTGCCAGCGCCACCCGCGCGAGCCGAACGTGTACGATCTCATCCCCGAGCATTTGCGGCGTCACGACCTCGGTTGTGTCGGCCGCCTGGACCGCGACACGACGGGCACGCTGCTGCTGTGCACTGATGGCGGCGTGCAGAGCCTGCTGTTGCACCCGAGCTCACGGGTGTGGAAGACGTACACGGCCGAGCTCGACCCTTTGCAAGGCCGCCTATCACCTGACGCCGAGGCGCGCTTCCGTGCGGGCATGACGCTCGAGGACGGCACGCGGTGCGCGCCAGCAACGCTGGAGACGCTCTCCTCGGACGGCTTGCAAGTGCGCGTGACGGTGCACGAGGGCTTCTTCCACCAGGTGAAGCGCATGCTCGCACACTGCGGTGGCCTCGTGCGGCAACTCCACCGCGACCGCTTCGGGTTGCTGCGGGTCGGCGGCGGGACCGAGGGCGGCGGCGGCGGCGGCGAGGGCGTGGGCACGTTGCAAAGCGACAGCTCTGCTCCGTTGGCTCCGGGTGCGATGCGTGCTCTCACCGCCGTTGAGCTACTCTTGCTTGTGGCGATGCTGCCAGTCGACCGGTGTGCGAAAAGAGCGCTCGAGGGTCTGCGCCGGGGCGAGGCCGAGGCGGTGGAGGCCGAGGCGGTGGGGGCCGAGGCGGTGGGGTCCGAGGCGGTGGGGGCCGAGGCAGTGGACGAGGAGCAGTCCGCAGTGGAGGTGCGCACCGTACCCCTCGAACTCGGCGTGGATAGCAGGAGCGCTGCATGCACTGTAACGGCGAAACGGCGTTTCGAGGAGACTCGAGAAGACGACGGCGACTAGCGTCTAGCCAAAGGTCCGACGGCGCAAAGCGGCGCGTCCCCGCGCATTCGACGTCGATATGACTTCACGGGTGTGGCTGGGGTTAAACATGGAAAATTAAGATTTGCACTTTACACAGCGCAGTCACGAGTCATTACACACGAGGACCCGGCGGACGAATCGAGATGCCCTCGATGAGCGGGGCGGGCCACGGACACGGGACATCGTCCTAACTCCTAAGTATGTCTACAACTCGTCCCTTTCTCGGGTCGTATCCATTCCTCCTACCGCCTCACCGCCATCCGCATCCTCGTGCTCGGCTGGCGCCAGTGCGGCTGGGCTGCCGTCACTTTCGATCGAGCCGTCGTGCAGACCAGCCGCCTCTCCCTCTAGCCGCCCCGTGGGCCGCCTCGCAAGCATCTCATCGGCGAAGGCACGCAGCCGACGGAAGGTGGGCGGCCCGTCGTGCCACACGGGCTCGCGCTCGTGCGCCGCGCTGTGCAGCCACAGGACAGCCGGCGTCGCATTCACGCCCAGGCGCTCCGCGATCGCCGCGGTCCGCGGCGTCGACGAGTGCACACGCACCTCGAGCACGAGGAGCTGACCTCGCAGCGTTGACGAAAGAGCCTTAAGAAGCGGCGGCGTCGTCGATGAAGCGCGCCGCCGCACGAAGCACAGCATGCGCGGCAACCGCCAGGCGGCCGCGCTGCTGCCTGCCCGATCCCACGCCTCCTGGTCCTCCACAACGGTCACGAAGCTCGGCATGAGCGCAGCCGCAAAGCTGGCAAGGTCTGCCACCTGGCGGCTCCCGTCGTAGTCGACGAGACGAGCGCCGCCGGTGGCACTCGGGACCACGGCACGGATGGTGGGCGTCGCATTCGCCTCGCCGAGCAGCGGTGGTAGCGTCTGGTGGGCGTGCGCATCCCAGGAGCCGACGACGACCTCGTGGCGCAGCTGCTTAGCGAGCTGCTCCCAGCGCGGCGTGAGGGCCTGGCAGAAGCCGCACGACGGGCGACAGATATTGACGAGCCAGAGCAGCGACGATGGGCCGCCGCTCGCCGCAAGCATTTCCGGCGAGAGCGCCACGACCGAGCCAGCGGCCTGGAGCTGCGTCGCCATCATTTTCTAGTGACTGTGAATGGATTGTGAATAGGTATGGAAATCGAAGGGGAGGGGGGGGAGGGGTGGGGGGAAGAATCCTTACAGGGAGTCCGGGGACCTGCGTTCACGGCGCGTGTTGTTTTTCACATCGCCTTTTCGATTTTGGGATGAGTTTTCTCTTCCTCTCGCTCTAGTCTCCGCTTCTGGCTCCGTGCTCCAACTAGGCTCCGGCCCGTGCTGCATTCCCGCGTCCAGAATCCTCCGTATTTCTGCGGGCGTGGGAAGATGAAAGTGGCCATGTGCATCCTTCTAGCTTGGGTGGTTGGGTCGAGCGAGGGCAATGACGATTGGGATGAACCCGTCGCAGATCAAGAAGATCCGGGCAGAGGAGCGCGAGCGGAGTGTCGCTGTCAGGCGCGCCTGGACGTGCAACTCGTGGTACCTTTGCTTCTCGAGCGCGATCATCGCCATCGCCTTCATCCACCCGCTCCTTTCATCGACGGGCTGAGAAAGGGCATGCGCCAGGACTTTGAGATCGCGTTCGAGGAGCTCTTCATCGAGGGCAAGCTCTGGGACGCTGGCGTCAAGTCCTCGTTCCCGTACGGCCAGACGAATGCGAACGAGGACGCTGCGGGCGACGGGCCCGTCGAGGAAGCGGCGAAAAGGGACGGGATACCTTTGCGGTGGGTGGAGCGCTTCGACGGCGGCGCACTCGTGCTGCTCTGGCTCGGGTTGCTCGGGTTCATCTTTGCAGTTTGCTCGGAGCAGGATCGGTCCAGCCGGAACAAGCGCTTCGCAATTCGGTCGAAAACCAATCGCTCCCACCGTAACAAGTGGTTCGAACTGGCCTTGCTCGCGCACATGGTCCCGCGCGTCGCCGACGCACAGAGCGCCTACTTTGCCGTCACCTCTGGCCGTTGCACCGTCGATCCGAGCGCGTGGAACTGCATTCGCTCGCCCAACTTTCCGTATGATTACGTCAACAGTCAGACGTGCTCCATCACGCCGACTGCGCTCGCCATTGGAAGGCCTTTGACAGCGACCTCCTTCATTACGGAGTCTTGTTGCGACTACCTCCGCATACCTAGCCACCCGTCGGGGACGTTGACGGCGTTCTCAGGATGGACCGGACCTTCCAATTTCATCTTGGGCCCGGGGACGATCCAATGGTCTTCAGACAGCAGAGTCACCCATACCGGCTGGCGAGTGTGCGCGGGCTCGGCGGGCTCGGCGGGCTCGGGCGGGATCGCTCGACTTGTGGAGCTCACTCGCAGCGGCAGCGCGGTGGAAAAGGAGAACGCGGCGGCGGAGCTGTCGACCCTTGCCTACAACAACGCCGACAACCAAGTGGCGATCGCGCGCGCGGGCGGGATCGCTCCACTCGTCGAGCTCACTCGCAGCGGCAGCCTGGTAGCGAAGGAGAAGGCGGCGGGGGCGCTGTGGACCCTTGCCTACAACGCCGACAATAGAGTGGCGATCGCGCGGACGGGCGGGATCGCTCCACTCGTCGAGCTCACTCGCAGCGGCAGCGCGGTGGCGAAGGAGAAGGCGGCGGGGGCGCTGTGGAACCTTGCCGTGAACGCCGACAACAAAGTGGCGATCGCGCGCGCGGGCGGGATCGCTCCACTCGTCGAGCTCACTCGCAGCGGCAGCGCAATGGCAAAGGAGCATGCGGCGGCGGCGCTGTGGAACCTTGCCGTGAACGCCGACAACAGCGTGGCGATCGGGCAGGCGGGCGGGATCGCTCCACTCGTCCAGCTCACTCTCAGCGGCAGCGCGGTGGCAAAGCAGAACGCGGCGGCGGCGCTGTGGACCCTTGCCTTGAACGACGACAACAAAGTGGCGATCGCGCAGGCGGGCGGGAACGCCAACGACCAAGCAGCGATCGCGCAGGCGGGCGGGATCGTCACACTCGTCGAGCTCACTCGCAGCGGCGGCGCGGCGGCAAAGGAGCAGGCGGCGGGGGCGCTGTGGGTCCTTACACGGAACGCCACGAACAGCGTGGCGATCGCGCGCGCGGGCGGGATCGCTCCACTCGTCGAGCTCACTCGCAGCGGCAGCGCAATGGCAAAGGAGCATGCGGCGGCGGCGCTGTGGAACCTTGCCGTGAACGCCGACAACAGCGTGGCGATCGGGCAGGCGGGCGGGATCGCTCCACTCGTCCAGCTCACTCTCAGCGGCAGCGCGGTGGCAAAGGAGAAGGCGGCGGGGGCGCTGTGGAACCTAGCCTTGAACGCCGACAACAGCGTGGCGATCGCGCGCGCGGGCGGGATCGCTCCACTCGTCGAGCTCACTCGCAGCGGCAGCGCGGCGGCAATGGAGAACGCGGCGGGGGCGCTGTGGACCCTAGCCCTGAACACTGACAATAGAGTGGCGATCGCGCAGGCGGGCGGGATCGCTCCACTCGTTGAGCTCACGCTCAGCGGCAGCGCGGGGGCACAGGAGAACGCTGCGGCGGCGCTGTGGAACCTTGCCTACAACGCCGACAATAGAGTGGCGATCGCACAGGCGGGCGGGATCGCTTCACTCGTCGAGCTCACTCACATCGGCAGCGCGGCGGCAAAGGAGCACGCGGCGGCGGCGCTGTGGGTCCTTGCACGGAGCGCCGACAATAGAGTGGCGATCGCGCGGACGGGCGGGATCGCTCCACTCGTCGAGCTCACTTGCAGCGGCAACGCGGTGGCAAAGGAGCACGCGGCGGGGGCGCTGTGGAACCTAGCCCTGAACACTGACAACAGCGTGGCGATCGCGCGCGCGGGCGGGATCGCTCCACTCGTCGAGCTCACTCGCAGCGGCAGCGCGGCGGCAAAGGAGAACGCGGCGGCGGCGCTGTGGACCCTTGCCGTGAACGCCGACAACAGCGTGACGATCGCGCAGGCGGGCGGGATCGCTCCACTCGTCGAGCTCACTCGCAGCGGCAGCGCGGTGGCAAAGGAGAAGGCGGCGGGAGCGCTGTTGACCCTTGCCTTGGACGCCGACAACAGAGTGGCGATCTCGCGCGCGGGACTCGTCAAGTTCACAGACGCTCCACTTGTCGAGCTCACAGCGGCTGTGGGGGCACACATTTACGACGCGGCGGCGGCGGTGGCGGTGATATACGCGGCGGCGACGTTGCTGGCCATTGCCATATACGCCGACAACAGAGCGGCGATCGCTGGCTACCACCTGCCCTTCGTCTTCTGGTTGTTCTTGCTTGCTTCTGGCTTGGTTTGGGTTTGCTTGCTTCTGGCTTGTTTCTGGCTCTTGCGTGCTTATGGCTGGGTTGGGGTTGGCTTGCTTCTGGCTTGTTTCTGGCTGTTGCGTGCGTATGGCTTGGTTTCGGTTTGCTTGCTTCTGGCTTGTCTCTGGCTTGCTTCCTGTTGTTGCACAGGAACACCGCAGCCAGGAACACCGCCAGGAACACCGCCATACGAGAAGGTACCCAGCGACTATTTTGCGGTACAGATCCAGCGATGGTGGCGGCGCCGGCGCGCTCGACGGATGTGGCTGGACACGCTAGTGGTGTGGGCAAAGAAGGAGCTGCTGCGGCGCGAGGCGGAGCGGCGCGATGCAGAGCAGCAACGCGAAGCGGAGGCCGCGGCGAAGGAGCTGCGGGACCGAGCAACGGCGCTGGGGCTACTGCAGGTGCTCACGGATGCCGGCGTCGCCGACGACGCGACGTTGAAGAAGTCGATCGCGTGGTGCGTCGAGGAGGGCGTGACGAACGTCTCCGACATTGTCAAGCACAACTTGGTCGACAAATTTGTTCTCCATCTCGACCTGAAGCATGTCCCCGTCATGGAGTTGCGCAGAGTGCTGCTCCTGCTGCTGCCACCGACATCCAGACGCCCGATAAGCAACCGCATTCCAATCATCAGCTGGTTGTTCGGGGCTCGTCGCGACCCCTTCGTTCTTCTGCCGGAGACTGATGCAAGCACGCTATCATCGCTCGAGAAGCTGCTCCAGACAGAGCACCCAAAGTGGCTCGGCAAGGGCCAGGACGTGTCGAAACGGTACGGCCCGTATGACAAGCTGAAGCTCGCGTGTGCGTGGAAGGTCGACCATCCAATTCTGCTGTCCAAGTACAATACCGGCGCGGAGCGCGTGCAGCAGGAGCTCAAGCAGCTTCAGAATAAGGGCCAGAGTGTCACCACTGTGTCCGGCCTGCACGTGAAGACGGATGGCGTCTTCGCCACCTCGGAGGATTGCAATGAGGTCATCCTCCTGCATGGCACCAACCCAGATCGGCTGTTCGACCTGCTGTCCACGGGCCTGAACGAGCGCTTTGCAGTCAACGGCGCCTTCGGCGACGGCATCTACCTCGCGGAGGACGCTGGCAAGACTGATCAATACGTCAGCGCCGACAGCACGTACGACCAGAGCAATGAGCTGCACAAGCGGCTGTATGACGAAACCATGCCCCACCCGGAGGACGTCTTCTACGTTCTCGTGGTGCGCGCGGCCCTCGGCTTCCCCGTGCGCACGCAGCGTACGCTGGACGATAAGGCAGATACACATGCCCTTCGAGCCGCACGGGTCACCTCGATGGACAATGGCGCGCCCATCTTCCCCGACAACTGCCGTGAGCTCTCGCCAGTGCCGGGTGTCACGCCAAAAATCTATCACCATTCGCTGATTGCCGAGCTGGGCAAGAATATCGTGCGCTACCGCGAGTTTGTTCTCTTCCACTCCGAGTACGTGCACATCGACTACGTCATCGCCTACCACCGCTACAATGGCGACCGGAAGCTGCGCACGACTGACCGTCCCGTATCTGTGTGAGGCTAACTAGCAAGCATGGAAAGTTCTGGGCGACGGCCACCGGCCCAGGTTATGCGTGCGGGAGAGCCGGGAGCAGGGCATGCGATCCGTCGGTCGTCGCGTGTGAGTGAGCGTTTATCTGGAGCGAGCAGCAACGTTTTGGTGCCTTGTCAATTTGGGTCGATCGGACTGTGAAATCCATAAGGATGGTAACGTCCTGATATCCATTCCACGCATCAGCTCCTCGATTTACCTGATTTGCGATTACTCGCCTCCGTCCATTCGATTTCGCGCCGACGTACATGCAACATGGCCGCACGCCGACGCCTGTGTACAACGCCACCGGCTTCCCTCTTCCCGCGCTTCCGCTTCAGCCACACCACCGATCTATGGCCGTTGGCCCCAGCACCCAGCCGAGAGCTCTGACTATATAGCGCAAATCAGGTCAAAACAGGTGTACAGGTCTCCGCTCGAGCCTCGACGGCTGTATGTTGGGGGCGCGCGCCGCGCCGCCCGCGGGGCCGCCGGGGCCCGGCCGGCGGCGGGGGGGGGGGCGGTCCCCGCAGGGCGAAGAGGCTAGACGAGAGGGGATGTGCATGTGGCCTCAATATATCCTCTAAATATCCTCTAAGCTCTGACATATCTGTGAACTGTGAATTAAAAGGTTCTCTCCTCGCAAAACTGTGCGGGCGGGTCTGACGCAATCAGGTTACCGTAGCCGACCTCCGGCGTTGAGCCTTTCGAGCATGTTGTAAGCCCTCTGTGCGTAGAACGAGTCCTGAATTCGAGCTTCCTCTGCCGCGTCCATGGCCCGCTTCAGAGCCTCCTCCGTCAGCAGTCCCTTGCGCGGCTCGACCCACGTGGCCGCCTCCGTGCGGGTATTCAGAAAGTACGGAGCCTCGCCCGGGATGGACCACTGTAAAATCCAAGCAGCTGCCACCGCCGCCTCTTCTGCCGCGGCCGCCGCGGCCGCCTTCGCATCTGCCACCGCCTTCTCGGCCTCCGCCCGCTGCTTGTTCATACGCTCGGCCTCTGACTTCGCGGTCGCCTTCGCTTTCTCACGTTCTACCCTCGCTGCGAGCTCATCGGCGGGAGCAGCAGGCGGCTCCGGAATCACGCCGGCGGTACTGAGCAGCGCGACCATGGAGACCAACACGAGGAACGTGGCCACTTGTCGACGGTTGGACGTCTCACTCAGAGTCGCGGCCCGAGTAGCACCCGACGCCGTCTCCGTCTCTTCCACTGCCGATGCCACCTGCGCTGCCGCCTCTCTTGCCTCTTCGGCCGCCTTGGCTGCTGCTTTGGCTTCGATGGCCTCCTTTGCTGCGTTGGCCTCCGCTGCCTCGGCGACAGAGGCGGCGAGTTTGACGAGAGGCTCATCAGGCGCTGCGGAGTCATCGAATACCACCGCGTCACCCTTTATGAGGCCCTTGCCGACGCGCGCAACAGGAATCAACACCTCCTCACCTCCGTCGTCCAGAACCACCAAATATCCTTTGAAGTTGGAGAAGTTGAGCGTGCCTGGCCGTGCGATCATGTTGCATAGCGCACATCTGGCAAATATTTGCCCGACCGCAGTATGTTTGCCTGATCTAAATGGTTCTACTAACATCGCGCTCGCCATCAGCACCAGCAACGCATGCGACATGGCGGCGCGGCGGGGCGGAATTGGCTGTGAATGATGACGTGAATTGGCTGTGAATTCTCGGCGGATCAAAATTCAACATGCATGAGGCTTTTTGTGAGGTCCCGGTCGCCGCCGGCACGGTCGGACACGACCGAGGACGTGTATATCACAGTATCACGCACCCCTCCAAATCGTAGGTCATCTTACATTCTTACATCTATCACAAAAGAGCCTCAGCCGAGCTACGTGGCCCCGGACGGTGTTGTCACCAGCCACGCGTGCTCGAGGGCCTGCTTCGCAGTGCACCGGGCGGCGGCCTTGATGGTGAGCAATGCCTGGATGAAGTCCTTGGCTTGGGTCGAGATCGTCGGGGTAAATGACGCGTGGCTCGCGTTGCGAATGCGGCTCACGAGTCGTTCGATGGTCTCAGCGCTAAAGGCTTGCTTTGCATGCAGCAGCTCGAAGACCAGGGCACCTAACGCCCAGCAATCAATGGGAGCCGGCAGATAGCCTTCCTTGCCATCCTTGTGCAGCTCGGGGGCCATATAGATCGGAGTGCCACAGCGAGTGTGGCAGCGCCCCGGAGCCGGCACGAAGGTCGCAAACCCAAAGTCGCACAGCTTGAGCCGCGACGAGCCGCGGCCGCTGTGAATGTGAATGCCAGTCGAGCCCTCGCCGCCGGTGGTACCGTCCACATACAGCACGTTGGCCGGCTTGACATCGCGGTGGGCAACCCCGCGCGCGTGCAGGTGGGCGATTGCGCTGCAGAGCTGCCGGCTCATCATGGCAGCCTCTGCCTCTGGCACGCCCTTGCGCTGCAGCCCCTGCAACCGGCGCTGCAGCGAGCCGCCCGCGCAGTACTCGAGCACGAGGTGCACGCTTTGGACGTTCTCATGCACGCGCACCAGGTTGGCGAGATGATGATGGGCATCCGGCGCGAGCAGCCTGAGCACGCGCAGCTCGGCCGCACTCGCTGAGGCCAGCCTTGGGTCTCGTGAACACCTGGCCTTGTTGAACGTCTTGACGGCGACTGTGCAGCCCGTCTCCACGTCGGTGGCGCGCACGACCATCGAAAAGGCGCCCGCCGCGATCGGCCCCACGGTCTGCAACCCAAACACGGACAGAGGATCGGCTGAGCCACGGCGCGCTTTGGACCGGACTGCCACACGACTCACGTGCGCTAAGTCCAACGCCTCAAGCGGCGATGCGGAGATACGGAGGGAGATACATCGATCATCAGCGATCGATGACGTGTTCGGCGAGACGGGAGTGCTGCGTGAGGCGAGCCGCTGCAATGGCGGGGCGTCTCGCACCACCGAGGCCGGAGCACTTTGCGTATCCTCATGGCCTGCCGCTTCCTTGCCCTCGGGCACACGCTTACCCTTCGCCGGCGGCTTGGCGGTTCCATTTCCGTTGGCGGTGGGCCCACCCCAGCGTGGCCTGGCTAGTGCGGCGGATGGCGCGCATGATGGCGCGGCGGCATTCGCCACCCCTTTGTGCTTGGGCATGCGCGCGACGCGAGCGGCCTCGAGCTTGGTAGCCGAGGACGCGTCGGGGAGGGCCGCAGCCAACATGGCGGCGGCCGCGGCCGGCGCGAGGTTTGCATGCCAGTCGGGTTTCGCAGACTGAGCTGTCACGACCGGGCGCATCGCCTGCGGCTGGTAGCGAGCAGCCCCCGTCTCGCCAGTGCCCTCAAGTGCCGTCTCGAGCGGTGGAGCGCGAGCGGCCCAGCCGAACCTCGGCAGCCGCCCGGGTGAGCGGTCGGGTGAGTGGGGTGGAGGCGATGGGCGGGGTGCAGGCGAGGGCGGCTCGTGCTCGGAGTCCTCACTGCGCCACGACTCTGACGTGCCCTCCTTGTTCTTACGGCTCAGTCGACCGGACAGCTGCATCGAGGCGCGGCTCAATCGACCGGAGACGGCACGGGCAGCATGGCCAACGAAGCCACCCAATCTGGAAAGGGAGCCCTGTCTTCGAAGCGATGGTGGCCCACTCGTTGCCAAGGTGATGGCGGCAATTTCTGCCGCAGCAGCCGCGTCGCGCAGCTCCGCCTGCTGGAGTCGGCGCAGGAAGTCGTCGGCAGCAGCGGGTGCCGGAAACTGCAGCCAAGGCGGCAGCGGACGGGGCTCGGTCGTGTGGGCTTCTCGCTCGCGCAAAGCCTTGAGCTTTGCTATCTCGGCCACAATCAAGTCCACCTCCTTTTGGAAGTCGTCCTCGCCACCCGTCAACACAACACTGTGTTTTTTCTTGATGTCGAATAGCTGCGCTCTTAGCGAGCGCAGGTTGCTGAGCCGCTGCAAGAGCCCTGCCTGGCGCTGCTCGCGAGTCTCACGTCGGGCTTGCAACGCGGCCAGCGTAGGCGATTCAGTGGTCTGGACGGTGCAGTCGACGATCACGGTCGTGGCCATCTAACCCAAACCCAAGAAGGAGCGTCTCTCCTTTCTCGTAGATCGTTCTTGCAGGAAAGCAAGCGATCTCGGAAAGAACTTAACACAGTTGACGAAACAGCAAGTGCGTCAGCGAAAAGCGGTCTAATAACTTGAGGCGCTGCATTCTGCATCGACGGGGCCGCGGAGCACAATCGCGCATGGGGCAAGCCGGGCCGAAAGGTGCATCTGCCGGCGCGTTCAGCACACATCATGGCGTTGGAGAAGTAGATAAATGCATGGCGCACGCACATGCAGGTGGCGATCTCTCACGAGCGCGTCCCCGCGCGCCTGCCCGAGAGGCGCTCGTCGCCCTCGGCCGTTCACTTGCTCTCGACGTACCGGTCGATGGGCATGCCGTTGGCATTGCGTCGCGCGAGCCAGATCGCAATTCCAAAGCCGAGCGCGTTGAGTGCCGCGAGGGCGAGGAAGGAGTCGAGGAAGCACTCGGCGCCATAGCAGACGCCAAGGCCGTGCGCGGCGATCCGGTACACGGTCGGCAACAGCTCCACAGAGATCAGGAAGGATGCGAGCGCCTGGCAGCTCAGCGCGGCGCCCATGATGGCGCCAAAGTCCTTCCGGCCGTACATCTCATTGACGATCGGCACGACGAGGGTGAAGAAGGAGCCAAACGAGAGGCCAAGGCAAAAGGTGCCGCACAGGATGAAGCCCGCAATCATGGGCGAGAGGAGCAGTTGACCTACCGTCGCGATCGCGGCGACCACGCACAGCCATCCGAAGCGGTTGAGCACGTGAGAATAACGGTCCGAGAGGACGCCGACTGAGACACGCGAGACGGTCGAGGCGAGGGCAAAGAGAGCGACGCCCAGGCCGCTCGAGGCGGGCGAGCGCGCCGACTCGAAGATGAGCGCGAGGTTCTGATTGGCGCCCACACCCCCGCCGAAGACGGCCAGCTGCATGAAGAAGAGGAGCCAAAAGTCGAGCCCAGCGAGGGCGGCGCGAAGGGGCACTCCGGCGGGCGGCGCGGCCACGGGCGCGGGCGCGGTCTTCATATTCTCGTGGACAGCTTGGAGACCGAGCTCGAGGCCAAACTGGAGGAGGCTCACCTGATGAGGGAGGCAGTCCGCGGCCAGTCAGAGGCCATCAGAGGCATCCCTCGCCTTCGTCACCAGTTGGGGAGCTGAAGGGACCTGATGAGCGAGGCAATCAGGGACCATCGGACGCAATCACCTTCTTCTCGAGTTGGGGAGCTGTGGGGAGCATTGGCTCCTTGAGCTCGGCGGGCAGATCGTCGGAGGTGCCCAAGAGGAGGGTTAGCGGCAGGAGCGAGATCGCGACGCCGACCGCCCCGAGCCCCGCCGTCGGCCCGATCATCTTGGACGAGTAGCAAAACGACGTGGCCACGCAGAAGAGCGCCAACAAGACGATGAAGCCGATCGCCAGCCCGAGCCGCCTCCCGTCCGCGCTGTCGAACTTGCGCCGATCGGGGCCCTCGGGGAGGACGCGCACGCCGAGCAGCGCGAGCGCCGTGCCACAGAAGGCCACCGCCGCCACGAAGAGCACGTATGAAATGAGTCCGAAATTAGGCGCGAAGACGTGCACCCAGAGCAGCGCCCACAGCCCGGCGCCCGCGGCGAGCACAGCCTTGAGGTAGCCGACGATGGCGGCGCGGTCGTTCGGGAAGGAGAGCGAGCACGACATGCACACGACGTTGTCGAGGAGGGAGACGGAGCTGTAGCCGGCGAGCGCACACCCAATCGCGGGCAGCCCGATGCGAGCGGCCTCGGGCAGCACGTCGGCAAAGGCGAGCGCGGCGGCGATGAGAAGGTAACCGGCCGTGTGCATGACGCCGCCGAGGAGGCACGCGGTGCGTGGGCCGAGGATGTCGAAGGCACGCCCGCCGAGGACCGCCACAACCGATCCGCCGAACGTGGCCGCGCCGATGGACGAGACCTGCGCCGTTGAGAGGCCCAGGTCGTCGCGCAGCCTGGACTGCCACGCGCCCATGGAGTAGACGGAGCCGCTGATCACCATGACAAATGCCGCGGAGACCACGAGCGCCCATCGGCGGAATGTTGAAGACATACTTCTGCACCGGCACAGAAGAGATGCACAGTTGCAGAGAGCATCCCTCTAGGAAGTGAATCTCCGAAAGAGCTCCGGCACGGAGGAGAAAGAATTGGCAACAAACTTTAGAAATAAAATTCCTCAATCTGAAACTCCGGAACTTTTCACACCTATTTCGGCAGCGAGCGTGTTAGGTTTGGAAATAATGTCCTCGAGCGATGACGAGGGAGACTCGACGATCTGCGCCTCGTGCTGCATGTGCTGGAGCGGCACGACTTCCTCGCGTGACGAGCGAGGGCCTCTCGTGGGCAAGTACGGCAACGGCAAGGCGCGCACGCCGAATTCACGGCCGAGGCTGCGCATGAGCTGGGTTGCGAGCGGCATTTCCATGGCCATCGAGGCGTCGGACGCGGAGCTCACGCTAAAGGGCGGGTCTGCCTTAAGTTTTCGTGGTGGGCGCTACACGGTTGGCGTCGAGGCGGGACGCGGCGCGCATTGCGTCGTGTGGAAGTGCCAGCGCGTGGGCACGCGGAAAGGCGAGCCGCGCATGATCGCGCTTAAGGTGCATAATGAAGACTCGAACGCGCTCCGGCGCGAGGCGAACGCGCTCAAGGCGTTGCGCTCGACGCGCGAGGGCGCGGACCTCTTTCCGGCGCTGCTCGGCACGGTGCGGCTGGGAAGCCGAACAGGGCTCGCGCTGTCGCTGCACGGGCCAGACCTGTACCAGCTACAGAAGGCGCGAGACCGGCGGCCCTTCCCGAGCTCCTTTGTATGGGGCATTGCGCGCCAGCTGCTCGGCGCGCTCGCGGCGCTCGAGCAGGTCGAGCTGGTACATGCAGATATCAAGCCGCAGAACATCCTACTGCACGAGGGGGGCGAGGGCAGCACACTGGACGGGGGCACGCGCGTGGTGCTCATCGACCTTGGCTCGTGCCTCGGGCGCGAGCAGCTGAGCGGAACCACCAGCCGCGTCACCTATGTGCAATCGCGCTGGTACCGCGCGCCCGAGGTCATTCTATGGGCGCCGGTTGGGTACCCGGCGGACGCTTGGAGTGTGGGCTGTGTGGTCGCTGAGGTCGCTCTCGGTGTGCCCCTGCTGCCTGGCGAGTCCGAGTTCAACCAGCTCGCACGCGCGACCGCGATGCTCGGCGCGCCGCCTCAAGCGCTGCTGCGCCGCGCGAATCGCGTCGAGCCCTTCTTCGTCGCCGACGCGACGGGTCGCCACCCGCCGGTCCTCCTCACAACCCGCGCGGTGGACGAGCCCGAGCTGGTGCACTACCTGCCGTACGCGGAACTGTCGCCGCTGCTCGCACACGTGCTCAGCCACTACGCCGAGGACGAGCGGCGTACGCTGCTCGAGCTCCTGGACGGCTTGCTGCGCTGGGACCCGGACTACCGATGGAACGGCCCGTTTGCCAGCGCGCGCCTCTGGCGCTCCACCGGCGCGAAGATCTGAATCTCGCTCTGAATCATGGATCATGCGAGATCAGACACGCCTCAGTCGGATCCGGTCTTCAGCGGCGTGTCCCGCCACGATGCCGGTGCTGGTCGTCGCACAGCCTGCGTCGGTCGGTTCCGGCGCTCTCTGTCTCAGGTCGAGCACTCTCTCTACGAGGCAGCCCGGATCGCGGATGTAATAAGACGCAGCCTGCTCGCCCACTGCGCTGGGGGGCCGCCCGCGGGCGTGGCCGCGCGCGGGGCCAGCGGGCCCCGTGGCCTGCCCCGGCCCGCCCAGCCGGGAGGAGGTCCGCTTAAGTCGAGTATTAGCGTTAAGCGTAAGGCGGTTGAGGTAAAATTACAACGGTATCAAGTTGCGCACACGTGGCTTAAGGCTAGGTGAACGCAGACGGGGCAAGATGATGTGCGCGCGCCTTGGATGCCTTGAGCTACTGTCAGAGCTACTGGGTCTCATGTGCAGTCTCGTCAAAGTCGTCCGGTCTCAGAGAGCCAGCCTGGTTCAGGGGGCGCTCTCGAGGGGCATATCTGCACTCTACTCTCTCACATGCAGGGCGGGAGCGAGGTGGCGCGCAGCCCTCGCGGCGCGCAGCGGCTCGCCTCCCTCCCACCTCTGTCCTCTCCCTCGCGTGCGCCACCACCGACCCGTCACGCCGATTCGGTCTCGTTGCCTAACGCTCGCTCACCATGCCGAGGGCATCAGGCCGAGACCGGGCGTAGAGCGCTTGGCGGTGCCAAAGGTGGCTTTGGCAGAGGCGGCCTTGACGGATTCGACGTTGGGCTTGTAGCCCGGGCCGGGCGAGATGTACGTGTTTGTCGCGTTCGTCATGTCCACAGGCACCTTGCCGTGGAAGCAGTGGACGGAGTCGACGAACGCCGAGTCGCCTCTCTGTGTCGAGCCGAATGAGGCGGCGGGCGCGCGCCGTCTGCCAGCGAGGACGGCGCCATCGGAGAGCGTGGCGCCTAAGTTGTAGCTGCCCGGCCCGGGCGACTCCTGCTTGAGCATTGGTGGCTTCTTGATTGTGCCTGGCCCGCGTCCGCCAAAGGCAACTGTCGGCGCGCGCGGCTTGGCCGAGGCGTCTGACGGCTTGTACAGCGGACCTGGCGAAAAGTTTTGCCTGAGGCCGCCCGTGTCAGGATCGACCTGCCCGAGGTATTTGTGCCGGTCGTCCGCCAGGAAGGCGCCGCCCGCCGTCGTGTTCGTTTTCCCCGATGCGAACTTGTCATTCGGTGTGTACAGTCCCGGTCCAGGCGCGATCGCTGCGCCCGAGCCCGGATCGACGCCAGAGGTATCGCGCCGCTGCACGGTGAAGGCTGACTTGCGCGAGGACGTGTGCACCAGGTCGTACCGCGGCATGTACCCCGGGCCGGGGCTCGTCGACGACTGCGGGTTGTACATGCCCGCCATGCCCGACGATGTCACCTCGAGCGGCTGCTGCGGGCCAAGGTACTTGAAGCGGTCCTCAGAGCCGAAGCGCGCGCCCACGATGCGCGACTTTGTCGGCTCTGCCGACGGCGTGTACCGTCCGGGCCCGGGTCCGGCGAACTGCGGCAGGTCCGGGTTGTTGAATGCTCCCGGTGGTGGCGTCCACTTCGTTGGCGTCCGCCGCATGGAGGCGGAGGATTTGAGACCGGACGAGGCCGGCGCCGCGTACGGCGAGTCGCGCAGCTGCGGGGCCGACGAGGAGCTCCCCAAGGCCGCGCTCGCCATGGCTGCTGCGCGTGCCAGACGAAGGCGTGCCAGACGAAGGCTCGGACCTGAACCCGATGCGTCCGAGCAACTTCAACTGCTGTGCGTTCTTGGACCTGCAGTGTGAATTATAACCAATTGCCTGTGAACTATAACCATGGAGTTTAGTTCTGCTGTTCAACACAACGCTCAATCACGTTCACATTCACATTCATTTGCCACGAGGCAAGACGAACGACCAAATAACCTCCGGACCAACTTCACGTCTTCACCTGAAGCGCGTAAGAAGCGCGCTCAACACGACGCGGGATGAACGCCATATGTTAGTACCGTTCGCATACGTTACTTTAATTGCGACACATGCAATTTGCAAGCAGCAAGAAAGCACTGCGCCTGCGAGAATTGAAGCACAACCGAACGACCCCCCAAACACCTCCACCAGAGAGTCCAATCTTGAATCTTGTTGCAGCCTCGCGCCTCGGTGTGTTGCAGCGGACGCGTTTCAGTCGCACCAGGTCTCGCCCTCCACATACTCCGAGCGTGAACCATGGTCCGCTTCAGCGCTTCTCCTCTCCTTTGTGCGCCTTCGCTCACGAGCAGTTGTCGGGATTGAGTTTGCAGTCGAGGCAGTAGTTCACATCCGCAATCGACATCTCCGTGCCGAAGCTTGGCGTGTGATGCAGGTGCGCCTGGCTCTCGGGCGGGTGCTGGCTGAAGATCGCCTCCACATGGGGCTTGAGCGCCACCGCTAGGTACTCGGGGATGCCGGAAAGAGGGTACGAGCCCGTCGGCGGGAACTCAGCAGCGACCACCTCGAACCAGTAGCCGTACTTGCGGTCGATGATGGGCATGAAGCCAAAGGCGCCTGGGTCGAAGTGCGAGCGCGCGTCCGCACATGCGTCGGTGAAACCGTCGACCGAGTCGAAGCATAGGAGAAAGTGGCCGAATGCATAGTTGCCGTAGAGGCCATACTTGTCCGAGTTGAAGGGCGTCGCGTCCTTCTCGGACTCGAGGACAATCTGGGCCGAGGGGAACTTGTACGAAACCACGCCGCGCAGGAACCTGGCGTAATCGGCACCCGTGGTCCTGAGTCCAGCAGCAAACTCGGGGCACTTACCCGAATAGCGGCTTTGCGTCATGTTGAGCGGATCGAAAAGATACTTGTGGATGACCTGCTCGATCGAGAGGCCGGATGCGGCGACGGCCAGCCCGGCGGCCACCTGCAGATGATTCGAATTGTAAGACCAGACATGACCCGGACGGCCGATCAGCGGCACCTCCTCATAGATTGAGCGAGCGCACTCTGAGATCTCACCGGTTTCCTCATTGCAGGCCGTGGTGGTGTTGCCCACACGTGGCTCAGCTGAACCGTATTTTATCATGCGCCACTTTCGCGCCGCACGGCCATTTCCATCGTCACCTGGATCGCCGCTGCCGAAGCCGGAGGTGAATGTGAGTAAATGACGCAGGGTGATCTCTGACCGCATGTCCAGCGGATTGGATGTCCAGTATTTCAGATATTTGTGCACCGGATCGTCGAGGGAGGCGATGGTGCCGTCAGCCACGAGGCCGGCAAACATCATGGCCGATGGCCACTTGGACGTCGAGCCCGTTGGAATCTGCGTCTCCATGCTGAATTTGCCGCCCTCGTATTGGAACAGCTGGCCGTGCTCGGCAGTGCCGATGGACACCGCATATTCCGTCGTGAATTTCCAGCCGCTGAGGAGTTGACGGATCGGCTCCCAGGTGAACGGGTCGCGCGGGCCCGCAGCTGCGGCGTGACCAATCGACAACAACGCCAGGAACGAGGTGCAGGAAGACATTTTAGTTTCGGCGCGTCTTCGGCTGACGAAACCAGGATCTCATGCTGTCTTTCGGGGGCGCCGGTCAGGCGCCGGTAAGGCGATGATGTGCCGGCTGGGTCAGCGGCGGGCAAGGGGGCGGAGAGGGGTGCGGTGTTGACGAAGAGAGGGCTATAATCCCAGCATAAAGTGTGAATGCCTACCAACTCCCGGTGTCAACCGCCCTGCCCTTCGTCCGCCCCATCGTCTTCCTCCCCTAGCTCGATCATCGAATGAGAGTCTCTCAGCCCCTCCGCAGCCTCCTCGTTCTCCTCGAGCAGGACGCGCTCCTCGAGCTCGTACTGCTTCTCGGCACGCAGTCGAGTGCCGAGCACCTTGTGCGCGCCGTCGTACCCCGTGTCCTCCTCGTCGATCGCCAGCAGCCGCTCGAGCGCCGGCCGCGGCACGTACTCGCTCCGTGGCAGCCGGCTGCGCTCGAGGAGACCCTCGGCCGCGCACAGCTGGAGCACCTCGTCGAGGGCACGCACGGCCACGTCGAGATAGAAGCGCGCCTCGAGCGCCGCGAGCATGCCTAGGTTTGAACGTAGCTTCCATAGCGCCTGAGACGCGTCCGCCTGCGCGCCGCAATGCCGCCAGCCACATGCGCCCCACTGCCAGCCGACGGCGGCGCGTGCCTCGTGGCTGAGCACGCGCGAGCTCGCGAGGACCGTCGCGGCTGCCTCGAGCTCGCCAATGAGTGCCGCCGGCACCGCCGCGTCGAGCTCGCGTAGCCGCGCATCCTCGCGCGCCAGCGCCTCCGCCGCAACCAAGGCCAACCGCACGCGCAGCAGCCGCTCGGCCGCGGCGGCCGTCTGCTCGCGCCCGGCCGGCTCGCGGCGCAGCGCGTGCCATTCCGCCTCTAGGCGCCGCCGTGATGGCGCGAGCTCGTTGGACGAGCGCAGCTGTGCTGCGAGTGGGTCCGCCTCGAACTCGAGTGGCCGGCGGAGCAGCGCTCCCTGCGCGCCAAGGGCCGCCGCTGCCGTTGCGAGCGCCGCGACGCCGCCGAGGATCCCCGTCGTTTCCAGTGCCATGCGCAGAACGGCGGCCCGCCCGAGGGCGCGATCCTCCAATGGAGCGCGCAGCGCGAGGGCGGCCACGACTAGGAGGACGGCCGAGCACATTTTGTGAACTGGCTGTTCACACTCGGCCGTGCGTAGTGCAAAGGAAAAAGGTGTTGAGGAGGCGTGGGCCTCCAATGAGATAAATTTGGGGTTCGTTGAGGTAGTCGTCGTCGCGCTTACTGTCGCCCCCTATACTCAGACAATAAGCAGATGCTCAGAGTACGAATAGTCACACACAGTATCTCGCCGGACACGGAAATATTGAAAGCACAATCCGAGAGAGAGAAGAGCGGTTCGAGAAGAGAGTTGTTCCGATCTCGCGAGAACTTATTTGACGCACAGTCACACGACACAGACCCGACACAGAAGGTCTCTTGTTCCCTCACTGTAAGCTGTCGTCACGGCGACCCCATCCCTCCCGCAACCATCTCGACCAATGACACGAACGACCCGCGCCTGGGGGCTGGGGAACGTACACAGCCCTTTCCACCGCAGTCAGCCTCACCGATCCGCCGCCCTCACAGTCATCACGACGACCTCTCGCGGCTGGCTGGCGCCCCGAGGACTTGTGATCAGCCGCTATGTGGTGCGGAGGCAAACGCACGCTTCATGGCGGCCTTGGAGGAGGCGCCAGCCTCATACATGGGCGCGCTCGTGTGGTTGGAGCGTTGCATCTGATGCGACATCGCGCTCATCTTGCTCATCTTCGAGCCGAGCGACCGGTAGACCCTTTCTTCATCATACTGCATGTGGAGCTGCTGTACCTCGAGCACGAGGCCACCGCAGAGCGCCGAGTTAGCGCTCGGTGAGCCCTGGACAACCCGTGCGCAGTGCTCGAGGACCGCGCGACCTTCGGCCAGCTGGCCCGCATCCCCAAGCATAGCCGCTCTCTCCATACTCTCCGCCACAAGCATCCGGTTGCGCTGCGCGTCGAGCTTGAGATCGCAAGGTTGGTCAGGGGGCGTTGCCGCGGGGCGCGCGAGTGCGAGCGTGGTCGTTGCCTCCTCGAAGCGCGCGTTCGCTACGTGGAAGTAGCGGAGCGTTGCCCGCACCACTGGGGTGGGCGCTGACAAATCCGCCTCCATGCTCGCTGCCAGGGCGGGCACCCGGAGCTCAAAGAGAACGTCTTTCGCGTCCTCGGCGTACAGATCGCCAAGCTCGAGACGGTGCGCCGCCGGGCTCGGGGCCGCGCACATCCTGTACTGCCCGAGCACCTTTGCGATCGCGTAGGGGGCCTCTGGAGTGTCGATTGGCTCGAGGGTGAGTGTGGCATTCTGTGCCACGATGCTCACGAGGCCACCAAGGCAGTCGGCGAACGAGTTGGGGATGTCATCGACACCCTGGATGAAATAGTACTGGGCGGCGGTGGCCTCAGCGACGGCACGGAGCATGTCCTCATTGTGCTCCTCGCCGAATCCGAAGGTGAAGCACGCCGCGCTTGTGGCCGCCGAGCCGAGCGCGCCCTGCAGCGCGCTGACGAGCGGCGCGGTCTCGACGATGCCATGATTGGCGAGGCCGTCGGTGAAGAGCATGATGGCGCGCGTGCGCCCCTGACCGCCACCGTTCGGCAGCTGGCTGAGCATGTCGACGCCCTTGAGCAGCCCGCCGCTCAAGTTCGTCGAGCCACCCGGGGCTAAACGACCGATGACCTCCTGGGCGTGCTGGCACCCGGCGGCGGTCATTGGCTGCATCGCAATCTCTTCGATGGCCGTGTTGTCAAATGAGACGCACCCAAATCGATCTTCGCTCGTCAGGCCGGCGCGTGTGACGAGTAGCGTGAGTGTCTTCCGCATGAGCTCGATCTTTGCGCCTGACATTGAGCCGGAACGGTCCACCACGGCGATGAGGTCGAGCGGGGGTCGAGCGGCCACGGCCACGGGAGCGGCGGGTGCTGTGAGGCTGGCCATGGCTAGTAGCGTGGTATCCTTTCCAAAGGCGAAGGCGGGCTTCTCAATGGCGGATGTGATGGTGCACGGCGGCATCACGGTGGGCGGATCTGGGGCAGGCGGCTCTACAGTCGCCGGAGATTGGTCGACTGGGCGAGCGATGATGTCGACCTGCATGAACTCCTCTTCGAGCTGGCTCTGCGGTGTCGGCGCGGGCGGGGGCGCCATGGGCGCGTTGAAGAATGGCAAGAAGGGCATGGCTCGCTTTTCTTCTTGTCGAGGTGCTTGATTACTTCCCGCTTGTTCTTGGGACGCTCGGTTTCCTACTCGACAAACTTTGTCAACACTTCGACGAAAAAAGGCCAGGACCACGGACTCACAGCCTCAGCCTGAGCCTCCACGGCATTGTGCTCCCCTTCGCATGGTTGATTCGTCATTCGACAAACCACGCACCCCAACCCCGAATCGTATCCCCCTAGCCCCTTTCTTCACGCCATCAATAGGTGACCACTGCCCGGAGAACCTTGCCCGAGTGCATCGCGTCGATTGCGTCCATGATGGCACCCACGCCCTGGAAGCGGTGCGTGATGTACGGCGCGAGCGGCAGCTTGTCGTCGAGGTACTCGTTCACCAGCTTGGGCACCTCGGTACGCGACTTGATGCCGCCGAATGCAGTGCCCACCCAGCGGCGGCCGGTGACGAGTTGGAATGGGCGCGTCGATATCTCCTGCCCAGCAGCCGCCACGCCGATGACGCACGAAGTGCCCCAGCCGCGGTGGGCTGCCTCGAGCGCCGCGCGCATCACGGCGGTGTTGCCCGTGCAGTCAAAGGTGTAGTCGAGCCCCCAGGTGGTGCGGCTGACGAGCTCTTGCTGCACCGGCTTCTCGCACTCGCTCGGGTTGAGCGTGTCGGTCGCCCCGAACTCGAGCGCCGCACCAAACTTGTCTGGGTTCGTATCGATCGCCCAGATGCGCCGAGCACCAGCAGCCTTGGCAGCCTGAACGCACGCGAGGCCGACCGCTCCCAAACCAAAGACACCCACAGTGGAACCTGGCTCGACGGCGGTCGTCTTACGCACGGCGCCTACCCCCGTGGTCACGCCGCATCCCAAAAGACACACGGTCGCGAGGTCGGCGCGTGGGTCCACCTTGGCGCAACTGATCTCGGCGACGACCGTGTACTCGGAGAAGGTCGAACAGCCCATGAAGTGATGAATGGGCGTGCCATCGGATGCGATGGCAAAGCGGCTCGTGCCGTCGGGCATCACGCCCTGCCCTTGCGTCGTGCGGATGCGCGGGCATAGGTTGGTCTTCGACGATGCACAGAAGATGCAATCGGGCTGTCGACACTCGGGTGTGTAGCACGGGATCACGTGGTCCCCTGGCTTGACGGACGTGACGCCCTCGCCGACGGACTCGACGATCGCACCCGCCTCGTGCCCGAGGATGCATGGGAACCGCCCCTCGGGGTCCGAGCCCTCGAGCGTGTATAGGTCCGTATGGCACAATGCATTAGCAACGACCTTGAGGCGCACCTCGCCAGGGCGCGGCGGCGCCACCTTGACCTTGGTGATTCGGACGTCGTCGACTCCAAAGGCGACCGCCGCGTCGCACTCGATCGTCTCGCCCGTGCCAGAAGCCGAGAAGCTGATTGGTCGGCGCACCGCGCCCGCGCCACCATTCGATGGTGCCACCCATGACGCGGCCCCCGAGGGCGGTGCACAGCACGCGCAGCCGGAGCCGTGCAGCGCCGAGGATGCGAAAGATCGCGATGCTAAAGATCGCTTAGCGGCGAAGGCAAACGCCGCGCAGGAAGGCGAGAGCGAGCGAGCGTGAGCGTGAGCGTAGCGTGTGATGGAGCGCATGGAGATCAATCAAGTCAAGTCAAGTCAAGTCATTTCGGAGAGTCTGAGCATCTCCAAACCAATTACTGTAAAGGTTAGGAAAGCTCCCCGCAATCGTCCCTGCCGCGGCTCGTCGCGATTTCGTCGCGATTTTTTTTACCGCGGAACGATCGCGCGGAAGGGGCATTGTCGTCATTGTCGCGGCCGATGATCGGTCCGTGCACTCGGCCACGCCTACCACCCGCTTCACCCAGCGCAGACGGGCCGGCACGGACCGAGACGTGGGAGTGGACACGAGCGGATGAGCTCGCTCAGATCGCGCAGGAGCTTGACGCTCGGGATGTTGCGCTGCTCGAGCAAGACATCACCGAGTGGCGCGTGCAGCTCTCAGAAGTCGGCCAGCAGCGCGCAGAGCTGCAGCAGCAGCTCGCCGAGAGCGGCGAGAGTTTGGAAGGCCATGGCACGCTGCATCGGGCGTTACTCGCCCTCGACATGAGCAAGCAGCGGCTGATATGGAACATTCGAGAGAGCGAGCAAGAGCTGCGGGCTCGCCGTCGCCGGATGGGTCTCGCCCTCCACGGCGTGCAGCCCTCGCCGCCTTCGGTGGCGCCACGGCTCGCGCCTGTTCCGCACTCCGATCCGGTGACCTCGCGCACTGTGTCGCGCGGTGACTTGATCCCGCCGCCGCCCATGTGGGCTGAGCACGAGAGGGAGCTGGCAGCGGCTCAGGCGGCGAGGGAGGCGGCGGCGTGGGCGGAGGCGGTGAAGGCGGCGGCGGCAACGACGGCCGCCAAGGCGGCTGCGGTGAGAGAGAGGGCTTCGCCCAAGTCCGAGCCCGATCTGTCTGATCCCCTGCCACCGCCCAAGTCAGTGCCCGAGGTCTGCTCAGCCGGCCGCACGGACGGTGGGGACGTCTCTGCGTCGCAGCCGCCGCCGAGGCGCGGCGGTCGGCGCGTGCAGTTCCGCTCGCCGCAGCGCGCGCACCCGACACGGCGCCGCGCGTACACGCTGCCGCCCTCAGGAGCAGATGAAGATGGCGAAGAGGGCTACGGCGAGGAGGGCTACGGCGAGGGCGATGGGTGGGTCGAGGGCGACGAGGTCGGCTGGGACGATGGCTACGGTGAGTGGACGGAGGCGGATGTGGCCGCCTACTATGATAACCCTCCCCCTGTGCCCCATGCCATGGCAGCCGCGGCTGCCATGGCCGTGGCTGGCCGCAGCCATGGCTTCGGCGGCTACGGCGGTGGCTACGGCAGCGGCTACGGCGGCGAGTATGGGGGCTCTCGCCACGGATGGGCCCCTGGGTGTGCTGACGAGCCGCACACTGCCCAGAGCGCCTCGAAGGGAGATTGGGGAGATTTGGCGGCCGAGAGGGAGGCGGCAGCAAGGGAGGCGGCCGCGAGGGAAGCGAGCACGAGGCAGGCAGAGGCGCAGGCGGCAGAGAGAATGCCCCCCTCGCAGCAAGCAATGAGGGCGCCGCCTTCCTCTGCAGCATCGATTCCACGCGCCATCGTTCGCCGAGTCATCTCGAGTCGTGTAGCCGATGGTGCTGCCTTGGATACGCCCCCTCGAGCTGTTTCCACAGCTACTTCCACACAGGGCGGTGGCGGCGGCGGTTACCCGGCGGCGGTCCCTGGCACGCCCGAGTATCGTCTGGTGTTGCCGCCGTCGGCGCTCCATGATGATGACGACGACGCGCCCTACACGGCGCTCCATGAGGATGCGGCCCAGGAGGAGGCTCAGGCGGCAAGGGACGCGGCAGCGTGGGCGGAGGAGGTGAAGGCGGCGGCTTCGGCCGCCGCCGAGGCGGCAGCGGCGAAAGAGAGGTCATCGCTGCCGGAGCTCGATGATGTGGCCGAGGCGTTCAGCCTGATCGATGCCAACGGCGACGGCGTTCTCTCGCGTGCCGAGGTGATCAAGGCGTGCCGCACCAGCGAAAGCGTGCGTGCGCTGCTCGGCCTGCCGATGACGATCCGCCAAGAGGACGGTACGCGCGATGCCTTCGAGGCGGTCTTCCAGCGTCTCGATGCCGACGACTCCAAGTTGATCACACTCTACGAGTTCCGCCGCGTGTTTTCGGCCCCTGCCGACGCACCCGTGCCCACAGTCAAACCCGCTGTCAAACCCGCTGCCGCGACTGCGCTGGCGCACCGAAAGCAGCTGGACGAGCTCCTTGCACGACGAAAGCAGCTGGACGAGCTCGTTGGCGACCCTCGCGCGGCTCTCAAGTTGGACAAGGAGGCCCTGCGCCATAGCCAGAGCTTGTCCGCAGTGCTGACAGATGCTACCGACGCGGCCATGAACGCTGCGGCGAACGAAGTTGCGAGCGTTGCCGCGACTGCCCTTGCTCGCCGAAAACAGCTCGACGAGCTCGTTGGCGATAAATCCCCTAGAAGAGAGAGGTCTCTCTCACCAGATCGCTCACCAGAGCGCCAGCCCGCTCGCGGCCATCTTTCGAGAAGCGATCCGTACTCAATCTCTTTCCCTCCCACGCGCGAGGCTGGCCAGCGCGTCCGCCCTGGCGATGCCGCAACAACTGCCGCGACCGCAGCTTCTGCTTCGGCAGCCTCACCGGCGGCCATGGAGAAGAAGGAGGTGGTAGTGAGGGCTGTTCCCTTGATCGTGCCGGCCGCTCAGCCGCGTAGGCACTCCAGCCCTGGTATCGACGAGGGGCGCGCTCGCAGGGACCCCATCCCCACAGGTCTGCCTCCTGCATGGTCTCGGGGACCGGGTGCACCGCTGCCGCCGGGATTGCCACCGTCGTTAGAGAATGCCCCGGTGTCTCTGACACCGGGGGCACTTGCGCTGTACGAGCGGTGTGTGCAAACGGTCGAGCCAGCGGTCGAGAAGGCGGCAGTCAGGGTGCAGTCCTTTGTTCGAGGGCACCAGACACGCGACTCACAGGAGGAGGTGCGGCGAATAGAGTGGCTTCGATTCTTAGCGGTCGAAGGAAACTATGCCGACGCCCTCAAGCTCGCGATCAAGCCTGTTGAGGAGGCAGCGGTCAAGCAGATGCAGTCGGGCGATGTCGAGGGCGGCACGCGCAAGCTTGTCGAGGCGACGACGCCCAAGTCTGCGCCGCCGTCGCCGACGCCCAAGGTGGCGGCGGCTGCGAAGCCGAGTTTCAGCGACGCGATCAAGGCGTATGATTGGGGTTTGGGCGCGGAGCTCGCCTCGAGCGAGCAGGACCGCAAGGAGGGGCATACGCAGAAGCTGGCGGCAGCTGCACCATCTGCTGCGGCGGACGTCGCGACGGAAACCAAGACTGAGAATCGTGCAAGCTCCGATCCGGGCAGCAGCAGCGTCGACAGCCTCGCAGCGGAGAGGAACGAGGTGACCAGTTCCACTCCTCGTGCCTCTCCGCGCAAGTTGACCACCAAATCACGCCCGTTTTGGGAACTCCAGCAGGAGAAGCTCGAGAAGAAGAAGCGCGAAGAGGCCGCCGCCGCAGAGGCCTCTACAAAGGATGCTGCCGCACCACAGGAGTGTGCGGCCGGCAAGTGTGCAGCCGGCGAGGGTGCAGCCGGCAAGTGTGCAGCCGGCGAGGGTGCAGCCGGCGAGGGTGCAGCCGGCGAGGGTGCAGCCGGCGAGCAGATGGTCGCCTCCGACTCGGGCCGCGGCGTGCAAGAGGAGCTCAAGTTGCGAATGGCAGACTATCAGCGAGCCAAGAATGCTCTTGAGACGGCACGGACGGCTTGCGTCACTGGCTCCGAGAGCGAGCTCAAGGCGCTCGATCAGGCGAGTGCGGACTTCGAGGAGGCGGCGGCCATGCAGGCGGCCGCGAGGAAGGCGGCCGCAAGGGAGGTGGCTGCGAGGGAGGCGGAGGCCGACGAGGCTGCCGCAGGGGAGGCGGAGGCCAGGCAGGCGGCTTCCTTGCAGACATCTGAGATGAAGGTAGCCGCGAAGGAGGCCGCAGCAAGGGATGCGGCCGCCAGGCAATTGGCTGTGAGGGAAGCTGCCGCGAAGGAGGCGGCTGCGAGGGGCGATCTCGCCTTCTTGTCTTTTATGACGGAAGCGGGAGCCGAGTCCGCAACCAGTTTGCCTTCTAAATCCTCAATTGAGTCGGCAGATTCCAGTGCGGGTGTGGAGGCGGAGGCAGCACAGGCGGCACACCCTCCACTGAGCGCCAATAGGCGAGCGAAGGCGGCGGTGGCGGCTGCGGCTGCGACGGCTCGGGCGGAGGAGCACGCGCGTAGCCGCATCTTGCCCTCCAACAGCAAGGAGCCAGCAGCGCTCAAGGATCAGCTCATCAGCGAGCTGAGCGGCTTCTTGCATCAGACGGGCGGCGCGGGCGGCAACGTGCGCGCTAAGCTCAAGCCCTCTCTCTCTCCAGAGAGGGATGCGGACAGGAAGTGCGCGACGGCGGCAGTGACGGCGGCGGCGGTGGCGGCGGCAGTGGAGGCAGAGGTTGAGGGCGCGGAGGACGCGGCTTTGCAACATGAGCTTCAGGCGATGCGGCGCGTTCTTGTGGCGGACGCCGAGTCGATGCGTGCACTCGAGATGGAAAGCGAGCGCCACCTGTCGCCGACGCACCGTGCGACGCTGCCGCTGCCGTCACCGCCTCGGAACATGCCCCACTCTGCCTCGCCCCCCGCCCTCTCTGCCTCGCCCCCCGCCGCTGCGCCGCCCTCCGCCGCACGTAATCTCGATTCCCGCCTCCGTGATGCCTCACTCGCCGCCGCCACATCCGCCGCCCCACCAGCGAGCTTCCGAGGTTTCGAGATGACCATCGAGGTGCCGCGCGCCATGTCGAGCGCCATGTCGAGCGCCGAGCCGAGCGCCGCGCTGAGCGCCGTGCTGAGGGCTGCGCCGAACGGCGTGGCGAGCGCCACGGCCGGAGCGGGCCTCTCCACACCGCAAGCACAGTCCGCCCCGACGGCCGCCGCAGCGGGCGTGGGCGGGACGGGCGGTCCTTCGCACTGGCTCTCTCAGTGGCGCTCGCCTCAGGCGGCGGCGGCCATGGCGCACGAGCAGCAGATAGATGCGTTGTGCGGGCTTGTGATCGCTCTCGTCAGCGGCCGGTACGACAGAGCACCCTCGCTCAGCACCACCCTTTCGCGCGCGGCCCTCGTGCGCGCCTGCCGCGAGGACGTCGCCGTGCGCACCGCCCTGAGCCTACCGCCGCGCGAGGCGCTCGAGGCGTTGCCCGACTTGCCGTCCTCAAGGCGCGTGACGGCGCTACTCGCCCTCCTCGAGGCGGACGGCGCAACAGATGCGATTGGATTCGCTGAGCTGCGTCGCTTCGTTGCCGTCGTCGCCGCTGTCACTGGCCTTCCTTCAAGCCCACCACCCGCCGCGCCCCCAATGCCATCGCCCAAGAAGGTGGCCGCCGCTGCCCAGAGCGGTGCTGCTCACGGCGGCGTCTCGCCTCGCCGCTGCGCTCCCGGCTGCGCTCGGCGGGAACCTCCAATGGCGACCCCTTCGCCCGCCACCACCACCACCACCATCGCCACTGGCACTGTCGCCTCGCTCGCCTCCACCGGTAGTGCCGACGGCTCCCACGCCCGCGCCGCGCGCCCCGCCTCGCCCTCCCAGCTCCGTGCCGCGTTCTCGAGTCTCCTCGCTATCGGCTCTCCCTCGCCCGCCGCGACGCCAACCGCCACGCCCACCGCCACGCCTGAGAAACCGCCCGCCTCCTCGCCCTCGCGCCGTGCTGATTCGTTCTCACGCCGCGCGCGCGTCGTACCCTCGCCACCGCGCCCGCCGCCTCTGACCGATACCGTCAGCCGAGCGGGCGTGGCCAGCCGAGCAGGCGTGGCCATCGGCAGCGTCGGCGGGGAGGCGGCCTTCGGTGTGGTGTGGCGTGTGCTCTCTGAGGAGTTGGGTCGCATCGAGGTGGAGGGCGAAGCGCGCGCGGCGGCCGCCGAGGCGGTGGTGCGTGAGACGGCCATGCAGCTGCAGGTGGCACACCATGAGGTGAGCTTGCTGCAGGAGCACCTCGAGGCCAGCACTCGGCAGGCTGACGAGCTGCGCGCGAAGCTCGAGGCCAAGGAGGGCGAGCTGCATCGCTCGAACACGCAGCTCGTCATGCACATGCGCCAGAGCGGCTCGTTGCTCGCCGAGCTCCTCCATCGCACCGAAGGTGCCATCGAGCAGCAGCAGCAGCAGCCACAACGCCAGCAGCAGCAGCAGCAGCAGCAGCAGCAGCAGCAGCAGCAGCAGCAGCGGCAGCGCGCACCGTCAGCCACACCAGTGCCGGTCGCCCACGGCACATCGCCCCCCACCTTCTCGACGGCAAACCACTCGCGTGCGGCGCCTGGCGCAAGCCCACGCAAGCCTTGGTCGAGGTGAACGCCGCGCATGGACGTGGCTATCACCAATACCCCAGTTATGACCTTTCTATTTTGAGACGCCCGCGTCCTTCAGGCCGCCGCCATCAACGCACAGCACTGGATACTCAACGCAAGATAATTATGCTGGGGTGCTGCCAACGGCGAGAGGGCAAGGCCATTGCAAGGGAGAGACTCTCCGAAGTGATATCAGCTCTAATTATAGTAGGGTTACCAGAGTGTACAGAAGCAACACGCAGCTGGGTGCTAGGGAAATCCCTACACCAACCTAGGAAAATTACGAATTTCGATATTATCAGTATGGCACAGAAAGTTCGTGTCGTCATTTATCGTGCACGACACAATCCTCTATCCTGAATCGACGCGATATCCACCACCCTCCCAGCTCCACCGCCACATGCGCGCAGCGCAGGCCCCAGCGGATACTAGCCCATGCACCCGGATGCCGACGCTCATCAAGGTACAAGGAGGAGGACGCCTGACCTCGCGAGGTGCAGGTGGGGGCAACGTGCTGCGTCTACGCGCCCTATGCGGTGGCGGAGAAGCCGGGAAGCCCGTAGACGATCGGATTGGCGAGCACCGTCCATAGGCACTCGGCCTTCTCGGGGGCGGGGGCCGCCGCGGGCGCAGCAGCGGGCGCGGCCGCCGGCGCGGCTGCACCGGGAGTACCGGGCGGCGGCAGCGGCGGCGGTTCGACGAGGGCACGACGCGCGCATGCATGGAGGGCCTGCGCGAGCGTGGCGCCGCCGCCGAGGCCGTTGAGCGTCGCCACGAGCATCTCATGGTTTGTGTGCGCAGCGGCCGCCCACTGGTTGGTCAGGACGGTCTTCACTCCAGCAAGCGAGAGAAGGACGGCGGTGGCGTGCGCACCCTCGAGAGCCATGCGCGCGGCGCTCTTGGCGTTAGCAGCCTGTGCAAGCCGGCGCGCCGCCGCATCCGATCCCGCACGGTCGAAGAGGAGGCAGGCGGCGCAGCCGCCGAGGGCGAGGGGCGCGAGGGTCGACGGCTCCACTTGCTCGTACAGCGCGCCCGGCCCTTCGTACACGAAGGCGGCGCATCCCTTGGCGAGCCGCTGCCACTCCGCAAGCGAAGGGACGCGCTCCACCCCGATGATGGAGGCCCCCGCTCTCCATTCCTTGCCAAAAGCGACGCGCGCGCCGTCGAGCACTTCGGCGCGGAAGGCGGCGCACAGGGTGCGTGGCCCGCCGTCAGCGCCCTCGGCGGGCGCCGCGGCTGCCTTTTTGTCCTTGGCCTTGGCTTTGGGGTCGACGGGGGCGGCGGCATCGTTCGGGGGAGGCGGGAGCATCACTTCGACGCGCGGATCGACGGCGGCGAGGAAGCCCGACCTCTTGGCCGAGCTTACACCTGGGATCGGCGCGGCGGGCTCGGCGGCCTTGCCCTTGGCTTTAGGGTCGACGGGCGCGGCGGGCGCGGCAGCGGGGTCGGGGCTGAGGCGCTTGGCCAGGAGCGCGGTCGATAGGTCGCGGCTGACCGCCTTGACATTGGGCTGGCGCAGCGGCGTCATCAACTCAAGTGGCAGCGCCGCGAGCGCGCCGTCGGCGATGAGCACCACGCTCAGTGCGTCGCCGCCACCCGTCTCAAACTCCGCGCCAAGCAACGGCAACAGGGGCGCGAGCAGAGGCCCAAACAGCGCGTCGAGCGCCGTGACGAGCGAGCGCAGCGCCCCCTCGGCAGCTGAGGCAGCCACGTACGACGCGGGCGCGAGTCCGAGGGCGAGAGTGCCCTCCGGCACCGCGCCTTTGGCCATCGCCGCAGCAAACGAGGCCGCGGCCGCTTCCTTGGTAGCGGCGGCCGCGGTGCCCGGCTGCATGGCGAAGATGGCGTCCTTCGAATCTTGAAGCGCTGCCTTGCTCTGGGCGGCTCGCACCTCCTCCGCCTCGGCTGCGAGGGCGGCGACGCGCGCGGCCGCCCCTTTGACACGAGCCACGCGCGCGAGGAGCTTGGGCGGCGGCAGCTCTGGGGGAGGACCTTTGGCTTTCGGATCGACCGGCGGCGGTGGCTCGGTGGAGACCATGCCGACCGCACTCGCGTACGCATCGCCCGACGCCTCGTCGACGCTGAGGAGCACGACGCGCATCCCGGCCGGAAGCGACGCCGTGAGCTTCGCGAAGGGGTCGGAGGGCACGCCGAGGGCCCGCCATGCCGCCGAGCCGCTCGTACTGTCGTCGAGGGCCGCATAGGCCGCCTTGAGCGCGGGCAGCTGAGCGGCATGCGTCCAGCGCTGCGGCAGCAACGTAGCGAGCTGTCCGAGGAGTGCAAGACGCTCCGAGGGCAAGCACGCACCCATCCAGCGCTGCCGCCACTCCGCGTGCGACGCGCACGCCTGGCAGAGCGCCAGCCAGCGGCTGCAAACGGCCGGGTCGCTCAGGCCAATCGCCTTGGCGAGCCCACGCGCGGCGCGCTCGGCAGTTGGTAGGTCGGCGTGGGCGAGAGCGAGCTCGACTGCCTCGAGCAGCGCGGCTTGCCCCGCGCCTGCCTCAGCCGTACCCGGCTCGGGCCCCGGCGCCTCGGTGGCCGGCGCCGCGCTCAGCACCTCGGCGAGAACGCCCTCACGTCGCTCGGCCGCGGGTGGCGGCTGGGGTGCCGCCCACCGGTCGGCAGACTTGCCCCAGCCGAGCGCCGCTGCCTTGGCGTACAGAGCTTCGCCGGAGGCGAGGAGAGCGCGTGCGCGCGTGGCGCCACCGCCCGCGAGTGCGATGGCGGACGCGGCGTGCAGCAGAGCCCGCCCCTCCTGCTCCATGTGAGGGGGCGGCGGCACGACCACCGGCGGCTGCACATAAGCCGCGATGATGTCCGAGTCCCCGCCCTCGACGCGCGGGAAGAGGGGACCCGCGGGTGGGTTGGCGGCGAGCACCTCCGCCTGGAGCTCCGCGTGCCGAAGCGAGAGGGCTGAGAGCTCCACCTTGATCTTGGAGAGCTCGCGGCTCACCGGCAGCGAGAGGTCGGCCGGCATAGCGCGCGGGGCCGCGATGAAGAGGGAGCGCTCCGCCTGCGCGTGGGCGGCCTCGAGGAGTTGACCGAGCATCTCGAGCCGATTCGCCTTCGCCTCGAGGACGAGAGAGGGCTCGGCCGGCGGCTCGGGCATCGCCTCGAGCAATGCCGCACGCGCCAGGAGGACCTTGGCCGCCCAACGCGGCGCGCCGAGCTCGGCGTACGTGGCCGTCGCCGCCTCGAGGGCCGCCGTCGCGAGCGCTGCATCATCGGCGGAGCCCGCACGTGCGAGGCGGCCGTGCACGTCGCCGAGGCGTGTCTGGAGGGCGGCGATCGCGAGACGCGCGTCCGAGGCGGACGAGGGGTGCTCGGCAGCCAGCTGGGCGGCGAGGCTGACCGCGGCATTGAGGGTAGCGATCGCGGCTTGCTCGTCAACGGCCGCACGATAGGTGGCGAGGCAGCCAACAGCCTCGCACCACTCGGGTAGCTCGAGAGGGCACAGGCTGAGCGCTTCGAGCGCCGTCTTGAGCGCATCGGCTGGCTGTCCGTGCAGGCTCGCGATCTGTGCAAGGAGCCGGTGGCAGCGCGCCTCGTGCTCCCTCTCACCGAGGGCTCGTAGAAGAGGCGCCGCCTCGAGCAGCCACTCGCGAGCGGCGCCCCACTCGCCCTCCTCGAGTAGCAAGGAGGCGAGCTCTACCCACTCCGCCTCGTTCGGACGCACGCTCGACTTGATGCGCGCCGCGGGCGGCGGCGGCGCCGCCGCGGCGGCGCCACGGGTGCTGCCGCGGCTGGTGGAGCTGAGGGTGGCGCCGAGGGGCGCGCCGTCGGTTGCGGGCGCCGCCACATCGGCGACCTTGGGCGCTGTGGCGGCGGCGACGACGGCAGCGTCGGCGTGCGTGAGCTGTTTGAGTCGGATGGCGTTCTTGCGCTTCATGTCGACAGTGGGGCGCAGGCAGTCGATGGAGGCGCGCATGGCGGCCGCCGCCTCAGGCAGGCCGAGCTGGTGCAGGCAGTGGGCGGTTTTGAGCGATGCCGAGCGCTCGCCCGCAGGTGACTTGAGGACGAGCTTGGCGATGACGCGTAGCAGGCCGAGGGGAAGCAGCGCGTGCAGCGTCATGCCATTCTCGAGGAGCTGCTCGACGGCGTAGAACAGGTAGGCGGCGGTGAGCGACGCCTCCGGCAGACCGGCAGTGCTCAGGACGCGATCGGAGCCGCCGAGGGCGACCATGGCGTTGAGGAGCGCCTCGCTCGGTTGCCACAGGGCCCACTCGTGCTGTTCGGTCGGCATCGAAAAGGGGGGCGGTGCGCTCGGGTCGGCGCCCGGCTTGGCGGCCTCGGCGGCATTGCACGCGGTGATCGCGACACCCCACACCCGCGTGAGGTAATGGAGAGACACCACAATCGACTCGACACGTGCGCTCATCGTCGGCGCCATCATCGCCTTCATGAGGTAAATGCGCGCGAGCTGCTCGTACTGGGGCACCGAGAGGGATGCCTCAGCTCCGCCCGAGCCGCCCTTGCCGCCAGCGGACGAGCCGCCAGCGGACGAGCCGCCAGCGGTCGAGCCGCCTCCGCGGGTCGACGCACCGCCGGCGGTGCCAGAGCGCGCAATGCTCCCGCTCCTCGAGCCGCCGTACTCGGAGCCACCAACCGACGAGAGAGCATCGTCGTCGTCGTCGCCGCCATCAGGCACTTCCTCATAGTCCATGAGCACATCGATGGCCGCCATCAGCTGATCCTCCGAGTCGCGCAGAGGGAAGGCGTGCACATAGAGCCACTGCGCGAGACCGATGAGGTAGCGCACCTTGAGCAGCGGCTCAGCCGAGAGGCAGTCGACCGCCTTGAGCTGGCCGTTGAGCTGCTCGCCCGTCGAGGGAGCGAGCTTGCCGAGCACCGCCCACACGGCCGCCTGCACCGACGGTGCAAAGTCCTTGAGCTTGTGCATCTCGCCCGCGAGCCCCTTGCCGCCACCCTTGCACATGAAGGCGACCTTCTCCTGCCAGAGAGGCTCCTGGCTCGCCTCGGGCAGCGTGCGGAAGGCGGCCGAGAGGAGCTGCAGGCCCTCGCCCCACGCGCGTGCCTGCGCGAGCACCGAGAGCAGTACCTCGTACAACCTCACCCGCAGCTCCGTCACCTGCGGCTGGTAGCGCGCGTCGAGCTTCTCGAGCTCCGCGAGGACCACGCCAAGGGGGGCACGCAGCCGCGCGTCGGGCGCGTTGCCGCCGCCCACAAAGGGCGCCACGTGCCGCCACGTGCGCTGGGCAGTCGAGAGGATCAGCGGCGACTCGGACGCGCGCGCCGCGTGCGCCATGCCCTCGGCGAGGTGTGTGAGCGCGTTCGCGTGCAGCTGCTGCTGCAGAGCCACGTCCTGCCCGTCGCGCAACAGCCGAGCGATCGCCTCGGCGTGCACCGTCTCGGCGAGCGCAAACCACTTCCACTCCTCCTTCAGGATGGTCGCATTGGCCTCGCGCTTGGCGCTGAGCGGCTGGAGCGCCGCCTCGCATGCCTTGACGACGGAGGCGAGGTCGCCGAGGGCGAGCGCCTGCTGCGCCACACGCACCCACAGCTCAGGCTCGGGCTTGGGCGAACCGCTACTCGTGGTGAGGAGCTCGCGCGCCTTGCCGAGCGCGGCGGCCTTGTCCGCCGCGGGGCCCGTGTCGAGGATGCCGCAGGCGAGCAACTCGAGGAGCGCGAGCGCAGTCGCCTCGGGCTCCGTGCCCACATTCAACTGCGCAGCCTTGGCGCCGCCGTAGCCCTGCAGCCGAGCCCAGCACGCGGTCAGCTGCGCCTTGAGCTGGGCTTGGCCCGCGCACAGCTCGCAGCCCCACTTGCACACGTCGAGCGCCTCCTTGAGCCACGCGGCCGCGTCCGCGTCCTTGAGAGCGACGCGTGGGCCGCTGCCAGACGCGGGCGGCTCGGTTGCAGCGTCCTCGAGCGCAAGGGCGAACGAGCAGCAGGTGGCGAGAGCGATGCGCAGCTGCTGCCCGTCGGCCTTCATCGACTTGGCATCGCACTGCTGTAGAGCGCTGAAGCACGCGCGCAGCGTGGGCACGAGCGGCTCGTACTGCGCCGCGCGCAGCAGCGAGCGGTTGTAGTTGAGTACGTAGATGCACCCGTTGTGCACGAGCAGGTCGTCCTTGACAGAGAGGCCCACCCCAATGCCGCGCTTGAACGAGTCGAGAGCCTTCTGGCGCACGGCCTCGCGCGCAGCCTCGGCTGCCTCCGCCTTGCCGGGCGGCGCGACCGGCGGCGGCAGGCCGCGCTCGGCCGCGGTGGCGCGCGCCGCCTCGAGCGCGGCCGCCTCCTTGGCCGCCTGCTCCTGCATCTCGCCCAATTCGGAGATATACGTCTCGCCCAGCGTGAAGTACGCCTCGGCCTGCGCGCTCACGAGCGGGCCGTCGGTGGCGGGCGTCCACTGCGGCGCGAGCAGCGCAGCGGCGGCGGCGCGCGCGACGGCGGACATGCGCAGCGCCCAGCCCGCCTTCATGAGCTCTTCCCACAGTACAGCGCGCTCGCGCTTGGCATTCTCGTCGTCGCCGCCCTTGGCGTCGTCCTCGGGGTCGGGGTCGGCGGCCTGCAGCTCCTCGAGAACCTGGGTGAGCAGTGTGCGCTTGAGGGGCGCGCGCTTGTCCGTGCGCGCCTGCTCGAGCTTGACCATCGCGCGCTCAGATGCAGTGGCGGGCTCTCGGAACACATCGAGCTTGAGAGCGAGACGGGTGCCGAGCATTCTCAGCGGGCGCGAGATCGGGTTGACGGCAGCGCCGGTGCCCGCGTCGGCGGGGATGTTGAGCCCCTCGGCCTTCCCCACGTGCGCCGCCGCCTTGGCCACAAGCTCGCGAGACGCGTCGAGCCGCGCGAGCTCGAGGTGCACTGAGGCGCGCAGCTGCGCGAGCGGCGAGCCGATGGCCTCGAGAGCGGCGGCGGCGAGGTAGAGCGCGCGCTCGGCGTGCCCGAGGAGCGAGGGCTGGAGGAGCGGGAGCGCCACGTTCCAGATGAGCACGCATCCATCCTGGATCAGCTCGGGCTCGCCAACGCGACGCGCCGAGGTGAGCGCCTCCTCGAGCACTTTGAGCGCGTCGATGCGTGTGTTCACCATCAGCTTGGTGTACACGCCCGCCTGCTTGGGCCCGTCGCCCTCGTCGAGCGAGCCCACGAGGCACACCGCCTTGATGTACGCCGAGCGCACGCGGCTCGACAGCCGGGGCGCCGCCGCGCACCGCTGCGCGCAGTGGCCCGCGATCGCGAGGAGCCCGAGGCGTGCTGCCTGCGAGGCGAGCGCCACGAGCACGTCGTCGTGCGGGCACGAGTTGAGCGGCACGTTGGCGACGGCGCGCTTGATGGCGGCCTCGCCGCCCTTGGTCGCGAGCGCCGCCCCGAGCTCCGGGTCGAGCGCCGCCACCGCGTCCGCCACCTCCTGCGCGGCCGAAAAGGGAGGTGCCTTCGGGTCGGGTGGACCCGCCGGGCCGCCGTCGCATAGGAGCTGCGTGAGTACGAGGCAGCGCTTGCGTGGGTCGGGCTGGCACTCGTCGCGCAGCTTCTTGAGCGCGGCCGCGTCGTCGCCGACCATGTGCGCCTGCAGCTGCAGCAGCAGCTCCTGCAGCGGCGGCCCCGTCCGCTTGGTGCCGCCCAGCTTGGACTCGCCGCCCAGCTTGGACTCCTCGTCCTCGCGCTTCTTGGCCTCGGCGGCGAGCGGCGCGCACGTGCCCAGCAGGGCGCCCGCGTCCTTGCGCCGGCCGCAGCGCTCCATGCAGCGCGCGAGCTGCATCGAGAGCTGCAGACGCCACGCCGCGTCCGGCTCCTCTGCTGCCGCGAGGGCCTTGAGCACGCCCTCGAGCAGCGCCGTCGTCGCTGCCGCCGTCTCGCCGTTGTATTCGAGCAGCGGCCGCAGGATCCGGTAGAGGTGCACCGAGGCGTTGTACACGAGGAAGCGGTGCGCGCGGCCCAGCTCGGCCGCGAGCGTGAGCCCCTTGTTAGCCACCTTTGCCGCCGCGAGCAGCCGTGCCGCAAGCTCCTCGAGCTTGCACGGGGCCGCCTCGGCAGCCTGCACGGAGCCGAGCGCGAAATAGGCGCGCACGAGGAACTGCGTGCGCGGCGGGCGCGAGCGGAGAAAGTGTTCGACGCAGCTGCGTGCGAGCTCGAGCACCGCCGGCTTGCCCACCACGTCGAGCGTGAGCGCCACCTCCGAGCACAGCAGGAAGTTTTCGGGCGCGGCCGTCTCGGGCTTGGCGCTGCCGCCCGCCTCGGCCGCGCGGAGCAGCGCGACGGCGGCGACGAGTTGCTCCTCGCGCTGCGCCGCCGTCAGACCCGAGCCGTCGAGCAGGTGCGCCACGCGACGGTCCAAGGAGGACATTGCAAACGGAAGCCCGGAACGGCGCGATTGAAATGGAGGGAGGCGTTTGCTCGGAGGGAGCACTATTATGTCCAACCTTGCGGTCAACGTGTGAGTGAACGTGAAGTGGCGCGGAGTCGCTTCGCCTCGCCGCACCATGGAGCATATCAGAAACGCGATCAGCTGCTGCAGGACGTCGTATGCGGTGATGTCCAAGGACCCGCCGCGAACGCTACGCTGGGCCTCGGCCATCTCCGGCCTCCTGCTCATGCTCGGCGGCATCGTCGGCGTCTTCACCATCAACCCACTCGCGATCATCATCTCATTGTACAACGTTGGCTTCGGCATACTGATCGTGCTCACGGAACTCAAGACGTTGCCCATCATCCGCACCTTCCAAAGGCGTATCGACGTCTACTTCCACCTGCTGTCGTCGCCGCGTGGCAAGGGCGGCTTCTACTGCTTCATTGGCTTCCTCTCCTTCTTTGCCGAGTCCGGGTGGTCACTCTCCTCGATTTGCACGCTCATCGTGTCCTGTGTGGGCGTCATCCACCTCTTCGCGTGCAAACGCTGCGGCGCCGTGACGGACAATGAGTTCATTAACATGGACAAGACGAAACAGTCTTACGAGATGAGCGGACTGAAGACGTCGGCTGACGACAACGAGGTGAGCTGGGCGGGCCTGATGAAGCAGGTCATCTCGGACAGCCCTGAGGTCCTCGGGGCCGGCCTCGGCGCTGCCAGCAACCCGTCGGTGCAGTCGTTCGCCGCCGCCGCGCTAGGTGGTGGCAGCAGCGGCAGCAGCGGCGCCGGCGCGCACGACGTCAGCGCCGCCCACGCGGGCGCGCCCATTGCGAGCGGCATGACCGGCTCCATCCCGGGTGGCGATACCGGCCGCATCGCCGCAGCGGTGTGAGCGAGCGTGCGCCTGCGCGTGGCGAGTCGCAGAGGACGCGATGTTCGATCCTTAGCTCTCGGAGGCCCGGGTGGCCCCCGCCCGAACAGCTTGCGCATCGGAGCGGCGATCGCGCCCCTGAACCACGCAGCTCGCAGGTCGTGTGTGCAATCGCCTGTGCTGCTGGGCTCTAACTGGCGGGCCCACAGTTAGCCTAAACTCGTAGTTATGTGTGACTCCATGGAGTGAAAACTGCTATCTGTTCAAGCAGGGTTGCTTTATGTTTGGCTTTGGGGGGGGGCCGGGTCGATTCGCGTCCTCGGACCTCGCGGGGCGCGTTCGCGAATAAAACTATCTCGCTCGTCCCTCCGGCTGACCACGCTGTCCGGCTCCCGTTACGGCTCCCGCGACCGGACGAGAAACGGCTCGTTAGAAAACGAGCCGTTTCTCGACAGTGTCCGCCGCCGGTGTGCTAGCTTGTAGATAATCGCCCACCATCACGCTGCTGATGGCCTCGTTGGCTTTCTTGAAGAGGAGGCGAGCCGTATCGATGAAATCCATGCCTTCCGTACCAGGTGATGGCAACACCGTGGGGATTTTAAGCGCAGGCGGCGTGATCTTGCTTGGCGTGCTCTTGAGCAGCTGAGATGGCGACCGATCGGTCGGCAGAGTCGAGCCTGTTGAGGGTGCACCAGAGTCGTGCACGGGAGACGGGCTGCCTTTCGAAGGGCTGCTATTGAGCAGATCCCGATAGTACTCGATGTTGACGACGCGTTCCTCGGCGAGGGCCATGTCGCGCCGTGCCCGCGCGTCGCGCAGCATTGCGCTCTCGCCGTATCGCATGTACTCCTGGAGGCTAAGCATGTTCACTGGCTGCTGCTGTAGCGAGATGATCTGGCTTCTGTTTCTCATCTCGGTGTAGATTTCCTCGTCGCTCTCGTCGCCGTCGGGAAGCGCGCCAGCGCCTACCTCAAACGACCCAATCTCCGCGGCCAAGCGCTCTGTCTCCGCCTTCTCCGCCGCCGCCCGCTCCGCGGCCAGGCGCTCTAGCTTCGCATCCTCCGCCCCCCAAGTCTCCACCAACTGGCTCATCAAGGTGTGGTTCTCCGCGTCCAAGCGCCTCGTCAGTGGGAGCGACTCATCAGTGTCCAAGCGCCTCGTCAGTGGGAGCGCCGCGGCTGGGGCTGGCGCGGCGGCGGCTGGAGCCGGTTCAGCTCCTTCAGCAGTAGCTTCAGCTCCTGAAGAGAGCTGATGCGCGAGCTTGAGAGTTGGGGCATCTGAGACGCGCCCGGCGGCGGTCGTGGAAGTGGCTGGAGCGGCATGGACAGGAGCTACGGGCTCAGCTCCTTCGGTAAGCCAACGCGCGACCATGAGCGTCGTCAGATCTGTTACTCGCGCTGGGGCTGAGGGTGGCGCCAATGCGTTGGCCAACGGTTCTCGTTGACTAGCGGTTTCGACCGTAGCAACGTGGCCAGTTCCATCGGAGAGCCACCGGGCGACCTTGAGCGTTGAGGCATCCGATACTCCCGACGAGGCCGTATGAGCCTTAGAATTGGGCTGGGACTTGGACTTCGGTGCTTTTTTTGCTGCTGCTGCTGCTGCTTCGAGTGCCATACGTTGACTCTCCTGCTCGAGCCGTTCTGCATACTGCGCAGCGAGCCTCTTGACATCCCTTTCATCATCATCATCGGTCTCTGCGGGAGCTGCCGTGGCCTTGGACGGGGCACATCCCATCGTGTCGCGACCGTCGGCTATAGTGTAGAGATCAACTACAGTACGCTAAAATAGTTTGGGAAACTTGTTCTGTAACAGGCTGTGTCGGCCATACCTCCGTCCATTGCGATAGAGGTCCTCGTGCTTGAGGTCCGGAGTGTGTGCGCGATTGTGGTTTCATATCACGACGAGCAGCAGGCAAGTGGACAGGATTTCCAGGGGGGCGGCGGCCGTGTCGATGAACCCGAATGTCGTGATCGGGAACTCCATTGTTGACGCGATTGAGATGACCACCACGCCGCGTGGGCCGTCTTCATCGGGACCGTCCGTTGGCGCCACGCAGCCCAATGCCTTGGACGATACCAACCTCGACGACATCGATGACGACGACGACGCTGAGCGGCCGACCGTGGCAATTGGCCCACCCGAGATGATTCGCGTCCTCTCGGGACTCGACGACCGGCTTGCCGAGGCGCTCCGCGCCGGCGACATCAAGCTGCTGCGCGTCTCGTGGCTGCGGCGGCTGCGGCGGCTGCGGCGGCAGCCAGACGGGAGACGGCTGAAACGGAGGCAGGAGCTCGAGGCGCTGAAGGCTGAGTCGCCCTTCCTCTCGGCGGAGGAGGCCGTCGCGCTGCTCCGGCGCGGCAACCGCGGCGTGGGCGCGCTCACCCACGGCTGGCTGTCACCCGGCGAGTGCGACCCGGACGGCGCGCGCCTGGACGTGATGCTCGCCGCCCTCGAGGAGCACCTGCACATCGAGGGCGTCTTCTGGGACTACGCCTCGCTCTTCCAGACCCTGCCCGACCGCGAGCGCACGCCCGACGAGAGCGACGCCTTCAAGCGCGCGATCAAGGTCATGGCCGACGTGTACGCCTCCGCCGTTGGCACCACCGTGCTGCAGTCGCGCGAGATCCCGCCCCGGCCGGAGGCGTTCGACGGTGCGTTGTGCCTCTTCGGGCTGAAGCCCACGACGGGCGAGGATTCCATCCGCGAGACGCTTGGCTGCTTTGGCGCCATCGTCGCGTTCGAGCCTACGCGCAACCCTCCCGTCGTGCGCTTCGCGTCCCACGAGGCGGCGCTCGCCGCCAAGCGCGCGGGGCCGTGGCCCGAGCTGTGCGACGGCGTCGACACACTGTACAACGAGCGCCCGTACGACGAGCGCGGCTGGTGCGTCTTTGAAAACGCTGTGAGCTATGAGCTGCTCGCGCGGCTGCGTGTGGTTCCGCGCGTGAGGGAGGCGCTCGACGCGCTTCCGTCCAAGGTGCTCGTGCTGCGCAGCGGCCAGCCCACCGAGCCGGGCGTAGCGCCCATCGGCCAGCTGGAGACGCGCGTCGCCGAGGTGGTCTCCAGCATCGAGCGCGCCACCTTCACCGGCAAGGGCGACAAGGAGACGGTGCCCGCCCTCTACCGCGAGTACGTCGGGCGTATTGTCGGCGTGGTGACATCCGTGCTCGCGCTCGCGTCCGGCAGCGCGATGGCCGCGCCGGCGGAGCCGTTGCCGCAGGTCGATGCGCCCGCTGCCGCGCCGCTGCGCCTCGCCGAGGGACAGCCGCTGCTGCTCCTCTCTTGGCAGGGCAGCGGCACGGGCGGCGGTCCGCGCTTTGGCGTCGTCGATGCGACCGGGGGGCGCGTCGCCGCCGCCGTCACGGGCGTCGACGACGCCGAGCTCGCCTACGACCGATGCAGCCAGTCGTTGCTGCCGTGGCGGCCGCCCGCAGCCGGCTGGGACGCCGCGTTCGTCGGCGATGCGCGTGCGCTTCGAGACCTCGTCGAGCCCGCACGCGGCCTGGAGGAGGATGCTCGGCGGATGCAGTCGGAGTCGGCTCTGCGCGCCGTCGGCGAGCGGGCGCGCGAGATCGCCGACCGTGCGGCGCGGTGCCAAAGCATCGCATACGCGGTGCGCGAGGTGGGCAGCGCCGTGCAGTCGTGCGTGAATGCGGCGGCGACGCTCTTCAGCCAGGGCGATCTTACGCAGCTCGAAGCCGCGCTCGGCACGGTGCGCGCGGCGGTCGAGAGGCTGCAGCCTGTCGCGCTCGAGGCCGCGCTCACTGCGGCGCTGCGCGCCAGCGGCGCCAGCGGCGCCCGGCGCTACGCCGCCGGCCAGCTGCTCACCGTGTGTACGGCCGGCGGCTGGCGCGATGCCGACGTGGCCTCGACGGGCGCCGATGGCCTCGGCCACCGCCTCACCTTCTTGGAGGGCAGCGGCGAGCCACCAGCCACGCTCACGCTGCACCCGTGGAACCACGCGCCGCGCGAGCTGCCGCACGCCGCCTACGAGGCAATGCGCGAGTGGTGGACGCGGGAGCTGCGCAAGCAGCACACGCAGATCTTTGATGCGCTCTCCGGCAATCGGCTGGATGCACTGCAGCAGTGCGTGGCCATCGAGGTGATGGGAGATGCCGATCTGGCGGGCGTGCGCGACGTGCGCGGCCTGAGCGATTGGCTGCACTCGCTACACGCTGCACGAAGCCTTGGCGAGGCGATCACTGCTCCGGGAGCCGCGCTGCTCACCGCGCCCCCCGCAGCGGGCAAAACGACGCTCATCAGCCAGGTGGTGGTCCTGGCGCTCGATTGTGCCGAGCTGGTGCCCATCGTGATCAAGGTGCAGCTGCTCCAGGCGAAGCTGCGCGATGCACCAGACGCGTTCACGTCGCACTGGAACTGGGTCGACGCGTACCTCTGCCTCACGTACGCTGAGAGGCCCGAGGTGTACCGCATGCTGCGCCAGGCGATGATGGCGCGCCGAGCGCTCCTCCTCCTCGACGGGCTCGACGAGGCCGGCGCCAAGCGCGCCGAGATCGAGCAGCACGTTGTCAAGGTGCTGGCACATCAGGGCCACGTGATGCTCTGCACCTCGCGGCCGGCGGGCGTGGTCGAGGCGCGCTTTTCCGGCTTCCGCTTGCTGAAGCTGGCGCCGCTGACGGAGGCGCAGCAGGAGCAGGCGCTGCTGCAGCGGCTGGGGAATGAGGGGGACGTGAGGCAGCTGATGGCCTTTGTCGAGCGCATGCCAACGAGCACGGACCCTGCTGCGCCGACGATGCAGCATCGCGTCACGGCCAACCCGCTGATGCTCTCGATGGTCGCGTCGGTCTTCGAGATCCGCAAAGGGCTGGGCATGCCGAAGACGGTCGTGGAGCTGTACGCGAGCGCATCCGACGCGATGCTCGCGCGCGGCGGCGTCGTGACGGCAGAAGTGCGCACGCTGCTGGAAGTTGTGTTCTTCGAGGCGCACGTGGCGCAGGCGCGCGTGATCACCGACGTGCAGCTACTCCGCGGGGCGCTGGGCGCCTTTGCGCCGCCGGGGACGCTCGCCGACTTGGATGCGAAGGTGGTGTACCCCTTCCAGACGTTCAAGGGCCGGGCGGAGGAGGGCCACTACGTGGAGCTGCTGGACGGCAAGGGGAAGGGCCAACGCGGCGTTATCGACGATATCTATAAAACATCTCATTCCATTCATTACAGGGTCAAGCTGGAGGACGGCGCCACAATAGAGCGGCTGGAGCCCGAGCAGCTCGCATCGTCTGGGCTGGACAAAGCTGCTTGCCGGGCGCAGATGGCGAGAGCAGATGCGGCGAGCCATCCTGCCCTGGACGGCGCGGTCCAGGCGCTGCGCGATGAGGAGCGGGCGGCAGTCGCGGAGGTGCGCGAACGCGTGGGGCAGGATAGGCTCCCTCTTCTCAGCCTGCTGCAGGTCGAGCCGCTCCAGATGCAGTCGGCGCACCTCTCCTTCCAGGAGTTCTTTGCAGCGCAGGCCATCTGCTCGGGCAAGTACCGTCTCCCTGAGGGGTCGCCGCCACCTTGGCAGTGGCCGGCGTTTTGGGCCAACGTGGTCATGCTCGGCAACGAGATGGGCGACGCCTTTGGCAAGGGGCTGAAGCAGACAGCCGGGGGGGTGGGTGATGAGCTCGACCTGAGCCAGAAACTGATTGGGGGAGATCGGCCGACGATGGTCGCTGTGGTGGTGCAGCTGATGCATGGGCTGGCGTCGCTCGGCTTGCGAGAGAACAAGTTGACTCATGGCGAGAGCGTCAAGATGGTCGAGGCGCTCAAGACGAATACGACGCTGACGCAGCTCGACTTGGGTCGCAACGATCTCGGCGCGGAGAGCGGCAAGGCGATGGTCGAGGCGCTCAAGACGAACACGACCCTTCGCATAGTAGCGTTGGACGGCGATGTTCTCTCGATCGCGGAGCTCACCAGCGCGGCGAGTATTGTGCTTTCGAGGAAGCGCTTGGGTGATGCGTCCGGGCTCGTGATCACGCACCTGATCACAAGTAACCGGTCTCTGACGCAGATGAGCCTCAACGGCAACTGGCTGGGCGATGCGGGTGGCTGCGCGCTCGCTGTGGCGCTCCAGACGAACACGATGCTGACGCAGCTCGACTTGGGTGACAACAGGCTCCACGCGGAGAGCGGCAAGGCGATGGTCGAGGTGCTCAAGACGAACACGACCCTTCGCATAGTAGCGTTGGACGGCGATGTTCTCTCGATCGCGGAGCTCACCAGCGCGGCGAGTATTGTGCTTTCGGAGAAGCGCTTGGGTGATGCGTCCGGGCTCGTGATTGCACACTTGATCTCACGTAACTGGTCTCTGACGCAGCTCGACTTGGGTGGCAACCGGCTCGGCGCGGAGAGCGGCAAGGCGCTCGCCGTTGCGCTTCAGACGAACACGACGCTGACGCAGCTGAGCCTCAACCACAACAATCTGGGCGATTCGGGTGGCTGCGCGCTCGCTGTGGCGCTCCAGACAAACACGACGTTGGCTAGGCTCGATTTGGGTAGCAACCAACACATTGATGGTGGCAATTTTCTTGGCACGGAGACCGGTAAGGCGATGGCTGAGACGCTCAAGACGAACACGACCCTTCGCACTGTCGTGTTGGACGGCGATGGTCTCTCAATCGTGGAGCTCACCAGCGCGGCGAGTATTGTGCTTTCGGGGAAGCGCTTGGGCGATGCGTCCTGGCTCGTGATCGCACACCTGATCTCACGTAACCGGTCGCTGACGCAGCTCAACTTGGGTGGCATCAATCTCGGCACGGAGAGCGGCAAGGCGCTGGTCGAGGTGCTCAAGACGAACACGACTCTTCACATGATCGCGTTGGACGGCGATGTTCTCTCGATCGCGGAGCTCACTAGCGCGGCGAGTATCGTGCTTTCGGGGAAGCGCTTGGGTGATTTATCCGGGCGCGTGATTGCACACTTGATCTCACGGAACCGATCTCTGACGCAGCTCGACTTGGGTGGCAACCGGCTCGGCGCGGAGAGCGGCAAGGCGATGGTCGAGGTGCTCAAGACGAACACGACTCTCCTTATGATCGCGTTGGACGGCGATGGTCTCTCAATCGTGGAGCTCACCAGCGCGGCGAGTATTGTGCTTTCGGGGAAGCGCTTGGGTGATGCGTCCGGGCTCGTGATCGCGCACCTGATCTCACGTAACCGGTCTCTGACGCAGCTCGACTTGGGTGGCAACAGTCTCGGCGCGGAGAGCGGCAAGGCGCTCGCCGTTGCGCTTCAGACAAACACGACGCTGACGCAGCTGAGCCTCAACCACAACAATCTGGGCGATTCGGGTGGCTGCGCGCTCGCTGTGGCGCTCCAGACAAACACCACGCTGAGGCATCTTGACTTGGGTGGCAACAATCTCAGCACGGAGAGGGACAAGGCTGTGCTTAAGTTGCTCAAGATGAACTCGAGTTTTCACACGATCGCGTGCGGCGGCGTTGTTCTCTCAATCGTGGAGCTCACCAGCGCGGCGAGTATTGTGCTTTCGGAGAAGCGCTTGGGTGATGCGTTCGGGCTCGTGATTGCGCATCTGATCTCACGTAACCGGTCTCTGACGCAGCTCGACTTGGGTGGCAACAATCTCAGCACGGAGACCTGCAAGGCGCTGGTCGAGGTGCTCAAGACGAACACGGCCCTTGCGCAGCTGAGCCTCAGAAGCAACCAGTTGGGCGATGCAGACGGCCGCACGCTCGCCATAGAGATCTCCCGTAACCGGTCTCTGACGCAGCTCGACTTGGGTGGCAACAGTCTCGGCGCGGAGAGCGGCAAGGCGCTCGCCGTTGCGCTTCAGACGAACACGACGCTGACGCAGCTGAGCCTCAACAACAGCAGGCTGTGCGATGCGGGTGGCTGCGCGCTCGCTGTGGCGCTCCAGACGAACACGACGCTGACGCAGCTCGACTTGGGTGGCAACCAGCTTGGCACGGAGAGCGGCAAGGCGGTGGTCGAGATGCTAAAGACGAACACGACGCTGATGCAGCTGAGCCTCAAATACAGCACGCTTGGCGATGCGGGTGGCTGCGCGCTCGCTGTGGCGCTCCAGACGAACACGACGCTGACGCAGCTCGACTTGGGTGGCAACCAGCTCGGCACGGAAAGTGGCAAGGCGCTCGCCGTTATGCTCCAGACGAACACGACGCTGACGCAGCTGAGCCTCAACCACAACACGCTTGGCGATGCGGGTGGCTGCGCGCTCGCTGTGGCGCTCCAGACAAACACGACGCTGACGCAGCTCGACTTGGGTGGCAACCAGCTTGGCACGGAGAGCGGCACGGCGGTGGTCGAGATGCTCAAGACGAACACGACCCTTCATATGATCGCGTTGGACGGCGATGTTCTCTCAATCGTGGAGCTCACCAGCTCGGCGAGTGTCGTGCTTTCGGGGAAGCGCTTGGGTGATGCGTCCGGGCTCATGATTGCGCATCTGATCTCAGGGAACCGGTCTCTGACGCAGCTCGACTTGGGTGGCAACCGGCTTTGCACGGGTATCTGCAAGGCTCTGGTCGAGATGCTCAAGACAAACACGACGCTGACGCAGCTGAGCCTCAACCACAACAATCTGGGCGATGCTGCAGGCTATTGGCTTGCTGTGGTGCTCCAGACGAACACGACGTTGACGCAGCTCGACTTTGGAGGCAACCAGCTTGGCACGGAGAGCGGCAAGGCGATGGAAGAGGTGCTCAAGACGAACACGACGCTGACACAGCTGAGCCTCAACCACAACAATCTGGGCGATGCGGGTGGCTGCGCGCTCGCTGTGGCGCTCCAGACAAACACGACGCTGACGCAGCTCGACTTGGGTGGCAACGAGCTTCGCACGGAGAGCGGCAAGGCGCTCGCCGTTGCGCTCCAGACGAACACGACGCTGACGCAGCTGAGCCTCATCCGCAACAATCTGGGCGATGCGGGTGGCTGCGCGCTCGCTGTGGCGCTCCAGACGAACACGACGCTGACGCAGCTCGACTTGGGTGGCAACCAGCTCGGCACGGAAAGTGGCAAGGCGCTCGCCGTTGCGCTTCAGACGAACACGACGCTGACGCAGCTCGACTTGGGTGACAACCAGCTTGGCACGGAGAGCGGCAAGGCGATGGTCGAGGCGCTCAAAACGAACACAAAGCTTGCGCAGCTGAGCCTCAACAAGAACCAGTTGGAGGATGCGGTTGGATGTTTGCTTGCTGTAGTTCTCCAGACGAACACAACGCTGACGCAGCTGAGCTTGAACAACAACAAGCTGGGCGATGCGGGTGGCTGTGCGCTCGCTGTGGCGCTCCAGACGAACATGACGTTGACACAGCTCGACTTGGGCAGCAACCAACTTGGCACGGAGAGCGGCAAGGCGATGGTAGAGGTGCTCAAGACGAACACCATGCTTGCGCAGCTGAGCCTCAACTACAACAAGCTGGGCTATGCAGTAGGCTATTGGCTTGCTGTGGTGCTCCAGACGAACACGACGCTGACGCAGCTTGACTTGGGTGGCAACCAGCTCGGCACTGAGAGCGGCAAGGCGGTGGTTGAGATGCTAAAGAAGAACACGACGCTAAAGAAGCTTAACTTGGTTTTCAACCAGTGCGGCTTGGATGGCATCGGGCTCAACGCGGGGAGTAGTAAGGCGGTGGTTGAGATGCTCAAGACGCATACGACCCTTCACATGATCGCTTTGGAAGGCAATTTTATCTCGATCGCGGAGCTCACCAGCGCGGCGAGTATTGTACTTTCGGGGAAGCGCTTGGGTGATGCGTCCGGGCTCATGATTGCGCATCTGATCTCAGGGAATCGGTCTCTGACGCAGCTCGACTTGGGTGGCAACCGGCTTTGCACGGGTACCTGCAAGGCTCTGGTCGAGATGCTGAAGACGAACACGACGCTTGCGAAGCTGAGCCTCAGCAGCAACCAGCTGGGTGATGCGGGTTGCTGTTCGCTCGCTGTGGCGCTCCAGACAAACACGACGCTGACGCAGCTCGACTTGGGTGGCAACCAGCTCGGCACGGAAAGTGGCAAGGCGATGGTCGAGGTGCTCAAGACGAACACGACGATGACGCAGCTGAGCCTCAACCACAACACGCTTGGCGATGCGGGTGGCTGTGCGCTTGCTGTGGCGCTCCAGACGAACACGACGCTGACGCAGCTCGACTTGGGTGGCAACCAGCTTGGCACGGAGAGTGGCAAGGCGGTGGTCGAGGCGCTCAAGACGAACACGACCCTTCACATGATCGCGTTGGACGGCGATGTTCTCTCGATCGCGGAGCTCACCAGCGCGGCGAGTATTGTGCTTTCGGGGAAGCGCTTGGGTGATGCGTCCGGGCTCGTGATTGCACACTTGATCTCAGGGAACCGATCTCTGACGCAGCTCGACTTGGGTGGCAACCAGCTTGGCACGGAGAGTGGCAAGGCGCTGGTCGAGGTGCTCAAGACGAACACGACTCTTCACATGATCGCGTTGGACGGCGATGTTCTCTCGATCGCGGAGCTCACCAGCGCGGCGAGTATTGTGCTTTCGGGGAAGCGCTTGGGTGATGCGTCCGGGCTCGTGATTGCATACCTTATCACACGTAACCGGTCTCTGACGCAGCTCGACTTGGGTGGCAACAGTCTCGGCGCGGAGAGCAGCCAGGCGCTCGCCGTTGCGCTTCAGACGAACACGACGCTGACGCAGCTGAGCCTTAACAGCAACAAGCTGGGCGATGCGGGCGGCCTCGCTTTTGCCGTTGCGCTTAGGGTTAGGGTTAGGGTTAGGGTTAGGGTTAGGGTTAGGGTTAGGGTTAGGGTTAGGGTTAGGGTTAGGGTTAGGGTTAGGGTTAGGGTTAGGGTTAGGGTTAGGGTTAGT